>Ga0196970_1000175_pt1 | contig 98739 bp, 94 predicted proteins | sample S1v_513CmetaG_FD_148672 | JGI IMG/M metagenome (GOLD analysis project Ga0196970, IMG submission 148672) | Soil microbial communities from Anza Borrego desert, Southern California, United States - S1+v_5-13C | ecosystem: Environmental > Terrestrial > Soil > Desert | place: USA: California...
TTCCAACTGAGCTTGGGACTCCACGGCGTTTCGAATCACACCGACCAACTCCAACGCGCTAGTTATTACCATTGTAGCATGAAATATTAAAGGCCGCGACTAGGTCGCGACCTTTGTAAGCAGCCTGCGGGCCCTTCCACCCCGGGTGGAAGGGCCCTCGCATTTTCTAGGCGTGAACCGCCTTTTGCTGCAGGTACTCGCTAATCGCCTTGGCCGCCTTCTGGCCGGCGCCCATGGCGAGGATCACCGTTGCGGCGCCCGTCACGGCATCGCCGCCGGCAAAAACGCCCGGGCGAGTGGTGGCGCCGGTCTCCGGGTCGGCCACAAGGCAGCCCCACTTGTTGGACTGCAACCCCGGCGTCGTCCGGAGGAGAATCGGGTTCGGCGTGGTGCCCAGCGCCATAATCACCGAATCGACTTCCATGATGAACTCAGAGCCCTTAATGGGCACCGGCTTGCGGCGCCCGGACTCATCGGGCTCGCCCAGTTCCATCTTCATGCACTTCAGGCCGGTCACCCAGCCGTCTGCGTTACCGATAATCTCAATCGGGTTGGTCAGCCAGTTGAACTCGACGCCTTCTTCCACGGCGTGCTCGAACTCTTCCTTCCGGGCGGTCATTTCATGCTCCGTCCGGCGGTAGACGATCATCGCCTTCTCGGCGCCCACCCGCAGCGAAGTGCGGACCGAGTCCATGGCCGTATTGCCGGCGCCGATGACAGCGACCCGCTTGCCGACCTTCATGGGCGTGTCGTACTCGGGGAACCGGTAGGCCCGCAACAGGTTAATGCGGGTCAGAAACTCGTTGGACGAATAGACGCCGCTGTAGTTCTCGCCGGGGATACCCATGAACTTGGGCAGGCCAGCGCCGGTCCCGATGAAGACCGCGTCGTAGCCCAGGTCGTCCATCAACGAGTCAATCGTCACTGTCCGGCCAACGACGACATTGTAGCGGAACTCGACGCCCATCTCCTCCAGCCGCTTCACGTCCGCCTCCACAATCTCCTTGGGCAGGCGGAACTCGGGAATGCCGTACATCAGCACGCCGCCGGCGGCGTGGAGCGCTTCGAATACAGTAACCTGATAGCCCAGGGCAGCCAGGTCGCCGGCGCAGGTCAGCCCGGCCGGGCCGGCCCCAATGACGGCCACCTTCTCCTTGCGCTGCGGAATCTCCTCGAACGGAGCAAAGCCGTGCTGGCGCTCCCAGTCGGCCACAAACCGCTCCAGGCGGCCAATGGCGACCGGCTCAAACTTGATGCCCACGATGCACTTGGCTTCGCACTGCTCCTCCTGCGGGCAGACCCGGCCGCAAATCGCCGGCAGCCGGTTGACTTCCCGCATCCGCTTGATCGACTCTTCAACCTTACCTTCAGCCAGTAGGGCGACAAAGTCCTTTACGGGCACCTGGACGGGGCAGCCGTTTTCGCACGTCGGGTTCTTGCACTTCAGACACCGCTGGGCTTCTTCCATGGCCATTTCGAGCGTATAACCAAGCGCAACCTCATCGAAACGGGTAACCCGGACGGCGGCGTCGAGCAGCGGCATAGCGTGCCGATCGCGTCTTACTTTTGCCATGATTGTTTAGCTCCTCCTCCGCGCCTTACCGGTTACCGGCCGACTTGCACTGGCACTCGTGTTCCACGAACCGATCAAGGGCGATCTTCTCTTCTGCCTTGTACATCTTCGTCCGCCGGCTGACTTCCAGGAAGTCAACCTTATGCGCATCGAAGCACGGCCCGTCAACGCAGGCGAACTTGTTCTCGTTGCCAACCTTGACACGGCAGGCGCCGCACATGCCGGTGCCGTCCAGCATGATCGGGTCCATGGAAGCCAGCGTGTAAATGGCGTAAGGGCGGGTCACGTCGGCCACAGCCTTCATCATGGGCATCGGGCCGACCGCGATCACCAGCTCATAGCCCTTTTCGGCCTTGATCTGATCATGCAGGACCGCCGTCACGAAGCCCTTGGTGCCAAAGGAGCCGTCGTCGGTACAGGGCAGGAACCGGTCGACGTTGGCAGCCACTTCGTCGGCCAGAATCAACAGCTCCTGGGTGCGGGCGCCCACGATCGCGTCAACGGTAATCCCCGGCCGGCCGTGGAGGGCCTTGGCGATGGTGAGAATCGCCCCGGTGCCAAAACCGCCGCCAATCAAAGCAACACGGCCACGCTCCGGCAGTTCCACCGGTTGGCCGAGCGGACCGGCAAAATCCTGAATGTAGTCGCCTTCGCCGAGTTGGGCGAGCCACTTGGTCGTCTTGCCTACTTCTTGTACAACGATGGTCACGGTTCCGGCTTCGCGGTCGAAGTCCGTAATCGTGATGGGGATGCGCTCGCCGGTGGCTCCGACCCGTAGAATAATGAACTGACCGGGCTGAGCCGACCGGGCCACCAGGGGTGCATCGATGACGTAGAGGCGGGTGACCGGCGTCAGCTGGCGCATCTTGAGTATGCGATACATCTACTTATCCCTCCGCTAGCGACTAGTGCTATATGTTATACCCTTTAGCTTTCGATCCCCGTACCCTGGCATTCCTGTGTAAACACAAAACATGTACTGATATGCGCATTACGGTTCATGTCCGATTCTCGGTCAAGAGTCCTATTTGTCATTTCGATAGGCGGAAGAGGGGGAGTCCCGTGAACCATGTAATCTTGGGCGCCGAAAATCGACCACTGGTAGTCCTGTTGCATGCGCTTGGCTGTCACGGCGGCTGGTGGGAGTGGACCGCACCGATTCTGGCTCAGCAGTACCGCATTGCTGTACCGGAGTTCCGGGGCCACGGGGGGAGCCCGGGAGCGGATGACTACAGCTTCCGGGCCTACGCCGAAGATGTGGAAGCCCTCGTCAGTCACCTGGGGGGAGAGCCGTATGCGCTTGTGGGCCATTCCATGGGGGGCTATGTGGCACTCACCGTGGCCGCCGGTGACATGGCTCGTCCGGCAGCGGTGGTGATTGCGGATATGAAAACAAGCGCCTCTGATGGGGAACTGGCTGCCCTGCAAGCTGCTGCACGCAAGCCGGCGCGTACCTACTCGAGCCTGGAAGAGGCGATTGGCCGCTACCGGCTGTCGCCGCAGGACCACTGCGTGCCGCCCGACCGGCTCCTCGCCGTGGCTGCCCGGTCGTACCGGCAGACGCCGGAGGGCGCCTGGATGGAAGCGTTCGACCGCCGGGCGCTGGCGATTGAGCCGCTGGCGCCGCTTGGCCTGGCTGCCCGGGTGCGCTGCCCGGCCCTCTTCGTGCGAGGCGAGCACAGCCTGATCATGCCGGCAGAGCCGGCAGCGGAACTTGCCGCTGCAGCCGGAGCGCCGCTTGTGACCATGCCTGGCCTTTATCACCATTTGCCGCTGGAGAATCCGGAGGGCTTAGCGGCCATCATATTGGCGTTCTTATCGGGCAAAGTATGAAAGAGCGGGACATCGTGTCCCGCTCTCATTGTACTGCCAAAACTAAATGAACGTTAATGATGCTAAAGAGGCATTGTCAGTACTCAGGCGCGCGCCGCACCTAGACTTCCGTCAAGACCACGGGCCCTTCATCGGTAATCGCCAGCGTGTGCTCGTATTGCACGCAGACGGAGCCATCCACTGTACGGGCCGTCCAGCCGTCTGCGTCAACGCTGGCGCGCCAGTCGCCCAGTGTAATCATAGGCTCGATGGCCAATACCATCCCAGACCTGAGGGCAGTGCCCGTTCCAGGCAAGCCAAAGTGCGGAATGGGCGGCGATTCCCACAGGTCCTGCCCGACGCCGTGGCCGGTAAACTCCCGTACCACGCCCATTCCCCGGCTCTCCGCCAGCGTCTGGATTGCATGGCCAATGTCCCCGACCCGCTTGCCGGCGACAGCGGCGCCGATTCCGGCGTGCAGGCATTCCAGCGTGATCTCCATCAGATTCTCTATCAGCGGTGAAACCTGCCCGACCGGGTACGTCCACGCCGAGTCACCGTGGTAGCCCTTATAGAAGGCCCCAATATCAACCGTAAGCACATCTCCGGACTTGAGCCGGTACTTGCCGGGTATCCCGTGGCAGATCACATCATTAACCGCTACACAGATGGATCCGGGAAAGCCGTTGTGACCTTTGAACGACGGTATGGCGCCTTTTTGGCGAATCCAGCCCTCTACCAGGCGGTCTAGCTCCAGCGTTGATACGCCCGGCCGCACATGCTCAGCCAGAGCGGCGTGGCATTCTGCGACCATCCGGCCCGCCTCGCGCATAATGGCAATTTCGCGAGGCGACTTGAGCTTAATCATCCGCCCGGCCCCCCTCCTGCTTGCGCAGCTTATAGTTGTGCCGGTTGCGGCAGCGCGTCGAGCAGAATTTGTTGACCGGCGCCCTGCTGTACGGTTCAAACCATGCTCCGCACTCAATGCACTTGCAGAGCTCCAGTGGCCCGTCCTCCAGGGCCTCCAGCAGGCTAACCAGCGCTTCGAAGTAGATGCGCCGTCCTTCGGCGCCGTCCTGGTGCTGTTCGCCGATTACGGCCCTCACCTTGTGCCTGCGCAGCAGATTTGCACTGCCCGCCTTGTAGAGGGGATCATCCTCCCCGGGCACAATTTTCAGCTTCACCATGCTGCATCGGTCAAGAATCAGGTTCAGGACCTGCAGTTCCGCCGGTGTGCACGCCGTGCCTTCCCGTACGTTTTCAGCGAGGCGTGTCAGCAGCCGGTACATCTCCCCTGTCAGCGCATCGCCGGATTCAATGCGCTGCTTGTGGAAAAAGGCCGGCTCGTTGAGCACTTCCAGGAAAAAGCCCTTGCGCGCCAACCGCGGACACATGACGATCCCTCCGTGTATTCACCGCTGTAATCGGATTACTGCACTTAAGGCGATGGTACACCAGTGCGCTCTACCGGTCAAGGCAGTTCAGCGCCGGACACAGGTCTTTACCACCTGACAGGGTTGACCTCCTTTCGTCTGCAGCCCACCGTGCCAGCCGGAACCAGTAACTGATCGCCGACCCGGGCACCCGGGCGTTCACATAATCCGTGACTGTAAGCGGAACGGCGGCCTCTTCCGCCTTTCTGACGGCCTCACCCAGGTTTTACGGGGTCGTCCCATCTTTCAGACCTAGAAATACCTTTGAACCGGGCTCCTGCTCGACGATATAATAGCTCTCGTCCTGTCCGATTGGCTCACCGAAGTGCCGGAAGACCAGTTCGCCTATCAGTTCGCGGGCTTGCAGCCATAGAACGACATGAAACGGAATGGTCAGTCTCTCGGGGTTCTCCGTCAGCCCGGGCTGAAAACGCTGCCGTAGCTCCTGAGACGCCCGCAGATAGTCCGTGGTCATGACCACCTCACACGAGGCGCCCTGATTTGCGAGTGCTGCCTTAACATCCTAACCTGTTCTCTACCAAATCTTAACGAGACCATAACAGTGTCTATTTACAATTGATGTCAGAAGGTCATAGTAGATAAAAGGGGGAACCGACTTGGAACCCATCCTCATTATCGGGGCCGTTGTGGTGCTGGCTCTGCTGTTTGAACTGACCAACGGTTGGAACGACGCAGCCAACGCTATCGCAACAATCGTCTCTACCCGGGTGCTCAAGCCCCGCTCCGCCGTCATCATGTCGGCGTCGTTCAATATTCTGGGCGCCCTGCTCAGCACAAAGGTCGCCGCTACCGTTTCCGGCATGGTAAATGCAAGCATGATCAGCCCCTCTGCAGTGGCGGCCGCCATGGTTGCCGGCGCCCTGTGGAACGCCGCCATGACGCGGCTGGGCATGCCGATTTCCGCCAGCCATGCCCTGCTGGGCAGCGTTGCCGGCGCAGCGGTTGCTTCGGCAGGCCTCGGTGCCCTGAAGTGGTCGGCCATCATGAAGGCCGTGCACGGACTCTGGTCATCGCCCTTGCTTGGCATGGTCATCGCGATCGCCGTCGCCCTACCCCTGCTGAAGCTCGTCCCCCGCTTCCGTCTCCAGCTGGCCAGCCTGATGATCGTTGGCCTCTCCTATAGCTACAAGCCGCTGTTCGGCGCCATCGCCGTGGTGATTCTGGTTCTGTTCTACCTCTATATGCGTTACACCCACAACCGGGATGAAAACGAGTACTGGAAGAAGTACCAGCTCATCTCCAGCACGCTCATGTCGCTGGCCCACGGCACCAACGATGCACAGAAGGTCATGGGCGTGATTACGATGGCCCTCGTCGCCGGCCAGTTCCTGCCCGAAGGCGCCGCTCCGCCCATGTGGGTCATCCTCTCCTGCGCCACCGTCATGGGTCTCGGCACCTACATGGGCGGCTGGGAAGTCATCAAGACCCTCGGCGAAAAGCTGACCGACCTCCGGCCCATCCACGGGTTTGCGGCTGAAACTGCGGCTGCCACGGTCCTCTCGACCGCAGCGCACCTCGGCGTCCCGGTCTCGACCACCCACACCATCACGGGCTGCATCATGGGCGTGGGCGTCTCCAAGCTCGAAGTCAACTGGAAGGTTGCCAGCAAGATCGGTATGGCCTGGGTCTTCACCATCCCCGTCACGTTTGCCGTCGGCTACTCGCTGGGCGCCGCCATTCTTCACTTCGGCCTGTGGCCGGTGCTCATCGCCTGCGCAGTCATGGTCGGGCTGATGGAACTGGTTATCCGGATGCGCAAGGCCGCTCAAGCTCCGGTGCCTGTGGCTGTGGCAGACGAAACAACATCTGACTAAATGCGAAGCGGCGCCAAAGTGGCGCCGCTTTTTTGTGTGCTCCCGCAGGCGCCGCCCGGCCCTGGTCAATCAGCTTCGACCGCAGCTGCTTCCCCGCCTGCGTGGGCCAGGGCTTGCGCCAGGTCATCGATCAGGTCCGCAGGCTCCTCCAGCCCTACCGACAGGCGGATCAAGTCGTCCGTAATGCCCCTGCGAACCCGCTCAGGGGCAGGCACTGAAGCGTGGGAATGCCGGGAAGGCACAGCCACCAGCGTCTCCACGGCCCCCAGGGAGACGCCCAGGAGCGGCAGCTGCAGCCGTTCCACGAACGGTGCGGTGAGCGAAGCATCGACCAACCGGAACGACAGCATGGCGCCGGTGCCCGGGTAGAAGACCTCCCGGACCTCAGGGCGCCCGACCAGCCAGCCCGCCAGGAGCTTCGCAGTCTCCACCTGCCGGTCCATGCGCACCTTGAGCGTCTTGATGCCCCGCATGAGCAGAAAGCAGTCCTGCGGACCCAGGACGGCGCCCACGGCGTTCTGGAGGAAGTAGATCTCCTTCGCCAGGTCTGCCTCGCGCGCGGCCACCGTTCCGGCAATAATGTCGCTGTGCCCGCCAAGGTACTTCGTCGCCGAGTGGATCACAATGTCGGCGCCGTCCTGCATGGGCTGGTAAAGATACGGCGACAGGAACGTGTTATCCACCGCCAGTAACAGCCTGTGCTCCCGGGCAATGGCAGACATGGCCTTCACATCGGTCTGCCTCAGGAACGGATTCGAGACCGTCTCCACCAGCAGCATCCGTGTGTTGGGCCGGAGTGCCGCCGCAACTGCCGCGGGGTCGCCGGTGTCCACAAAGGTCGCTTCGATGTTGAAGCGCCGGAATACGCGGGTCAGCACCCGATAGGTCCCGCCATAGCAGTCGTCGGTAGCGATCACATGGTCGCCGGCGCTAAGCAGCATCAGCACCACGGAGAGCGCCGCCATGCCGGAACTGAAAGCGAAGGCGCCGGCGGCGCCCTCAAGTTCTGCCAAGACGCCCTCCAGCGCCTTGCGGGTCGGGTTGCCGGAGCGCGCGTAATCGAACACCCCCGGCTCATCGAGCCCGGGCTGGTCGAACATGGAGACCTGATAGATAGGGATGCAGGCGGCGCCCGTGGCCCGGTCTACTTCGTGACCGGTATGCAGCAGCTTTGTGCCGTACTTCATCACTGTCCGCCTCCCTGCTCAAGTGCCTGCCGCAGGTCGGCGATCAAGTCGCCGGCGTCCTCAATGCCGACCGAGAGCCGAAGCAGCCGGTCGGAAATACCCAGCCGCCGGCGAAGATCCTCCGGCACGTCGGCATGGGTCTGGGTCCACGGGTAGGTAATCAGCGTCTCGACGCCGCCCAGCGACTCCGCAAAGAGAATCACTTTCACCCTGCCAAGAATGGCCGCGGCCAGCTCCTGGTCCTTCACGCAAAAGGAGAGCATACCGCCGATGCCCGGGTAGAGGACCTTCTCCACCAGGGGGTGCGCCTCCAGGAAGGCTGCCACCTTGCGGGCGTTCTCCTGGTGCTTCTCCATGCGCAGGGCCAGGGTTTTGATCCCCCGAATCACGAGCCACGCATCGTTCGGGCCGAGAATCGCCCCAATCGCGTTCTGGTAGAAGAAGAGCTTTTCGCCGATGGCCTCGTCGCGGGCGACAAGGGCGCCGGCGACCACGTCGTTATGGCCGGCCAGGTATTTGCTGGCGCTGTGCACGACTATATCGGCCCCGTGCTCCAGTGGTCGGCACAGGTAGGGCGTCAGGAAGGTGGTATCGACAATCAGCAGGGCGCCCGCCTGTCGGGCAATGGCTGCGATACCCGCCACGTCGGCCATCTTCAGCAGCGGGTTGGTGGGCGTCTCCAGGAAGATGCCTTTCGTGGTGGGGCGCACAGCGGCTCTGACAGCCACCAGGTCCGCCGTATCGACCCAACTAATGTCGAGCCCCAGGACCTTGTCCAGGAGCCTGTAGGTGCCCCCGTAGGGGTCGTGTGTGGCAATCAGGTGATCACCGGGGGAGAACAGCTGCAGGGCGCAGTGGACGGCAGCCATGCCGGACGCAAAGGCGAGCCCCCGGGCGCCGCCCTCAAGCCTCGCGAGCCCGTCTTCCAGGGCCTGCCGCGTCGGGTTCTTGGAGCGCGAATAGTCATAGCCCGTCGACTGGCCCAGGGCGGGATGCTCGAAGGTTGCCGCCTGGTAAATCGGGACCGAAACGGACCCCGTCGAGGGGTCACGGCGTACACCTGTGTGGACCAGTGCCGTTGTCAGCTTCATGTATATCCCTCGCGTATTGACGTATATAACGTTCCTATTAGCCTATCACCTTACTGCAGCCCGGTCCGTTTGGCAAGCAAGTGTTCTCACGGGAGGAAACAGCACCCGCTCCCCGCTTGACGGATGCTGTTCCTGGTGATATCGTACAGTCTAACCTAAGACCAACTGCGAAGGATAGCTGATGGAAGACAGTGGCACCGCCACGACCGAAGGGGCAAGGAGGCAGGGCACCCGCCTGCCACCCGAAACTCTCAGGTTTCACCGGCACCCGGTGGAAGTACCGCAGCTTGACGCACCTCTGGAGAGATCCGCCAAGGCGGGCGCCGAAGGAGCAAGGCCGTAAAGGCCGCCACTCTCAGGCAAAAGGACAGAGCAATCGGGAGAGCACGGCCAGGCGGCTGTGCTCTCCCTTCATGCTTGCTCTGGCCGGCCCGGCTGTTTCAGCGGGCTGGCCTTTTTGTTTTGACGTTATGAGGAGGAGACACCTATGAAGCTGACAACGCTCACCAACCGGGGCCGCATGCTGATCTCATGTCCCGACCAGCCCGGAATCATCGCGGCCGTATCCAACTTTCTTTGCGCCCAGGGCGCCAACATTATTCACTCCGACCAGCATTCGACGGACCACCGCCAGGGCACTTTCTTCATGCGAGTCGAGTTCGATCTACCGGAGCTGCTCGGGCGCGGGCCGGCGCTGGAGAAGGCGTTCGCGCCCGTCGCCGAACGGTTTCAGATGGATTGGCGCCTCTCCTATGCGGAAGTGGCGAAGCGCATGGCCATCTTCGTATCGCGGGAGGACCACTGTCTTCTGGAACTGCTCTGGCAGTGGCGCGCCGGCGATTTGCGGGGCGATATTGCCATGGTGGTCAGCAACCACGCCGACCTGAAAGCAAGCGTCGAACCCCTGGGTATCCCGTTTCATCACCTGCCCATGGACAAGGAGAACAAGGCCGAAACGGAAGCCGCCCAGCTAGAGCTGCTGAGCGGCAGGGTCGATCTCGTAGTGCTGGCCCGCTATATGCAAATCCTCTCGCCGGGCTTTATCGCCGACTACAGGCACCGCATCATTAACATTCACCACAGCTTCCTCCCGGCATTTGTCGGCGCGAAGCCGTATGCGCAGGCCTATGAGCGCGGTGTAAAGCTGATCGGTGCCACGGCGCATTACGTCACCGAAGACCTGGACGCCGGACCGATCATTGAGCAGGACGTGCAGCGGGTCGATCACCGCAGCGATGCACAGGAGCTCCGGCGCATGGGCCGCCACGTGGAGCGCACCGTCCTGGCCAGGGCCGTCGCCTGGCACCTCGAAGACCGGGTCCTGGTCCACGGCAACAAGACTGTAGTCTTCGCGTGACCTCAGCTACACCTCATCGGCCAATGCCGGACAGGCCTTGTCTCCCTGCAAGGGGGGCAGGGCCGTTTCCTTTGCCACGTAAAGGCGCCCGAGCCGGTTGGCCATGTAGCTGACGCTGGAGCGTATCCGATAGAGCCGGAAAAACGGCTCGATCTCCTCCTGGCAGGTCGGAAGGCGGAATGAGGATTCAAAGCGCTGTTCCAGCTCAGCCAATGCGGGGCCAAGGGTTCGCTCCGCATCAGGCTCAAGCAGCATGCCGAAAAGCCGCCTGCGATACAGCACCACCTGCGTCAGCGCCGCCTGGATCTCCGGGAGCTGCACGGCATACTCCGGAGACCGCTGCGCGTACAGAGCCGCTTTGTGGATGATCTGGACCCGCTCCAGCAAGGAAGAAAGCACCTTGATCGCACGGTCGATGACTTCCTGCTGCCGGGCCTGGCGCGGGTTGTTGGACTCTGCAGCCAGCAGGTTGAGCCGGCGGGCTTCAGCGATCTGTGCCTCCACCCTGGCCGTCGCCGCCAGAATTTCGGCCTTCTCGATATGGTGCGGACGCTCCAGCCGGCCGGACATACTGACGATGAAGGCGTCAAGTGCCGTTCCGGCGTTCGCGATTGCCTTCAGCGCGGCGACCCGGTACTCGGGCGACAGAATCAAGGCGTTAACCGCCGTGCCGATGACGGAGCCCATCAGCACCGAAATGAAGCGCCAGAAGGTGTAGGCTGTCATGCTGCTCTCCGGGTGCGGCGCCATCACAAACAGAGCCACCGTTACGGCGGCGGATGCCAGGTCCCTATAGCCAAAGCGCTGGCAGAGCCACAACACAAGAATGACGGCGCCGCCGATCACCAGTGCATCGGGGCCGAATAGTAGAACCGCAGCAAAGCCAATCAGGCTGCCGATGACGTTGGCGATCGTCTGATTGGCCATCGTCCTGAGCGAACGGCTGGCGGAAGGCGCCACAGCCAGCGCTGCCGCCACGGCGCCAGCCACTTCGGACCCGTGACCGATCAGGCGGAGGAGCACCACAGAAAGCGTCACAGCCAGACCTGTCTTCCAAACGCGCGGCCCGATGGAAACCATCTCGATCACCTGCCTATCCGTTCATGGTTCTCAGCGTACCATGCGCGGCATGGGCCCGGCCTCCTCTGTTCGAAGGATGTTGAAATTCAGCCTCTGCATGTGACACATGCACAAGGAATATCGTCAACACCAATGTGCCAAAACAATGATCCACCCGTTCGCCTCGTCCGTAAGTGGTGTGAAGTCCACCAAAGGAGTGAGGCGCATGCCCGTACGGATTCGGCACCCGTGGATTCAGTGCGCGGTCGCTGTCCTGATCGCGGTATCCGGGGTACTTCGGGCCACGTCGGCGGCACAGGCGGCTCCGGCGACGACAATCGCGCTGACGATCAACCAGCGCCAGGCGGTCGTCAACGGCGATACGGTCACCCTGGACACGGCCCCCATTCTGGACGAGTCCGCGGGTCGGACCTTTGTTCCCGTCCGGTTTATCGGCGAGACTCTGGGGGCCTATATTGGCTGGAATGGCGACGAGCAAAAAGTGACCTACATTGCAGGCGACACGCGTATCGACCTGTGGATCGGGCGCCGGACTGCGCAGGTCAACGGCCAGGAAGTCACGCTTGACGTCGCCCCCTTCGTTGACGAAAACAGCCGGACACTGGTCCCCGTCCGGTTCGTCAGCGAGCAGATGGGCGCCGCCGTCGGGTGGGACGGTCCCACGCAAACCGTAACGGTTACGGCGCCGTGGGTGGGGCGCCTGGTCGTCATGCATAACCGCGCCTTCTCCCCCGCCACCTTGCAGATTGCAGCCGGCACGCGGGTCACCTGGGTCAACCTGGACCGCAGCACCCACGACGTATTCGGGCCGGATTTCGAGAGCCCGGGCCTGGGCCGTGAACAAGCGTATTCGCATACGTTCATGCAGGCTGGCACGTTCACATATGCCTGCAGCTATCACGAGGACATGGCCGCCACGATTGTGGTTGATTAACCAGGGGAGGGTTGGTGACCCGGGCCACGTTCGCTGCGGCGCCGGGGCACAAAATGGCGGCAGTCCACAGCGGACTGCCGCTATTGCTAAGGCAGGAGGATCACGATCACTTCACCCGGACCGTGGACCTTGCGCACCAGCACATCTTCGATATCGGCGGAGCGGCTGGGCCCGGTCACTATGTGGAGGCCGCTGGGCATCCCACGTCCGCCGGCGACAGTACTCAGCTCATGGAACAGTGCGGCCATATCGGGGCGGAGCCGGTCAACGGGCACCACAGCCACGTGTAAGGGCGGTAGCACATTCGCCGTGCGGGGGCGCCCCGGACCGCTCATCAGCACCAGCGTACCGGTCTCAGCCACCGCGAAGTCGGCGGTGGTAACGCCTGCCCCGGCGCGGGCCGCCACCGACCGGATCTCGGCCGGATCGCTGCCCGGGGCGGCGGTGTACCAGGCGATTCCCGCCCGGCGCGCCGCCTCCGGCAGGCCCAGCTGCTCCAGCAGGGGATCGGCCCACGCAATCACTTCGGTAATGCCCCGCTCCTGCAGGGCGGGAACCAGTATCGCCACCGGGTCCTGCGACACGACAGCCGTGCTCGCCAGCGCCGCAAGGGCGGCCTGGAATTGCTCGATCACCCGCCCACCTCCTTCTCGAGGTCGGCCCACCGTTTGTGGAAGGGCACCGGCGCCGGCGCCGGGAATTCGCGTCCGGCATACCAGGCCGCCAGGGGACCGGGCGCCCATGTCAGGCGGCCATTGCGGCGAAACGGCAACGTGACCCATCGCAACAGCGCGGCTATGAAACGGTACCGCTTCGGGCTGGACCACGCCCAGGCCCACAGCCTGAGCAGCGTACGCTCTGCTCGGCCGGGCTCTCGGTCCGCTCGTTGCGACCGAATCAGCTCATGCAGGGGAATCTGTACCGGGCAAGTCTCCGTACAGGCACCGCACAGCGAGCAGGCGTCAAGCAGCTCGCGCGCCTCTGCCGTGCCCTGGAGCAGGGGGGTCAGTACCACGCCAATTGGCCCGCTGTAAACGGTGCCGTACCCGTGTCCGCCCACCTGCCGGAAGACCGGGCAAGTATCCACACAGGCGCCGCAGCGCATGCAGCGGAGCACATCCTGATACTTACTGCCCAGCAGGCGTGACCGGCCGGCGTCCAGCACCACCACATGCAGCTCGTCCGGGCCGTCCGGCTCGGCGGCCTGCCGGGGACCGGTCAGGGCGGTCACGTACACGGTCATGTTCTGCCCCGTGGATGTGCGCGGCAGGAGCGTAAGCAACGGCTCCAGGTCAGCCCAGGTGGGCACCAGCTTCTCCAGCCCCATCACTGCGACCACGACGCGGGGCAGGCTGGTGGTCAGGTCGGCGTTCCCTTCATTGGTCACCAGCACGACGGTCCCGCTCTCCGCAACACCGAAGTTGGCGCCCGTAATCCCCATATCTGCATGGAGGAACTTCTCCCGCAGCACGCGCCGGGCCACGGCAGCCAATTCCTCCGGGTTGCTGGAGACCGGGGCGCCCAGGCTCCGCTCAAAGACGGCGGCCACGTCGTACCGGTCCATATGAATGGCCGGCCCCACGATATGCGACGGCGGCTCCCCGGCCAATTGGACAATATACTCGCCCAGGTCGGTCTCCACGGCCTCAAGGCCAGCCGCCTCCAGCGCATGGGTCAGCCCAATCTCCTCAGTGGCCATCGACTTCGTTTTCACGACGCGCGCGGCTCCGGCCCGGCGGGCTATGGCCAGCACCTGCTGGACCGCTTCCGCCCCCGTGCCGGCGAAGTGAACCTGACCGCCCCGCTCCTGCACCTGCTGCACGAACTGGCTCAAATACTGTGCGTGGTTACCCAGGGCCTTGTTCTTGGCATCGCGGGCGCGGTCCCGCAGATCCTGCAGGCGCCCTTCCTGCTCCAGGCGCTTCCACTGCTGCCACTTCGCCACCACGCCGCCCCAGGTGGCACCGGCAATCGCCTGGCGCTTCCGGGTCTTGCTCAGTTCAACGCGGATTCGCTCCCGCAGGGTCACCGCGTCTCCCTCCCATCAGGCGACCCAGTATGGCCACGCCCCGCTCCATCTCCTCGGGTGAGAGGTAGCTGAAGGAGAGCCGCAGATGTTCCCGCCCCTCACCGGAGCCAAAGAAGCAGTACTTGCCGGGCACGTAGCCCACGCCTTCATCCAGCGCGGCCTCAAGGAGCGCGACCGTGTCGGCGCCAGGCACCCACACCCACACGAAGAAACCGCCCTGTGGCACCGTCCAGGTGGCATCCGGGGGCGTATGACGCCGTAGGGCATCCACCATTGCATCCCGCCGCTGCCGGTACGACTCCCGCAGCGCCGTCACCCGGGCGCCATAGTCCACGGTGCTCAGATACTCCGCAGCGAGCGCCTGGACATACGGGTTCTCCAGGTCTTTCTTGAAGCAGAACATGGCCGCCACGAGGGGCGCCGCAGCGTGCACCCACCCCAGGCGCAGGCCGGGGGCAATCGTCTTCGAGAGCGACCCGGCGTAAATCACCCGCCCCTTCGTATCCTGGGCCTTGAGGGGAATGGGAATCTCCCCGAAGGCCAGCTCCCCGTAAGCATCATCCTCAAGAATCAGGAAGTCATACTCCTCAGCCATGGCCAGCAGCTGACGCCGCCGCTCCGGGCTCAAGGTCGTGCCGGTGGGGTTGTGGAAAGAGGGTATGGTGTAAAGCAGCTTCGGAAGAGGCTGCCCGGCAGCCCGGCGGGCCGCCAGGTCAACCGAAAGGGCCGTCACGTCCAGCCCGTCCTCATCCATCCGGTAGCTGATGATGTGCGGCGTATAGTTGCGGAAGGTTTCCAAAGCTTCCATATAGGTTGGCGCTTCCACGGCAACCAGGTCGTCCGGCCCGAGCAGGATGCGCGCCGTCAGGTCGATTGCCTGGGCGCCGCCCATGGTCACCATCAGCTCCCCATCGCCCACCGGCATGCCGCGCTGGGCAGACCGGGACGCCAGGAGCTGGGGAAGCCTCCCCATGGCCGGGCTCCCCAGGTAGTGAAAGGGCGCATCGCCCTCCCGGGCGAGCAGCGCCGCCGCGGCGGCGCCCAGGTCGGCCACCGGCACCGCCGCCGGGAACGGATAGCCCCGGTTCAGCCGAATTGTGTCCGGGCGCCGAATGCGGGGCATCCAGGCGCCGGGCGGCTCGTAGGCCAGGGCCGCCCGCACGGCTGGCGGGTAAAACCGCTCGAAGTCCATAGGTTACAGCACCTTTCGCAGGAAGGCGCGGGTCCGTTCTTCCCGGGGCTGGCGGAAAATCTGCTCGGGTGGCCCCTCTTCCACAATGCGGCCTTCATCCATGAAAATCACGCGATGGGCCACTTCACGGGCAAAGCCCATTTCGTGGGTGACGACCATCATGGTCATGCCTTCCCGGGCCAGCTGCTTGATGACTTCCAGCACTTCGCCCACCAACTCGGGGTCCAGGGCGGAAGTGGGCTCGTCGAACAGCATCGCCTTGGGCTGCATTGCGAGGGCACGGGCAATGGCCACGCGCTGCTGCTGGCCGCCGGACAGGTGCGAAGGGAACGCGTGGGCCTTGTCGGCCAGGCCTACCTTGGCCAGCAGCTCCTGGGCCAGGGCTTCCGCCTTGGCGGCACCCATTTTCCTGACCTTGAGCGGCCCGAGGGTGACGTTCTTGAGTGCGGTCATGTGCGGGAACAGGTTAAAGCGCTGAAAGACCATGCCGAGCTCTTCCCGGACGCGGTCGAGCCCGCGGCCCCCCGCCGGAACGACTTCGCCGGCCACGGATATGGTGCCGCCGGAGGGCGCCTCCAGCCGGTTAATGCAGCGCAGCAGTGTCGACTTGCCTGACCCCGAGGGGCCGATTACGACCACAACCTCGCCCTGCTTCACTTCCAAATCGATGCCCTTGAGGACGTGGAGGCTGCCGAAGCGCTTATGCAGTCCTGCGATCTTAATCACTGGCCTTCAGCCTCCTCTCCAGGCGGGATGCGATGTTGGACAGGGTCAGGGTCATCACCAGGTAGACCAATGCCGACATGATGTAGACTTCAAAGGGCTTGTAGGTCCGGCTGGAGATCATCTGCGCCGTGCGGGTCAGCTCCACGAGAGCGACCGCCGCCACGAGAGAGCTTTCCTTGATCAGCGTAATCGACTCGTTGACGAGCGGGGGAATGACCCGCTTGAACGCCTGGGGCAGAATCACGTAGAGCATCGCCTGCCCATGGGTCATGCCCATGGAACGCGCCGCCTCCATCTGCCCTTTGTCGATGGACTGAATGCCGCCGCGCATAATCTCTGCCACATAAGCGCTGGAGTTGACGCCGATGATGATGACTGCCGCCGTAAACTCATCTACCTGAATGTCCAGAGCGGCCGGAATGCCAAAGACGCCAATCAGCAGCTGCACATAAAGCGGGGTTCCCCGCAGAAACTCAATATAGACGCGGAGCAGGGCCGACAATGGCCGGCTGCCCCAGGTATTGCCCAGCCCAATAACCGTACCGAGAAAGACACCGATGGACCCGGAAATAGCGGCAATCTTAAGGGTAGTGACAGCGCCCTTCAGCAGTAAGGGAATGCTCTCCAGCATTAAGTGCCAATCCATGCCAACACACTCCAAAAAAGGAAGTGAGGGGGCGGTGTTGCCCGCCCCCATGGGAAACGATCTCTGCTACTTGAACCACTTCTGGACGAGCTTTTCCATCTCGCCGTTCTTTTCCATTTCGGTCAGGACCTCGTTCACAAACGCGGTCAGGTCCGGGGTGTCCTTGCGGAGCGCGTAGGCAGTGTCCTCAGCCTTGATCTCCAGGCCAATGGTCAGCACCGGGTTGGCCTTGGCGAACGACTTGGCCACGACGGAGTGCAGGTACACGGCGTCAACCTGCTTGGCGGCGAGGGCGGAAGCAGCTTCGGTGAAGAGGTTGTATTCCTTCACTTCGATACCCTCGACCTTCTTGAGGGCGTCAGCCTGGACGGTGCCGAGCTGAGCGGCGACCTTCTTGCCCTTCAGGTCTTCGAGCTTGGCCGGCTTCAGGCCGCTGTCCTTGTGCACGAGAATAGCGTCGTTGCCAATCAGGTAGGGCTGGGAGAAGTCCACGGTCTTCTTCCGCTCATCGGTCACGGAGACGCCGGCCGCCATAATGTCGAACTTCTTGGCGGTCAGGGCGGCAATCAGGCCGTCAAAGTTGATCTGCACGATCTCCAGCTTGACGCCCAGCTTCTTGGCCACGGCTTCCATGATGTCCACGTCAAAACCGATGACCTTGTTGTCCTTGTCCAGGGACTCGAACGGCGGGTAGTCGGGCGAAGTGCCGATGACCAGCTTGCCGTCCTTCTTGATCTTGTCGATCGTCGGGGTCTTGGACTCAGGGGCCTTCTGCTCAGCGGCAGGGGCAGGGGCGGGCGCAGCCGGTGCCTGGGGCTTCGAGCCGCCGCAGCCGGCCAGCAGGGAGAGGGCAAGGACACCAGACAGGATGGCACTGAAATATCGCTTCACGATTCTTCCGCTCCTTAGTAGGACCTAGTTTCCGATGCATAATTATACACCTGAACGAAACGTTGTCCAACACAACAACGGATGGGATTTTGTGAAGATGTTGCTTATCGTAGAGCCCATGTTTTATGCATTTGTGACTACAGAACAGAGAGGCGTCCAACGGAGTGGCGCCTCTCTGCAGTACCCCTATTGCGCGCGCACTTTCGCCCAGGTGTCCTTGAGCGTAATGGTCCGGTTGAAGACCAACATCTCCGGGGTGGAGTCCGGATCAACGCAGAAATAGCCGTGCCGGAGGAACTGGTACCGAGTGCCGGGAGCCGCGTGCGAAGTGCCGGGCTCCACTTTGCAGCCAGCCAGAACCTCGAGCGACTTCGGGTTGAGGTTGGTCATAATGTCGCCGCCCTCGGCCGGATTCTCCGTCAGGAATAGGTTGTCGTACAACCTTACGGTCGCGTCCACGGCATGGTCCGCGGACACCCAGTGAATTGTGCTCTTCACTTTGCGGCCGTCGGGCGCCTCGCCACCGCGGGTCTCCGGGTCGTACGTGCAATGCAGTTCGACGATCTGGCCGGTCGCGGGATCCTTCACGACTTCCTGGCACTTTATGAAGTAAGTACCCTTCAGGCGCACCTCACGCCCGGGCGCCAGGCGGAAGTACTTGGGCGCCGGCTCCTCCATGAAATCCTCCTGCTCGATATAGATCGTGCGGGAGAACTGGACCGTGCGGCTGCCGGCAGCCGGATCTTCGGGGTTGTTCTCAACCGAGAACTCCTCGGCCTGATTTTCGGGGTAGTTGATCAGCACGACCTTCAGCGGCCGCAGCACGGCCATCATCCGGGGCGCCCGCCGGTTGAGGTCTTCACGTACAAAGTGCTCCAGCTGGGCCAGACTGACCACGCTGTTCGTCTTGGCTACGCCAACGTCCGTGCAGAAGCTGCGGATCGCCTCCGGCGTATAGCCCCGGCGGCGGACGCCCGACAGCGTGGGCATGCGGGGATCGTCCCATCCGCTCACATGACCTTCCTCCACCAACCGGCGAAGGCCGCGCTTGCTCGTCAGCGTGTGGGTCAGGTTGAGGCGCGCAAATTCGATCTGCTTGGGCGCATCCGGAATCTGGAGCTGTTCCAGCAGCCAGTTGTAGAGGGGCCGGTGGTCCTCAAACTCCAGTGTGCAGATCGAGTGGGTAATCCCCTCGATGGCATCCGAAAGGGGATGCGCGTAGTCGTACATCGGGTAGATGCACCACTTCTTCCCGGCCCGGTGATGCTCGGCATGCAGGATGCGGTAGAGGACCGGATCGCGCATATTCATGTTGCCCGAAGCCATGTCAATCTTGGCCCGGAGGGTGCGGGCGCCGTTCGGGAACTCGCCGTCCCGCATGCGGCGGAAGAGGTCCAGGCTTTCCACCGCCGGCCGGTTACGATAAGGGCTTTCCCGGCCGGGCTCGGTCAACGTTCCCCGCTGCTCACGCATCTCTTCCAGGGACAGGTCACAGACGTATGCCTTGCCGTCCCGGATCATCTGTTCAGCCCATTCGTACAGCTGCTCAAAGTAGTCGGAGGCATGGAAGAGCCGGTCGTCCCAGTCGTAACCGAGCCAGCGCACGTCTGCCTCAATGGCGTCGACGTACTCCTCTTCCTCCTTGGTCGGGTTCGTATCGTCGTAGCGCAAGTTGCACAGACCGCCATTGGCTGCGGCGATGCCGAAGTTTAGAACGACGGACTTCGCATGTCCAATGTGCAGGTAACCATTGGGTTCCGGTGGGAACCGGGTATGGACCCGTCCCCCGTATCGGCCTGCCGCCTTGTCCTCATCAATAACGTCTTGAATGAAGTTTGTCGGCTTGTACTCCTGTTCCGCCAAAAGGGACCACCTCTGAATTCCTAGTTTATCCAGGCTCCGTGGCCGTGATGCGAAGAGCCAACACTACAAGCATAATCATACCAGATCGGGGTTGGAACTGGTCTAGCCGAGTTCGGGGGAATTTTCCTTCGTCTTTTTCCAAGATCTGCCGTATCAGTCGCGCGTATGTATCCGTCTTTATTCATAGGGATTTTCTTTGCGAATATGTTATGCGCAGCGAGCGACCCGTCCCGCTATCCGAGGAGGGCTCAGTGTGTCAAAGAATCTCCTGCGTCCGTTGATGTGGATCCTGACTGCTGTGCTCCTGCCCCTGGCCGTCTTTGCCTACTTGCGGCTCCACGCGGCGGAAGATCCCCTCTATGCTGCTCCCCATGGCCATTTTTATATCGTCAGCGGAGCGGCTTTCCTCGCTGCCGTTGCTGCCCTCATTGTGGGAATTGCCGGCACCCGCCTGCGCAACATCAACGTAACCTTCCTGTCAATGGCGTTTTCTTCGCTTGCCCTCGTGTTCCTGCTCCACGGGCTGGCAACACCCGGATTCCTTCTGCCTGTCACACAAGTGCCAGGAATCGCGGCGCAGTTGAGCATCCTCCTCTCTGCCGGCTGGCTCTATCTCTCCTCCTGTCCGACCGATCACATCGCAGTGCGCGTCCTCTCCAAGTGGCAGCGGTGGCTGGTGCCCGTCTGGACAACACTTCTGACCATCACCGTGGTCCTGGGGCTGACGTTTCCGCAGGCCGTGCGGTTCATACCGATTCATCTCAGCCCCCTCAAGTGGATCGCCACGCTGGTTGTCGTCGTCTTGGTCGCGCTGGCCGCTCGCCACTACTGGGTCGCTTACCGGTACGCACGTTTTCCGCTGCAAATGGCCCTGCTCATCAGCACCGGCTGGATGGCGGCCTCGCAGGTGATTATCGTCACGGGCGACCTCTGGCGGGCCAGTTGGTGGATCTACCACTTCCTGCTCCTCGGCTCGATGATCGCCACCCTGTACGGGCTGTGGCGACAGTATGCCATGGGCGCCACCGTCGGCATGGCCGTGAAAGGTCTCATGTCGCTCGACCCGGTTGAACGGATTGAGGCGGGCATGGCTCCGAGCATCCGGGCGCTGGTCGTGGCGACGGAGACGCGCGATCCCTATACGGCAGGGCACAGCTATCGGGTCACCATTGAAGCCCTCCGGCTGGGCGCCGCCATGCGCGTTCCGCCCGAGCAATTGCGTGCGCTCGCTCAGGGCGGTATTCTGCACGACATTGGGAAGATTGAGGTGCCCGACCGCATCCTCAATAAGCCGGGCCCGCTGACCGCCGAGGAGCGGACCGTGGTGGAGCGGCACCCGGTGACCGGCTACGAAGTCTGCAAACGCCTGGGGTTCATGAACGAAGAGCTCGGGGTCATCCGGCATCACCACGAAAAGTGGGACGGGACGGGTTACCCCGATGGCCTCTGCGGCCAACAGATTCCCCTGCTCGCCAGAATCCTGGCGATCGCTGATGTGTACGACGCCGTGACTTCCTACCGCTCTTACCGGCGGCCCTGGCCGCATGAAGAAGCCGTCGCGCTCATTCTCCGTGAGTCGGGGCGCCACTTCGACCCGGATTGCGTGGCTGCCTGGGTCCGCATTTCGCAAGCTGCGCCGTCCAAAGACCACTACCCCTCCTGGCTGCACCTGGAGCCGGCAGCGGCGCAGCAAGAAGCCCGTTGAGGCCCGCCTCGTGCGGCGACACAGAGGCGCTCTTTCTTCTCACACCGCCGCCAATGATTGCAGACCGGGCAGGTCGATGACGAGGATGCCCGTGTCGTTCAGCTGTACCAGGTCGCGCTTCTGGAAGTCCGCCAGCATGCGGGAGACTGTCTCGCGGCGGGCCCCGATCATGGCGCCCAGGTCCCGCTGGGTCAGGCCGTGAGCTACCCGCACGCCCGCCGGGGTTTTGACGCCGCTGCTGCGGGCCAGCGTGGTCAGAACGCTGGCCAGTTTACCGCGCGCATCGAGCAGGTCGCGCTCGTACACCCGGTCCTGGAAGAGGCGTATGCGCACCCCCACCTGGCTCATGAGCGCCGCCTTGAGCTCCGGAATCTCGTCAGAGAGGCGCTGCAAGGCGCTTACCTGCAGTGCCAGAATCTTGGTCGGTGCCAGGGCCGAGGCCGTAGCCGGGTAAGCCCCCCCATCAAGGGCGGCAATCAAGCCGAACGGACTCCCGGATCCCCACACACCGATGATGAACTCTTGCCCGGACAGCGAATACCGACAGATCTTGATCTTCCCCGTATACACGAAGTAGACGTACTTGCCGGCATCGCCTTCGCGGAATACGACATCGTCGGTGTCCAGTGCCCGTTCAGTCATGGCATCTCGCACGCGCTCGGCCGCACTCGCCGACAACCCAGAAAAAAGCGGCAACGATTGCAGAAACTTGATGTCAATCACCGACTCGTCACCCCCTCGCGGGATCGCCAGGTACCTCATTTCCCCTGACTTATTGTGGATGTTTGACCTCGTCGTCTGTCAAGTAACACCCGGGGTCTTCCGCCCATAGGTTTCCCATCGATTCTGCACGAGCCCGTTGGTTCCCGTTGCACACTTCCAGGTAGCCGCACGTCTTGCAGCGACCCTGGATCAACAGCCGGCGCAGCCGGAGCCCACGCAGCAGCGGCTGTTCCGGGTCAGTCCAGATCTGGCTGAACAGCTTCTCCCGCACATTGCCGACCACTCCCCAGCGCCAGTGTTCTTCCGGATAGACCGCGCCGTCGGCATTTACGTAAGCCATATCGGCGTGCAGCCGCGCGGTGTCTGCCCGGAATATCGCCGTGCGCAGTTCCTTGGCCGGCCGCGGGTCATCCTGGCGCAGCCGCAGATACATGTAGACAGCATCGGCCGTATTCCCTTCAGTCGCGATCATGATAGGCGACTGCTGTGCCGCCTGGTACACGTCGTTCATGAGGTCCCGGGTCTGCTGCCCATCGATGTCCCTGATGGTCTCGGGATGCTGAAAGACCGAAATGGAGCAACGGGTCCGTCGCGCTAGCGCAAGGCACTCCGCTATGGACTCATGGGAAGTGAGTTGCTGCCGTACACCAACCGGAACGCCCGCTGATCCACAGTCCTCCAGAAAGTCTGTGGCATCCGGGGCATCCGCATCCATCAGCACCAGGGAAGTACCGGCATCGGCCAGCATCCGCCCAAATCCGGCGGGCTCGGTGGCCCTGGTCAGTACGAGCACAGCGGCAATCGCCTGGCGGCGGGCGCTCCTGATCAGGTGGAGCAGGTCCTCGCGCAGCCGCTTCCCGTGCCCGGCAAACATAATAAACGGAGAGCCAAACGCCCCCAGATCTTCAATCAGGGCTTCCGCTTCAGCGGTGCTCAGCCCGCCTCGGCCACCCATTTCCCATACCACGCCCGGAGCCTGAACTTTCTGCTTGTCAGGGAAGAGCGGGTTGTTAACATCCTTACCGATTACATGCGAAATGAAGATCATTCGCGACACCTCCTGTAGGGATCTGCGGGACCGTGGAGTATCGCTCTGCCACTTTTACAACTCAGCCGCCCACGAGCCTGGCGCCCGTGGGCGTTTTGGATCGGACAGCCCCTAACTGACGGGGCGCCCCTTTATTGACCGTGATCATGGTCCGAATGATGGCCAGCGTGCTCGGCGTGGTCAGCGCCCTCATGCTGATGTACTGCGGATTCGCCACAGCCCACTACGAAGGGATCGGCAGCCATGGCGACCCCATAGGACGCAAAGGCACCGAAAACAGCTACCGCCGCCACGATCGCTACGGCACGCCAGCGCACTTTAGCATTTTCGACGGACATGGCCGGCTGAACCAGCAGCACGGCAGCCAGACCTTCGCAGAGTTTGCTGATCACGCCCCAGGTGTCGACTTCCTCCGGGCCGCCATGGGCAAAGGGCGCCGTGGTCACCCTGGTGATGGCCCAGAGTACGATGAAGCCAACGGCAAGCAGGATGCCAAGCCTTGCCGTCATAACCGACCTTGCCCGCAGGAAAACGGCGCCCCAGGCGATCTCTACCAAACCGATCAGGACAAGTGACAGGCCGTGGGCCGTGGAGTGCGACCAGTGGTGGGTGGCAATCACGAGGTGAATAATCCCGGCGGCTGCCATAAAGACGGCACCGCCCACTGCGAGGACTGTGTGCGCCTGGGGTCCTACCGATTGCTTCGTCTGCACCGGTTCATCCCTCCCGCTTCTCTATTGCTGCTTGCTTCATGGCGTCCACTCCAGCACCCGCTCCTGCATCTGCCCAACCTCTCTGATCACAATCTGCAGGCGCCCCTGAGAAGGGTCCCCCAGCGGCTTTCCCCGGCTGTCGAGCTTGGGGAAGGCGGCCACATGTGTCGTGTGGTGAGCGGAAGAAGACAGCTGCCTGACCATCGCCGGCAGTTCCGTGCCGGCCGCGTCTCGGAGGAAGACCCTTCCATTAAGGTCCAGCTTGGCGATATTCCCGGCATGGGTGTCCAGCGTAATTGCAAAGGGGAGCACCCGGCCCTTCAGCCCTGATAGGTCAGGCCCCGTCCCCGGCTGATCCAGCACCTGGTCCCCGGTAGGCCGCACCGTGACGGTGATGGCGCTGTTTCCGCCGGACTCCCGGCTGATGAGGGCGCCCCCGGCCGGGGCGTTTTCCGCCCCGACCGGAGATGCTACGGCACCAGGGCTGTCAGCCGGGCGCCCGCACGCAGCGAGCGTCAGACTGGCAGCCAGGACGAGACCACCTGCGACTGCCCGAATTCTTGTCTGAGCCACGGCTACTTCACGACAACCTGCATCTTCATCCCGATCAGATGATGAGATGCCGTATTGCAGAAGACTTCGTACGTGCCGGCCTTGTCGAAGGTGTACTTGACTTCCCCGCCGTTACTGATGTCCTCGGACTTGATCAGGTGCTGGCCGCTGTCGGGCACGCCTTCCCAGATGGAGTGGTCCACGTTGTCGTGGTTCACCCACTTTACGGTGGCGCCAGCCTTGACCTCCAGCTTGGACTGCCCGAACTTGGTGCCCTTCAGTTCCACTACCGTCTCGCCGCCAGCGGCAGGCTTGGCACCCTCTTTGGGCTTCGAAGCACCGCCACCGCAACCCGCGAGCGCCGCAACCAGACCGAGGGCAGCAATACCGACTGTGACTTTCTTAAGCATGTGTTGGTTCCTCCTGTGTATGTTCTTTAGTCGGGCTCTTTAGCTGGCGGAGGGCCAGCCAGAATCCTGCAGCCAGCAGGATTCCGGCCGCCGCCAGGAAGTAGGTGCCCCATAGGAAACCGGCCACCGCTTCCACCTGAACCAGTACCACCCTTCCCCAGAGGGGCGGCTTGAACGGTTCGATCAGCGCGGACAGCGGAGCGTTCGGATCAGGATTTGCCCCAAACTGCGTCAAGTGGCGGTCCATGCGCCACATCATCCAGGCGCCGCTGCCGACTAACGCTGCAATCGTGGCGCCCTTGAGCACCAGGCCCAGCCGGTTTCGCACCAGAGCGGCCAGCAGCGCCAGGAAGGCGACTCCGTAGAGCAGTCTGGGCAGGATCTTCTGTTCGGGAATGTCGTGCGGGAACTGAACTCCGATATACTCGTTAAGCATTTCAAGTTCAGAAATGTCGCCGGTAATGGAGCCAGCATAGGCCACCACCTGCAGTGGTCCCTCCGGGTACTGTGGGAAGTAGAGCAGCGTCCGCCACAGCGGCAGCAAGACTCCAAGTACCACGGCTGCAGCAGCTGCTGCGTATAGGATTGACGGCAGTTGTCGGCGTATGGCGGTAACCCCCTTTCGGGTCCGGCTCCAGCCCTCCTTATTCCTCGACGATGATTCGGGAACGCATCTCAAGGTGCAGGGCGGAGCAGAACCAGGTGCAATAGGCCCAGTACGTGCCTTCCTTGTCGGCAGTAAACTCAACCTTAATGGTCTCGCCCGGGTTGATCGGCTTGTTGATGCCGTAGTCAGGCAGAGCGAAGCCGTGGGTGATATCCTTGGTCTTCTCCAGCGACGTGACGTAGACCGTCACATGATCGCCCTTCTTGACCTTGAGCTCCTTGAACCCATACTCGGACCGCTTGGCCGTCGTGTAGACCGTCACGTTGTTGCCATCGCGTTCAACGCGGGTCTCGCCTTCCTTAGTCGGCTCAATGTTGTGCTCGTGCTTTGCCGCTTCCGCAGGGTCGTAGGCCTGGATGGCATCCTTGAACAGCTCGACCGGCGCGATCTGAATGTCATGCGGCTCGGGCAGGATCGGCATGTCCATGATCAGTCTCATCTTGTCGCCGGAGATGTCGAAGAGCTGCTGGTTCTCGGGGTAGTCAGCACCCACGTTGACGAACCGGTCCTTGGAGAACTTGTTGGGCACCACCAGCCACTTGCCGCCGGGGCTCTTGGTGCCGCCGCCGTCCGCCATCATATGGCCAGGCGAGTAGTGGGCCGGCTGCATGTCCCGGATATACTCCTCCTTGGGCTTCCCGGCCAGGGCGTCCGCCAGGTTCCACTTGACCACGTTGGAGTCGAGGAAGTTGCCAGTGAAGACGTTGCCCTTGTTGTCGAAGGAGCTGTGAAGCGGCCCGGCGCCCACCTCTACTTCCCTGACGACCTTCATGGCGGCAATGTCAACCACCGAAACCGTCGGGGAGAGCTTGCCGGAGACCACGATATACTTGCCGCTCGGCTCGGGGTCCACGCCATGCGGGTTCTTGGCGACAGGCACGAAGGTCTTCAGCCCGGGGTAATCAGTGTCAATCATCTTCACCCCGCCGATTTCCTTGAACTTGCCCTCGGCAAGAGCGCTGTCGACCTTGGCCACGTCGATGAACATGATTGCGTCCTTCTCAGAGGCCACCATATCCTTCAGGGTGGTGCCATTTTCAACGTTGTAGACCGTGGTGTAGACGTACTTCCCGTCAAGGGTCGTGCCCATGATGTCCGTATTGCCATACTCCACGGGCACCTGCGCCACGACGTTCAGATCCTGGTCGAGCACGGTAATGGCGGTCTTGAACTTGCCATCGGCGTTGGCGTTGGGGTTCAGTGCGTTAGGAATCTCGTACTCACCGGTGGCAAAGACATACTTGGTATCGGCATGAACGCCGATGCCGTGAACGCCCTGGATGTTCGGAATCCGCTTGATGGCAACGGTCTTGAAGAGCTTCAGGTCTATTTTTGCAATCCGGCTGTTGGCCAGGTCGTTAATGTAGAGGAAGCGGCCGTCGTAGTTGCCGCCGGTCTTCGAGAGCATCGGGTGGTGTGTATCGCCCCAGGAAGCCCGGCTCTTGTCAGGCATCGTGTCCTGCAGCATGCTGCGGGAGGCAGGGTCGAAGCCCCAGCCGTAAGCCGCTCGCTGCTCGAAGACCGGAATCTCCCGCAGAATCCGCATAGAGGGGATACCGACGACCCAGACACCGCCGTATGGGCCGGAAGACCAGAAGCCCAGGTGGGTGTCTTTCTCACCAGGAGCGACCAGCGGGATGCGCCCGTTGACCGCATTCGGCGTGCCGGGAGCAGCGGCGGGGTTCTTGGGCGGGGCGCCGGTGCAGCCCGCCAGGGCGCCGGCCAGCAAGGCCGATGCCGTCAGGAACGCTACCAGACGCTTGGATGAACTAAGCTTCATCGATGTGTAGCCCCCTCAACTTGTCTTGTAGGTTTAGGTGACTTAGTGACCGGCCGTGTCGATGTGCTGAGCGTCAAAGATCTCCTTGTTCTCCGGGCCTTCGACCACGAGTGCTGCAACGGCGCCCTTATCAATGGCCCGGGTGATGGAATGGTCCACCAGCAGATACTGCCCGGGTACTTCAGCGGTGAACTCCATGAAGGCAGCGCCCCCGGACGGAATCAGGGTCGTCTGAACGTTGCTGAGCGCATCAGTGGATGCTTCCGTATACAGCTTGTCAAAGATCTCACCGATCACGTGGAAGCTGGAAACCAGGTTGGGTCCGCCGTTGCCGACAAAGAGCCGGATGCGTTCGCCCGTCTTGGCCTTCATGGCCATGTCGCCCATCAGGCCGGCGGGCTTGCCGTTAAAGACCACGTAGCTGGGCTGCTCGGCGATGAGCTTGCTGCTGTCGTATTCCAGGTGGCCCTTGTCGCCGCGCTTGCCCTTGGCGTACAACTCGCCCTGCATCACATAAAACTCACGGTCGACCGGTGCCAGGCCCTCCTTGGGCTCTACCACGATCAGGCCGTACATGCCCTGGCCGATGTGGGTGGGTATGTGGGCCGTTCCGCAGTGATACGCATAGACGCCGGGGTTGAGGGCCTTGAAGGTAAAAACCTTCTCTTGGCCGGGCGCCACCTGAGTCGCCACCGCACCGCCGCCCGGGCCGTTCACAGCGTGTAGGTCGATGGAGTGCGCCATCTTGCTGTTGGGGTTATTCTTGAGGTGCAGTTCCACCGTATCTCCTTCGCGCACCCGGACCATGGGGCCCGGCACCTTGCCATCAAATGTCCAGTAAGAGTACGTCGTCCCTTCGGCGACCTGGCCGTTCACCTCGACGGCTTCGAGGTTCACAACTACCTTCTGGGCTTCCTTGCGAGTAATGGGAGCGGGCAGGTCGGCGGCGCTCCGGACAATGCCTACGGCGTCCGTCGCAGCCGGCTTGGGCGTGCTGGCTTCGGTTGCCGGTGGCTGGGTAGCCGCTTCCGCTGCCGGCTTCGAGCAGGCTGCCGCAAGCGGGAGGAGACTGGCGGCGGTCAGTGCGAGGGATATCCGACTAAGTGTTGTGTTTCTCATTCGTGTATCATCCTTTCGTGTTCGCCTGTTCTGGTACTAAGATACTTCGTCATGCCCATTCCGCGCGTGATGCGCATCACTTATGTTGATCGCTAAACTTTCCCATCCGAACCATATGTGCGCACACAAATAGGCCGGCACCACAGTGTGGTACCGGCCCTTCATTAGTCACCCGGTGAATCCTCAGGGAATATGGTGCGACCAGAGTACTTCGAGAGGAAGTGTAGCTCGTGGTCGGATCAGCCCGCCACTTCTTTGCCCGGGGAAACACCGCGCGCGGCGCACATTATCTGTACGGTTCTGCCTTTCAGGGGTTACAGAAGATATTCTTGCTTGATGGTTATGCAGGGTCTGGGAAGTCCATTCTGCTTCAGAAGATCGCGGACGAGACGATGAGCGATGGGCAGTCTGTCGACCTGTTTCATTCCCCGTTGAACCCCGGTGAGTTGGACGCCTTGATCATCCAGGACCTGAAAGTTGGTGTTGCGGACGGGCGCACCAGCGAAGGCCTGGATTCTATAACGGGGGCCGAACTTGTCCGGATCGATCTGGGGCAGGCGGTGGATACCGCAAAGCTGTCCGAGGAGACCAAGCGGGAGGTTGAGCTGATACAGGCTGAGCTTCAGAAAGCATACGCCAGTGCCTACAGCTCGTTCGCGGCGGCTTTACGGATCCACGACGAATGGGAAGCCATTTATATCAGCCACATGGATTTCCACAAGGCAGACCAGGTCGGGCAGGATCTTGTAGCCGCTCTGTTTGGCGAACAGACGCGGGACAAAAGTGCGACGGTTCGCCACCTCTTCTTCGGGGCTGCCACACCGGAAGGAGCGGTCGATCATATTCCAACCCTTACCGCCCCCCTAGAACGGCGCATCTTCATCAAGGGGCGCCCGGGTTCAGGCAAATCGACGCTGCTCAAGCGCCTGGCCAAGGCGGCCGAAGAGAAGGGTTTTGACGTCGAGGTCTACCACTGTGGCTTCGATCCCAGCAGCCTTGATATGCTCATCTTCCCCGAGCTCAGCCTGGCCATTTTTGACAGCACCGCGCCGCACGAGTATTTCCCCAGCCGTGCCAGCGATGAAGTGCTCGACATGTACGACCGGACCATGCAACCGGGGGTTGACGAGCAATACGCCGGTGAACTCACATCCATCCGACAGCGCTACTCGCAGAAAATGCAGGAGGCTGTTGCGCACCTGAAAGCCGCGCAGCAGATCCACTCCCGCATCAAAGCACACTACATGAGCGTGACGGATTTTGACGAAGTTGATCGTCTGCACAGCGACCTGCAAGGGGAGATCCGCCAGTTGGCCGCTTTGCGCCCGGCTATCGAATAGGCGTAACGTAGGCCCGGTGGACCAACCACCGGGCCAGTTCTACTCATTGCCTTCGAGATCGATCCCCACCATCTTGATCAGGTACAAAGCGTTCCGAGTTGTTGAAATGCCCCGCCTCAGGGTGTAATCGAACCGAATCTCCCGGCCTTGATAATGCTCGCGAAAATGGCAGTTCCTGATCTGCCCGTTGCTTTCTCGCTCAAGCTCCCCGAGTTCGAGGTCGTGGGTGGAGATCAGCCCGTATGCACCATCTTTCTGGAGTTGCGTGATGAGTGCTTTGGCGCCCTGGTGGCGGTCGTGGGAATTGGTGCCCTTGAAAATCTCGTCAAGCAGAAAACACACGCTCTTTTCGGTTCTCACGGCCTCCACGATCCGCTTGAGCCGGAGCAACTCGGCGTAGAACGACGAGATGTTCTGCTCAAGGTTGTCGGTGATACGCATAGCGGTCCACAGTCTCATCAAGGAGCAGGTGAAGCGTTCCGCACAGACCGGCGCCCCGACATAAGCAAGCACGAGGTTAATTCCGACCGTCCGCAAAAAGGTGCTCTTTCCGGACATGTTCGATCCGGTGATCACGGTGATCCGCGCCGGCGCCTTCATCTCAAAGTCGTTGCCAACTCGGTTTTGGATAATCAGCGGATGCCCCATCTTCTGAGCCGAAAGGCCGCCCGGACTTCCCGGCGTCTGGCGATTTTCCGCAACCACGGTGGGCATTGCCCAATCCGGCTGTTCAAAGCGGATATTAGCCAGGCTCGAGTAGGCTTCTATCTCCGCGAGGACTTCCAGCCAGGTGCGAAGTGACTTTCCCGATTCCTTTTTCCATTCTTCCAATGCCACCATGCACTGATAATCCCACAGGATCAAGATATTCACGATCAGGAACATCGCGTTTTCGCGATTGGAGATCCGCTCAGCAATCGTTGAGAGTCTGTGGATTTGCTCAAAGGCTAATCGCCCAGCTGCATCCCGGAGCCTCCCCTGTCGTTCCCGAAGCCATGGGGTGTCGAACTGCTGGCCTTCAAACCGTCTGAGCATCCGGGAGTATGTTCGGAGGCTTGCCTCGAACCGGTACACCATGGACAAAACGTGGGAGCGTTCCTTCCCGTTATGGCGCAGGAGCAGGCCCTGTACAACGACGAGTAGCGTCGGAACCTGCCAGGGAACGGCGGAGTAGGCGTAGAGTGTGATCGTGAATATGGTGATTGCCGGGAGCAGACGAACTCCAAGCCTCACCAAGGGGTGCAAATAAGTCTGGTTGGTTTGCAGCGCCCACTGGAGGAGCGGCGCCGTGGGCTCAAGCTTCTCGCGGACAAGCAGCCCTTCCGACTCAAACCGCTGCCGCCAGGCCAGCTTTCGAGCCAGTTCGGTCACCGCTGCCTGTCGCGCGACAATGTCCAGAGGCTCGCGGGCCTCCAGTTTGAGAACCCTGGCTAGCCACTCTCGCCCCAGCGCGGTTTGTGCCGAATTGATCCATTGAAAGAGTGAGCCCTGTCCAAACAAGTCCAGGTCGGATGCGAAGGGATGGTCGTCATCCCTGAACTCTGCCCCCGCGTCTGGGAAGGCCGCCCAGCGACCGCTGACTCGCTCTGTCCCCTTGCGGTTGATGCCACTCAGGGCTTCCGCGTACTTCAATCGTCTCCGGACTCGCTGATGCCGAAGTGCCAGGTAGCTAAAGAGCACGAGCGTGACAAAACCCACTGCCACACCCAGAGGGTGACTGACTGTCCGGTAGACTAAGTAGGAGACAGCGAGGCCTAGACCGACGGTGAACAAGCGATCATTGCTAAGTCGACTCGCTGCCCTTTGCTGCTTCTCTAGAAGTTTTTCATAAGCTTGTTTTCGACGGTCATAGATTCTTGCCGGTTCCAACATGATGCACCTCCAGACCGCCTATATCCATTAGCGTTCTTACCGATCTCTCCCTGCTTGTCGGGCCATTCCTTCAGTTATGCAAAAGGACAAAACCCATGAGGCAGCGTATCCAGAGGAAGACTGCCAACGCGGGAAGTGATTGCTGTGAACCAGGTCTTCCGCGCCAAGCTGCAGATTCACGCAAGTGCCGACGCCCTCCCCCGACCGCGCCTCCTTAGCCAGGTTGGTTTCCCAACAGCCGGACGAATGCTGATCGTTCAGGCGCCTGCCGGCGCCGGCAAGACAACCTTTCTGGCCCAGTGGCTCTCCAAGTGCGGGGGCCCTTTCGTATGCTATACGCTCGACCGACAAGACCGCGATGGCCAGGTCTTGGCCGCCCATCTCCGGACGGGGCTGCAGGAGGTGTGGTCAGGCTGGAATCCGCCTGCCGCCGCCGGGGGGGAGCCCGGAGCACTTGCAGTAGCGCTCGTGGAGGAGGCAGCCCGTCGCCCCCCGCTCACGTTGGTGCTGGATTGCTTGGAGTGGGCATTTGGGCGGCCTTACATCGCTGACTTCCTCGCGGCCGTGCTCCGTTACGCTCCAACGACGTTGACTCTGGTCCTCTCCTCCCGGGCGCCGCTGCCAATGGACTTGGAAACTTCCCGGTACAGTGTGAGGTTAGTCTCCGCCGCCGAATTGGCCTTCACTCAGGACGAGGCGACGGCATTGCTGGGTGAGGGCGACTGGCAGGACTGCCTGCACGCCACGGGGGGGCTGCCGCTGGCGCTGATGCTCTGGCGGCAGGCTGACCGGCCGTGGCGAGCCGTTTTGGGAGCCCACATGGTAGCCGAGCTACCGCCCCATATACGGCCGGAGACCGGACGGGCGCTGGTGGAAGAGTGGCTGAACGGACGACTCACCTTGGCGGCGTTTGCCGAGCACCTCACCCAAAAGCAGCCTGGCGCCACCGAGCGGTGGCGCGACCTGGCGGAGGTCCGGACCGCCTGGGAAAACGGTGACAATGAGCAGGCAAGACGGCTGCTGGAACCCCTATGGGCAGCTGCCAGGGGGATCGGCGACCCCAAACTCATGGGGGCCGTCGCCATTTTGTGGGGCAACTACCACTACTCTTGCGGTACGTTTGGCCAGGCGATGGAGTGGTACCGGAGAGCCTTTGAGGCCGACCCGATTCTGGAGACCGTGGGCGGCCACACCATGATCTTCATTCTCAAGGAGCAAGGCTTCCTGGCGGAGGCGGAAGCTCTGGGGCGCCGGTGCCTGCGCGCCCTGGCCGATTGGGGCGACCTCTGGGCGCTCTTCTGGGTGCACCTGCAATACGGCGCGGTCTGCGCGGACTTGGGCCGGCTGGACGAGGCGGCCCGGCACTATCGGGAAGCGGAACGGATCAGCACGACATTTGCGGTCGAGCCTGGCGGAGTTGCGGTTGCCCGCATTCACCTGGCCATGGTCGAGTTGGCGCAAGGCAATACGGCTGCCTTCCGGCGGACCGTCGAGGAGGGTTACGCCGCCGCACGGGGGCGGTCGCCCTGGCTGCGGGCCATCTGCGCTTACATGCTGGGCGGTGCCCTGGCCAGGTGGGGTGATGTGGAGGCTGCCGAACGGTTGTTGGAGGAGTCGGCCGAGAGCCTGCTCCGACTCGGCTGCGGGTGGCACGCCCATGCCGCCCTGGTGCTTCGCGCCTGCGTGCTGTGGCAACAAGGCAATGCAGAGGCGGCCCGCCCCTTCTTCGATGAAGCACTGGGGCGCGCCGCCGCCGAAGGGTATGTGCAGTTCTTTATGAGGTGGGCGCCAGCGCAGCCCCTGATTGCGGATGCCCTGGTCCGGGGCGCCCATGCCCCTTTCTGCCACGAATTGTTGGTCCGCATAGGCGAGCGTGCCCTGCCCACCTTGTTGGATCTTGCCGTGCGGCCGGACCCGCCGGCCCGCCGAGCGGCGCTCTACCCGCTATCTGCCATCGGTGGGGAGAAGGCGCTTGAGGTGATCCGGCGTCTGCTGCACGACGATGACGAAGCGGTCCGGGATCGGGCCCTGCTTGCGCTTCAGTCCCTGGGGAAAGCCAGCCCGGAGCAGTCCCCCCCGGACGCAGGGGCAGCCGGGGAGCCTCCTGCTCTGAACGCAGCGCTGCTGGGACCCATGGCCGTCTGGGTTATGGGAAAACCTGTGGTGGCCTGGCGGACTGTCAAGACGCGGGATATGTTAGCCTACCTGCTTCTGAACGGTCACCGACCGGTCACCCTTGACCAGATGGCCGAATCGCTCTGGCCGGAATTGGATCCGGAAGCCGCCCGCTCGGTCGTCCATACCACGCTGTATTATCTGCGCAGAGCGGTCACCTATGGCAGGCGAAGCCTCATTGTCTTCGCAGGAGGGGCGTACCGACTGGAGCTATCGGCGGTTGCCCTGGATTTGGATCGGTTTGCAAAGCAGGCTGCAGCCGGCGGGGAGGCCGGCTGGCGGGGGGCAGTGGAACTCTACCGGGGCGACCTGCTGGAAGGACTGGAGTACGCCTGGATAGATGCCCCCCGGATCCGGGCGCGGAATCAGTATCTGGAAGCCCTCCGACTGCTGGCCGGTCACCTGGGACAAACGGGTCGGCATGGGGATGCACTCAACTTCCTGCAGCTGCGGGTCCAGGCTGACCCGCTCTCTGAGGATGCCCACGTGCAACTGATGCGATGCCATGCAGCCCTTGGCAACCGGAGTGCCGCCCTTTACCAGTACCAGGCCCTCGCCCGTCTGTTGGACGAAGAACTGGGGTTGGAGCCGGGCGTCGAAGCACAGGCACTTTACCGAAACCTGCTCAACTGAGGACTGTAACTGCACAAGCCCCGTGCCGGGTGTGGCACGGGGCTTGGTTGTTTGTTGTTGCATTCCTGTTGCGTGATCGTTGCATCCCTTCTCCTATGCTGAGGATGGAAAGAGGGTGCGGGCCATGCGCAAGGTGATTATCCAGGCACGGCGGCTTACCCGGGTCTACGGTTCTGACAAGGGCGCTGTTCATGCGCTGCGGGATGTAGACCTGACCCTGATGGCGGGTGATTATGCGGTCGTTTTGGGCCCGGCGGGGGCCGGAAAGTCTACCTTGCTCCGCGTCCTTGGGTTTCGAGAACGGGCCACGGGAGGGGACCTGTTCTACATGGGGGGGCTGGTTACGTCCCTCACCGACCTCGAAATGGCCAAGCTCCGCGAGAGTGAAACTGGTTTCGTCGAAGGAGCAGTGGGGGGTAACCCCAGTGGAAGGCCATGTGACGCGAGGCATTCTGGCGATGGGGTGAAGGCGACGATTGGCCGGGTGCTGGCCCACCACCCGCCGCTTCTGCTGGCTGACGAGCCACTCTGGGGACTGGCTGGACCGGAATCGCTGGCCGTTCTTACTCTGCTGCATCGGCTAAACGGAGCGGGGCAGACCATTCTGCTCACAACGGAAGACCCCGAGGTGGCTGCGTTCGGCAGAAGCCTGTACCGAATGTGCAACGGCGTGATCCGACCGATCCGCCGCGAATTTCGACCCTAACTTAAGGAGGGTGATTCTCATGACTGCTTCTGCGCTGGAATCCCACCCGGTAGTCGCTGCCTCAAAGCGGTTTGCGTGGGTGGTGCCCACTCTCAGCGTGATGGCCCTGGCCTTGCTCACGCTGATGGCTCTCCTGTTGGCCCTGGGGGGCTACCTGACCCTGTATCGGTTCCGGGCCGGGGGGCCCTTTGGTTTCCTGATGATGTTCAAGGTCGTGCTGCCCGCCTTTGTCTGGGGGATAGTCTGGGTCGGCGCGATTTGCGGGGGTGCCGGCCTGAGTCTGTTTGCCTACTTCCGGCACCGCCGGGGTTGGGGCTGGCGAATTGCCCGGTGGTTCAGCGGTATGATCTCCCTGACCTGCGCCGCTGCGGTACTCCTGGCCTCAGTCTATATCGGCCAGGTCGTTGCTCCGCACGACGGTTTTGCCCAGGCTTTTGGCGCCAATTGGCGCGACGCCATCAACCCGGAGCAAGAGCGCCGAATGCTTCAGCGCCGGTGGACCCCCTTTGGCTTTTCCGACCCCCAAGCCCAGGTCGAGCGAGACATTCCCTTCTGGACGATTCCAGGCAGCGACCGCCGGCTGCTGGCGGACTTGTGGCTCCCGCCTGCCGGCATCAAAACCTCGGGCCTGGCGTTCATCTACTTTCACGGGAGCGCCTGGAGCTTCGCAGACAAGGGATGGGGCACCGACCCGATGTTTCACCACCTGGCGGCCCAGGGACACACGGTGCTGGACGTGGCCTACCGGCTGGCCCCCGAAACCGACCTCTTCGGCATGGTCCACGACGTGAAACGGGCCGTGGCCTGGATGAAAGCGAACGGCGCCCGGTACGGCGTCAATCCGGAGAGCATCGTGCTGGGCGGCGGTTCGGCCGGCGCGCACATTGCCCTTCTGGCGGCCTACTCCGAGGGAGCCCCGGAATTGACCCCGCCTGAACTGGCCGAGCAGGAGACAAAGGTCGCGGGTGTGGTCTCGTATTACGGCCCTACAGATATGCGGCTCTTCGCCAGCCATGAGATTGGCAAGTTGATTACGACCGGGAACAGGGTGAGCGATACGAAGGAACTCGCTGACCCGAAAACCCACGCCCCCAGCGGGCAGTTTACGCTTGAACAGTTGCTCAAGAATGTCATGAACGGCCTGCCGGATGAAGTGCCTCGCCGGTATGATCTGGCGTCAGCTCCGTTCCACGTGACTCCCGGCGCCCCTCCCACCTTGCTGGTGCAGGGCGAAGACGACTTTGCCGTGGACCCCGAGGGCGTCCGCGCCCTGGCGGCTGCGCTGCGCAAGGCAAACGTGCCGGTAGTCTACCTCGAATTCCCCAGGACCGACCACGGTTTCGACATCGCCACCTCGGCCGCTGAAACGTTCGGTGGACCGAAGATTAACGGCGACCAGTATTCACCGCCTACTCAGGCCGCATTGTATGATCTCGAGCGGTTTTTAGCGGTTGTGAACTCCCGGACTTCCTATCGGTGATTGGAGCCGGTTTCGCCCTACTTGTGGTACGGTTCGCCGCCGTCTGGCAAACGGCGAGTTCGCAGCCCAGGAGCATACGCGCAGAATTGCGAGAGAACCCGCGGATGAGTGCGCGGGTTCTACCTATTTGGACCACCCTTTTCGGCCCCCAGTCCCTACTCGTTGGACACACAGGGGCGATTGACTCAGGGGGCAATCGGCTCCACTGGTTGCCGGAGAATCGTCTTCAACTTCTCCGGGGCGGTCCGCTTGAAGTCCGACAAGTATACTTCATGGTGAAGACCTCTCGGCCTATACCCGTGCTGCTCAATGAAGCCATGCAGCCGATCAATGTTGGATCGCTCCGTCGCGAAGGAGCCCACGTGGAGCAGTTGCGCGGCGGTCCCTTCCACCAGGCGCTGGTATTTGATCTGGAGAATCACCGGGTTCTGTTTCTTTGCTGCCGTTTCGGGCCGCGTCTGGGCAACGTGCTCCTCTGTAACAACGTCAGGCATCCGGATCAACAGCTGCCAGTGCCACTGATCTCGAGGGGTGACGAACCATTCCTGTGCCCCTTCTACCCACCAGAGTCCCTCAAGAGCCGGCACTTTAAAGTCCAAACCGGCTGGCTTCAGACGGAACTTCAGGGTGTAGGCCAGCCCGTACAGCGCTTCAACTGCCTGCTGGAATTCCTGGCTCTCCGGGGCGCCGGCCCCGGTGATGGCGAGACACCACGTGTCGGGAACTTGCACAATCTCCGGGTCCTTTTTCGCGTTATACAGTACCTTCTCCGAAAGCACCTGCTGAGTCATGTCGGCAATCTCCTCACGTATGTATCGGGTTTTGAACTCTGAAAGCCACTGAAGTTCTGCGCTAATGAGGGCGAGGGAGCGGTCCAACATGGCCATCACGAAGGCAGGGGCGCCGGGCGATTCCCGCTCCTTGCAGCGTTGCAGGTGCTCCCACCGGGTACTCAGTACCTCGCCGAATCATGAAAGCGTCTAGGACCTCCGTCTGTGCCAGGCATGGCAGATTGGCCAGTCCGAGGAGGAATGGGGAATACCCCGGCTGGGGCACCGAGAGGGCATTGATCGTGGCCACTCGCAGGGCCGCGGACCCCGCTTCGGTCACTCGGTAAGTAACGCGGGCAGGCCCACGACTGCCCGCGTTGAGGCTTGAGCAGTTACCGCCGCCAACTATGGTGTATGCATTCAGTGCTTTCCGAGCATTCAATCGAAAATGCCACCTGCGAGGAAGGGGTTGCATCAAATTGTGTTGTATTCGCAATGCACTTGGCAATATCTTGCTGGGAGGCACGTTCCACTATGGCGAACCCTGGGGTTGCGAGGAGTCAGATTCGGGACCGGGTCCTCGTCATCACCGGCGCCAACTCGGGCATCGGCAAGGCCGCCGCTCTGAAGTTTGCCTCAGAAGGATGGCAGGTGATCATGGCGTGTCGCTCCGCCGAGACAGGGCGGAAGGCGCTGCATGAGATCACCGAGGCTTCCGGTAACGCAAGCGTACAACTCAGGCAGCTGGACATCTCCTCCTTCGTCTCGATTCGGCGGTTTTGTTCGGCCTTCGAACTTGAGCACAACAGGTTGGACGCCCTCGTCCACAACGCGGGATACTTCAACCACGGAATCACGGCCTATCAGTTCAGCCCGGACGGCCTGGAGCTGACCTTTGCCACGAACGTTTTTGGGCGTTGTTACTATCACCTCTGTGCGTCAGAGGAGTTCCGGGAGGTGACCGGGGCCCTGGTGGACAGCAAGTACCGCATCATCCTTCCAGCGGAAGAGAAGGCGCTCACACCGATTCGCTTGATTCGTGAACTCTGGGACACCAGGCATGCCCCAGCCTATGCCACCGCCCCTGCTAACATTGAGCGGATGTGGCAGTTGAGCCGTGAGGTAATCAGCGGAGACCTCGCCCAGGGCGCAGGGTGCCCTTAGCCAGGGTAAAGAGCACTGAGAGTCAAGGGGAGGGTCTGTGGCTCCAGTGGCATGGTGTCGGAGGCCTGGAAGACCATCCTCCACTATTTATGGTACGGCTCACCCCGATTGATCTTGAATCCCCGGTATACCTGCTCCAACAGGATCAACGGTACCATTTGATGCAAGAACGTCATCTTTCCCAGGGAGAGCTTGTAGTCAGCCCTCTGCAGCACCTGAGGGGCGAGCCCGAGTGACCCGCCTATTACGAACGCAATGCTGGACTGCCCGCGCAGCGAGCGCTCTGCGATAAATGCTGCCAGTTCTTCGGAGGACATGGTCTGTCCACGCAGGTCCAAAGCGATCACAAAATGTCCCGGGTCAACCTGACTCAAAACACGTTCCCCTTCGCGGGCCTTCACCTGCTGTTCCTGGGCAACTGAGGCGCCCTCGGGAATCGGCTCATCCGCCAGGTAGGTGATCTCCACCTTGGCATACGGCCCGAGCCGTTTGAGGTACTCCGCAATACCTACCAGCAGGTACTTCTCCTTGATCTTCCCGACGAGAATGATCTTGATGCGCAACCAGCAGTCCCCCTCATACGCGTAAAAGGGCGGTGCTCGACAGCACCGCCCTTAAGTTTCCCTAGCACACGGCCGTTCCCTGCCGGTCGCCGACCCGAATGTCAGCGCCCAGGCCGAGCAGCTTCTGTTCGAGGCGCTCGTAACCCCGTTCCACATGCTCAAGGCCATATACGGTCGTTTCGCCCACGGCGCCCAGACCCGCAAGAATAAGTGCTGCGCCCGCTCGAATGTCTGTTGCCTCGACCGGGGCGCCGAAGAGACTCGGAACACCCTCCACAATCGCCGTGCGTCCTTCCACCCGGAGCCGGGCGCCCATGCGGGCAAGGTCGGAGGCAAAGCGGAACCGGTCATCGTACAGGGTCTCGGTCACATAGCTGGTGCCGGTGGCGCAGGCGAGCATGGCCGTCATCTGGCTTTGCGCGTCCGTCGGGAAGCCGGGATACGGGTGAGTTTTGACCGTAATGGCCCTGGAGCGCTCCCGGGCAATCACCCGGAGTGAGTCAGCACCTTCGAGGATCTCGGCGCCCGCCTCCCGCAGTTTGGCGATTACCGGCGTCACATGGCTGGGAATCACGTTCTCCAGGGTGATATCCCCCTGGGTTGCCACCGCAGCGATCATCCATGTGCCGGCTTCAATGTCATCCGGGATGATCTGATGCGTGGGTCCGACCAGCCGTTCGACGCCTTCGATGCGAATGGTATCAGTACCGGCGCCCACCACGTGGCCACCGGCCGCGTTGATGTAGTTGGCCACATCAATGACATGTGGTTCCCGGGCGCAGTTCTGAATGAGCGTGGTGCCCTTGGCGAGCGAGGCCGCAAGCATGATTTGGATCGTCGCCCCGACACTGACCACATCAAGATAAACGGTCGCACCTCTCAGTTGGTCGGCCCTGGCCCGCATGATGCCCCGGTCAATCCACACTTCGGCGCCCAGGGCCGAAAGCCCCTTGAAATGCTGGTCCACAGGTCGCTGGCCGATGCGGTCTCCGCCCGGCAAGGGAATGTCCGCCTGGCCGTACCGCGCCAGTAGAACTCCGAGCAAGTAATAGGAGGCCCGCATCGCCGTGGCCAGATGGTAGGAGACTTCGCGTGGCGACACCCCGCCGGTGTGCACCGTCACACGTCCGTGAACGGGGTCCCAATCGACCCTGGCCCCAAGGCCCTGTAGGATTTCCCGATATGTGAGCACGTCATGAATGCGTGGTACGTTTTCCAGGCGGCTGGAACCATCGGCCAAAAGGGTGGCAGCAATCAGGGGGAGCGCGGAGTTCTTCCGCCCGCCGACACGAACTGTGCCCTGGAGTCGCCGTTCCCCTCGGATCGTAAGCTTGGCCAATCCGACTTTCCTCCTCACGCCGATGGCGTATTCGCTGGCAGCGAATGAACTTGTTCGCAAAAGTCCCAGGCATAAATTCGAGACAATGGGAGCCATTTCCTCCCCGCGTGCCTAAGATTCCCATTCACCATTGAATGCATTGATGTAGTACAACTCATAGCCATCCAGGGTGATTCGCCAGACGGGTACGGTATCCCAGCCGTGCACGTCATCCGACTGCGCCGGTGACAACGGCTGACCAGCGTAGTACCCCAACTGAATGTCGGTCACAGTCCGGGGCTTCGTGCTGGCAAGCCGCCCCGCCAGCCGCAGCAAGGCCTCACTGGCAGGCCGCACCTGTTTGGCCGGCGCCTCCGTGTACGAACGGGGCACTACCCAAAAACGGGTGACCTTCTCGACACCGCGTGACGATATCTCTGCTCGGACGTAGCCGGAATACACAGGCCGGTTATCAAAGAACGGGACAAATTCTACGATAACAGTCCCTTTCTCTTTGTTTTCGGTCGTGCCCGAAAAGCGGGCACCGACCGGAAAGAGCGACATGACGCGCAGGTAGTCTTCGGCAAGGGCGGTCACTTCCCGGGATTCGGTCAACGTAACGCTGCGGGCTGCCAGCCCCTTGGCAAGCGGGAAGTACTCCATGGCCTGCGTCTGGGGGTTGATGTGCGGCTGCAAACTCTCGGCGGCTGCCAGATCGTCGCGTCCACTCATGTCCGGCGCCACGCCAGAGAGTTCGGAAGACCACTTCATCAGATCGGGGGTCGGCTGAAACTCTACTCGCACAAACCGCATTGGATCCGGGGTGCGGGGCAGAAGGACGTTCGGCGCCAGTGTCAGCTTCCAGTTCGAGAGGGTCTCCCGGAACTGCTCAAGGGTCTGTCCCTGCGGGGTATCGGTCTGGCCCGGAAACAAAGCGGTCGGACCCCATACCGAGTAGGCGAGGATCAGGTTGACCACCGTGAAGGCTGCAAGCAATATGGCACGCGCCTTGGGCCAATCCACCTGCCGCTCACCTCCCCTAACGCCGCCGGCCCCGAAATGGTTATGCTCCCTCAACAAACGCTTTCATGTCGCTCAGCGCCGCCGCAGGTGCGTACACCCGCTTCTCGCCGACCTGAATCACCCACACGGGCTCAAGCCGCCAGGCGTACTGCTTTTCAGGCTGCCAGATCAGGTAGCCCAGATACATATCTCGCACTTCGCCTTCGAATAGGAACAGCGATGGGAACTCCGCCACCGTCGCCTGGAGCACCTTCTCTGCCGGCATAATTGGGCTGCGGCCCCGTGTCAGATGAGGAGTGAAGTCAGGGTGTCGCCGGTAGTGCGTGACCGTGACCTGATCCCTACTCTGGGACAGTTCCAGCTGCAGTGCGCCGTTAGCCGTTTCCACAGGGTAACGGTCATCAGCGTCCATCCGCACGTTGTAAACCAGAACGGACCTCCCCAGTTGCTGTACATACTCGTTGAGCATGAGGTCCTGAGGCCAGCCCCCATGCGACGAGACCCAGTCCCTGGTCTTTTCCAATGAGCGGGTCATGTCGGGCGCCGACCCCTCGGGCGGAGCGATCATGTACTCCATCTGCCCGCTGAGCGTCATCCGTAGCCAGCGCTGTCCATCGGTGTAGCTGTTTGCGTCTTTCTCTTCAATATGGCGAACCACCGAAAGATCGGGGAAGTATCGGGCTTGCTCCACTGCCGTATCCGGCTTATCGACAATCACGGTTCCTTCAGGCATCTCCGTAACCTCAGGGACCAGAAGCCCGCCGGCAACGCTCACGGTCAGATCTTTGAGTACGAGTGGCCGGCATTTCTGAAACAGACTCTCGTCGACTTCAGCCATGCGCTGACGCAGCATCTTTTCGTCTGCCGGCGACAAGGGCCCCACGCGGAAAGTGCTGCCGGGAGCCGCACCGGAAAAGGCGACCGTCGGCGTCTTGGTCAGGTAAATGGTAAACCGGTCTACTTTTGTGAAGTTGGGAAGCCCCACGCGGATCCAATCCCACTCCCGCGCCCACTGATCCAGGGTGAGCGGAATGGGCAACACTACGGTAATCGCTGCATCGGTGGGGTCCGCTTCCTGTTCGGGTGGAATCTGCCCGTTTACTGGCTGCAGGCCCTGCAGCACATCGCCGATGTCACTCCACATCTGCAAATAGGCCAGCGAACCGGCCGGCAGCAACGCAACCTGCCCTTCCGCCTTTTGAATGTAAATCCGGTCAGGACGAAGGACTTTCGGTATGATCCCCGACTGCGTCGTCGGCGCCGAACTCTGCACCTGCGCTTCCTTGGCTTGCCACAATCCTTTCGTATCGGAAGGGAACCAGACCCGATACGACAGCACAATACTGAGGGCAACCAGTACCGTTAGCAACCCGTTGAGGGCATAGTCCCTGACTCGCTGCATCAATTCCACCCCGCCTCAGCTACCTGCGCGGCCGGAATGGTAAACACAACTTCCGTTCCCTTGCCGAAGACCGAGCTGATGCAAATGGCCCCACCGAGCAGCTCAACGATTTGCCGGGCAATGGCCAGACCGAGGCCGGTGCCACCCAGCATCCGGGACCGGGCCTTGTCCACCCGGTAGAAGCGTTCGAAGATGCGCGGCAGGTCTTCAGCCGGAATCCCGATGCCGGTGTCGCTCACGGAGAACCGCACCATGGCGCCGTCAGGCCTGACCGAAACGGTGATTTGGCCGCAGGGCGGTGTGAACTCCACTGCGTTGGCCAGTAAGTTGAGCAGAACCTGCTGCAACTTGTCCCGATCGATCAGGGCCAGCGGCAATTCGTCAGCATAATTGCGGGTGACGTTCAACTTCTTGCGCTCGATCTGAACCGCCAGCCTGGCGACGCACTCTTCCACCAAGGGCGGGGCCTCATGCGGCTGAATGTCCCAACTTGCCGAACCTTGATCCAACTGCGAGAGATGCAGCAGGTCCTTGACCAGGCGGGCCATTCGGTCCGTTTCGCTCTCCACGACCCGGAGGAATCGTTCACGCACCTCCGGCTCCTCGGCGGCGCCGTCAAGCAGGGTCTCTACGTAGCTCTTCACAGTGGTGAGCGGAGTCTTCAGCTCGTGGGAGACGTTGGCCACAAACTCCCGGCGCAGCGACTCCAGCTTTTGCAGTTCCGTAATGTCATGGAAGACCACTACGGCACCGGCAATTTGGTGGCGGTCGCTGAACAGTGGCGTGACGTATGCCAGTAGATATCGCGCGCCAAACCGGGTTTCGTGAATGACCGACCGGTTCTCCGCGACCGCCTTGGCCAGCGCTGCTTCCAACCTCAGGTCAGGCCAGGCCTCAGCGGGAAGGCGCCCAAGCGCTTCGGGCTCCAATGTCCGGAACATGCGCTCAGCCGCCGGGTTCAGTTTGATGATTCGCCCCGCCTCATCCAGCGCCAACAGGCCGTCGGCCATGTGGGTAAGAATCGCTTCCACCTTGTTCTTCTCGCCTTGAATCTCGTCAAGGGTGGACTTAAGTCGCCTGGTCATCCGGTTGAACATCTCGCCGAGCTGGCCGATTTCGTCGGTGCTTCGGACCTCAATGGTTTGGTCGAAGTTGCCGCCGGCCATTTCGGCCGCTTTCCGAGTTACTTCTCGAATCGGCCCTGTGATCGTACGGGACAAGGCGACGCCGAGGGTTGCCGTGGACACCAGGGCGATTGCCCAGGCGGCCAGCAGCGTATCCCGTACCTGGCTCAAACGGGAATAGGCATCGGCCAGCGATGCCCTCACGTATATCACGCCGATGACCTGATCGTGGTATTCCATCCGCAGCGCCTCTGCCACAATCCGCTCGCCGTTCTCGTCCTCGCCGACACTTTGCACGCGTTGGGGAGAGACAAGGGCTGGGGTGATATCGTCGTTGGAGTACTTCTTGCCCAGCAGGTCCTGATGGGCCGGCTGCCTGGCCGTGGCGCCGATTACCTTGCCATTGGCATCGAGAACAATCACGTCTCCGGGCACGTTGGCCACAATGAGCGCAATCTCGTCCAGCTTGCCCTCAACGAGGTAGCCCGAAAACTGCCCGTCCAGCAACGCCGCCAGTTGGTGAAGCTCCGCCTGCTCCTTGGCTACATAAGAGCTTTCCAACTGCTTCAACAGGTAGACCATACTTAACTGCATGGCCACCAGCACGAGCAAGAGATACACGATGATCAGTTTGCTCTGGATGCTGCGAAACACGGACACCCCTCACTTCCCGGCCCGACTAGAACCGCTGGAAGTAGTAGCCGATTCCCCGTTTTGTCTTGATCAGTTCGGGCTGGGCGGGGTTTTCCTCAATCTTTTCCCGGAGACGCCGAACCGTCACGTCGACGGTGCGTACATCGCCGTAGTAATCGTAACCCCACACCTCTTGGAGCAGCGCCTCGCGGGCGAACACTTGCCCAGCATGAGCTATCAGGTGGCGCAGCAACTCAAACTCCCGGGGTGTCAGCTCGATCACCACATCGCTTTTCTTGACATCGTAACTCGTCAAATTGAGAGTGAGCGGCCCGCCCTTCAGCAATTGATCAGCCTGGTGATCAGTGTGCGGCTCGACGGCCGGGCGCAGGCGGCGCAAGATGGCCCGCACCCGGGCGACCAGTTCCCGGGGGCTGAATGGTTTGACCACGTAATCGTCAGCCCCCAGTTCGAGCCCCAGCACCTTGTCGACCTCGGCCTCTTTTGCGGAGAGCATCAAAATGGGTACTGACGAATGGGCACGTATTTCCTTGCACACGGAGAACCCGTCCAGCTTTGGCAGCATGATGTCGAGAATCACAAGGTTGAAGGGGGCCTGTCGGGCCTTGGTGACGGCCTCTTCACCGTCGTATGCGACATCGACTTCGAAACCCTCACGCTCAAGGTTGAATTTCAGAATATCGGCAATGGGCCGCTCGTCGTCGACTACCAAAATGCGGTCCGCCATGGAAAGTGCCCCCTTATTCGCAATACCCAGGCCCAATTTCGACTAGCGAACCGCGCGTTCCTTCCTCAACGTTTCTACTCGCGAGCTACAGAGGCTAGCTCGCAGCCTCCAGTTCTTCCAAATGCTCGTCCACCCAATCCAGCCAATCCTGATACACCGTGTTCATACTCACGCCGGTGGCCTCTTTGACCGCGGTCTGGAACGGTGTTCCCTTCGCCAGCTCCTGAATGAGAGCAGTCAACACCGGCTCGCCATACGTCTGGACCATGTAGTCAACGAGCAAAAACGATTGCCGGTAGGCCAGCGGCTGGTTCTTCAGTTGGTCGAAGCGCTCATCCAGGTCGGATAACGTGTACAGGTTCTGGTCCAAGGAGCTATCGTCTTCGATCCACAGGTAGCCGGTCACCTTGTACTCAATTCGTTGGGCGAGCCCTTCAGTGAACCACCTGGGGTAGTTGCCGTTCGTAAAGTAGTCCAGCATGTAGTGCGTCAGCTCGTGGGCAATGGGATTCATCTTGTCAAAGACCTTCCGCTTATCCCGGTCCCGCTTCTCTCCAATCCACACATTCGGCGACAGGAGCCGGACCGTACCGGACCAGTAAACACCCATGGCACTCTCGCCATTGCCCCATCCAAATGCGTTCCGCAGTTCCTGCCGGCTCGGATAGATGATCATGGGAACCCGTTCCGCCGGCTCATAGCCCACAGCAGTGGTCACAGGAAGAAAGACTGCTTCCGTCGTGTGTAGAACCCATTCGGCCACGTTTCGGTCATTCTCGGTGAAATACACGTCGACATGCTCGCCACTTTTCTTTTCGTAGCCCTCAAGATCACTCAAGACCCGGGTCCGGCCACGATCGCGGTACAGGCTGTAGACCGCGACCCGCGGTTGGGGCCAAACCAGCCAGAGGACAGAGGGCAGCACCAGGAGCGAAATGGCCACCAGCAACCAACGGCCAAGCGTACTCGCTGTCATCGTCACGTTCTCCCCCAAAGTGTGCGATGTTCATTTCTATGCCCCTGTCCCTCCTAGTATAAGTTCAGTTTACATAATGCGACCAGCTACAATAGGTGGTCCGCTTGCCAGGGTCCGGGCAATCAAAAAAGGAACGACCCATCCAAGCAGGATGGGTCGCCCAAATATTCGGGAGCTTTACTGCAGATCCCGAAGCCGGGAAGTCAGTTCTTCAAATGAACCCTTGTCGCCGTTCGCAAGCGCTTCATCAATCCGAGCCAGCAGCGTTTGGCGCCGGGTCACCTTGTCCAATTCGTCGGTGAACAGTTCGTCATGCCAGCGGGCAAGGGTATCAAGGAACTCCTGCCTTTCCGCCGACCAGGTCGGCGGCAGCGTGGAAAGGCAAAGGCAGATCCGTTCCGGTACGGATCGCATCAGCTCGACGACGGCCTGGGATGTTTTGTGGAAGTACCGGTCACCCTTCCGGTAAAAAAACGGCCATGTCCCGGAACCCTTGGCGGAAACGAGGATGGCGTCGGGGCAGTCGGTCAGGTCTGAAACAAGTTCCAGACGACGCAAGATATCTTCCTTCGCCAGAAGGAACTGAAGAAACCCACGGGCCTCCGGAAGCTTGGGCTGATGGTGATCAAGGAACGCGCGAATCGCGTCGGCTCTGCTTCGGGCTTCTCTCGGCTTCTCCATCTTGCGCCCTCCTTCGGAAGCAAAGTACGAACAAGTTTCATTTCTTTTAGAAGGGAGTTACTGAGATTTCGCCAGCGGCCCCTTATCTCCTGCCTTTTCTTGCGAGCTATCCATAGCCTTTTCACCCACAATTTCCCACATTGTTCGACAAAGAAGCCCCACCTGTCAAAGATGTCAGGTGGGGTCAGCTTTACTGGTAGAACTCAAGCGGATTGACGGCCGTGCCGTTCACATGGACTTCGTAGTGGAGATGCGGACCCGTCGAGAACCCGGTGTTTCCCACGTAGCCGATGACCTGCCCCTTGGTGACGGTTTCGCCCTGGCTGACGGCAAAACCGGAAAGGTGAGCGTACCAGGTAACCATCTCGCCGCCGCCATGGTCGACATGCAGAACGTAGCCGTAGTTGCCGTCCCAGCCCCGGAAAACGACCATGCCGCTGTCTGCTGCCAGTACCGGCGTGCCTTCGGACGCAGCCAGGTCAATACCGTAGTGGAAGGAACCCCAACGGGGGGCGAACGGCGATGTCAGTTCGCCGACCACGGGGAAAACCAGCGTCCCAGTGCCGAGTGCCGGAACCTGCTTGGTGCCTGTTCTGGCAACCTGCTGCTTGGGCTGCTGCAGGACCTCGTTCTCAAGCACTTCCGTCTTAACGACCCGGCCGTTTTCCCGATACTCCCGAATGGTCAGTTCACGAACGCCAGGGGCGCCGGGAGTCAGCACAACGTATTGCCAGGGCCAGAGGTCGGGGTCTTTGACAGTCCGTTCCGTGAACGGAATACCTTCTTTCACGACCCGCTTGGAAACCGACTGCGTATGTACGTAGGGCTCTCGGAACGTCACGTTGAGCGCCTGGTCAATCTGCAGGCTCTCCAGGTCGACTTCCGGATTCGCCTTGGCCAACTGGTCGGTTGTAACGTTATACGACCGGGCAATATCCCAGCCAGTATCACCGCTCTTGACAATATAGGTGGCTAACTTATCTGTGCCGTGCTTGAGGATATTGATGGCTTCCTCAACCGTCCGCACTCGCTCGGTGGGCACTACCTTGGGATGCCAGTCAATCTTCTCCTGGAACGCCAGTTGCTCTACATCGCTGGAGTCGCCGAGAACGGCGGTCTTGTACTCGGCCAGGATGGTCTCTCTCACGGTCCTGGCGGCCTCAACATCGTTGACAGCTACAATATCCTGGCCGTCGACGGTAATGGCAGTCGCATACGCAAGGGAGGGAATTGTCTTGACGAGCGCTTGTTCAATCATGGGGCTATCAGTGACGGCCGGCTGGTTGTCTTCCTTGCTAAGCGGGCGCACCTGGATTTGGCTCTTCAGGTCCACCTGGGCTTGCAGTTCCTTCGGAACCTGACTAAAAACTGCTTCCAGTGCTTTCTCGGCCACCTCAGGCTGGCGCAGGGCACCCACGAGGTTGCCGGCAACCAGTACGGCATACCGTGGGCGGGTATAGGCCCTCCAACCAAGATCGGCAGCTACTCCAAGCAGCACCAGCAGGGCTACGACAAGGAGTAACTGCGGTTTGCGGGGCAACCGCTTCACCTCCCCTGCTCACGAAATGGTAACGCATAGCTTCGTTGCGCGTAATAAAAAACCTTCCGCGAGCGTAGAAAATGTGACAGGGAACAGAGTCGATTCTGTTTAGTTTCCCGTAATCGGGTGAAAACTGAACCTGTGATTCGTTGGTTCCCGGTATCGGGATGACGACTCGGATGGGTCCTCAGCCCGCTATGAACCACCAGACAAAGTAGAGGTGGGATTTTGAGCAAAGGGGTACATCTGAAACCAGGATACCGCCGGGCAGCCGCCGGTGTCGTGGGTTGCCTCCTCGTCGGAGGAGCGCTGGGTACCACTCCGCACCACGGGGGGGCCGTTGCGATGACCGCCCCGGAAATGCCCTCTGCTGCGTCCCGTGCAGCTCTCTTCTGGGAGCCGTCATTCAGCGAGGGTCAAACAACTGCCGGCCACAGGGCGTCCGCCCATATCATGAGCACCCGGTTGCTTCGCCCGGCGGCGAACGATGAGCGACGTATGGCAAGTGTACAGACCTATACAGTCAAAGAAGGCGATACGCTTACAGCGATTGCAGAAGCCTATGAAACCGATATGGCCACACTGGAGTCCCTGAATGCAGAGATCGATGTAGACTGGCTCCAGCCGGGGCAGCCAATTCAAGTTGTCAGGGCCTTCCACGGTTTGACCTACGTCGTGCAGGAAGGAGATACGCTGGAGAGCGTGGCGTCACTCCACGGGATTGCCGCCGAGGAGATTCACTACGCAAATGGCCTGCAGTTGGACGCCGGCCTGCGGGAAGGAGAGGTACTCTTCCTGCCTGGCGCCCGGCCCCGGTCACGCATGGTCGTCAGCCGGGGAAGTCAGACCCGCACCGAACAGCGTCCCGTGGCCACTGCCACGGACGTGAAACCGCCTGAGGTGGTGACGGCAAAGACAGCCCCGGCCTCCGCACTCGCCGCTGCTCCCCCGCCCCCCGCCCCGCCGGCGGTCGACGGGACCTGGATCTGGCCAATCGTCGGCGGCGAGCATTCGAGCGAATTCGGATGGCGTGGTGACATTGGTGACTTCCATGAGGGCATAGACATAGCTGTCCCTGCCGGGACGCCAGCCGTTGCATCCAAGGGTGGCGTCGTCGAAGTGGCCGGCTGGGAAGGTGGGTATGGTCTATGCGTCATCATAGACCATGGCGACGGGACCAAGAGCCGCTATGCGCACGCTTCGGCGCTGTTGGTCGCCATCGGTGATGCGGTGCGTCAGGGGCAGCCTGTTATTCGTGTAGGCAGCACCGGCCATTCAACCGGCAATCACCTTCACTTTGAAGTGATTGTGAACGGGCAGCCGCAGGACCCGCGTGGATATTTGCCATAGGGAGAATCGAGAGCCCGGGGCGCCAGCCGTCCGGGCTCTCGTTTGCTAGGCTTCGACCCAGCCCCTGGCGCGCTCCACGGCACGCTTCCAGCCAGCGTAGAGCTGTGTCCGGCGCGCCTCTTCCATGGTCGGATCAAACGCCTGGGAGGCCGTCCAGCGGCGCTGCAGCTCACTGCGGCTCTGCCACACGCCGGTGGCCAGGCCGGCCAGGTACGCAGCGCCCATAGCCGTCGTCTCCACGTTCACTGGCCGCTGTACGGGTCTTGCCAGGATATCGGCCTGGAACTGCAGCAAGAAGCTGTTCCGCGCTGCTCCGCCATCCACCCGCAGGCTCTGGAGGTCGAGTCCCGAATCGCGGATCATTGCATCCAGTACATCGCGGGTCTGGTACGCAATCGCCTCCAGTGCGGCCCGCGCCAGCTGCGCACGCCCGGTGCCCCGCGTCATGCCAACGAGGGTTCCACGTGCATATGCGTCCCAGTATGGCGCGCCAAGCCCCACAAAGGCGGGAACCAGGTAAACGCCGCCGGTATCAGAAATACCTGCAGCGAGCGCTTCGGTTTCGGCTGCCTCTTTGATGATGCCCAGTTCATCTCTCAGCCACTGAATGGCTGCGCCCGCGATGAAGACGCTGCCTTCGAGGGCGTATTCCACTTGGCCGTCAACGCCCCAGGCAATGGTGGTGAGCAACCCCTGGCTGCTGGCGACGGGTTGCCGCCCCGTGTTCAGGAGCAGGAAACAACCGGTTCCATAGGTGTTCTTGGCCATGCCCGAGCTAAAACAGGCCTGACCGAACAGGGCGGCCTGCTGGTCGCCGGCAACGCCTGCTAGTGGAATGGGCCCCCCGAAGAGGTCGGGGGCCGTCTCCCCGAAGATTCCGCTGGAGGGCATCACCCTGGGCAGCATGGCCGCCGGAATGCCGAACTCCCGCAAGATCTCATCGTCCCACTTCAATTCGTGGATGTTGAAGAGCATCGTGCGGGACGCGTTTGAGTAGTCGGTGGCGTGGACGCGGCCACCGGAGAGCTTCCACAGCAGCCAGCAGTCAATCGTTCCGAACAGGATTTCACCGCGTGCCGCCCGCTCCCGGGCGCCAGGCACATGGTCGAGAATCCACTTTGCTTTGGTACCGGAGAAATACGCATCGACCACCAGGCCGGTCTTCTCGCGCACGGGCTGCTCCCAGCCGGCCTGCCGAAGGTCACGGCAAAGGTCCGCCGTACGCCGGCACTGCCAGACGATGGCCGGTGAGATCGGACGGCCCGTTGCCTTGTCCCAGACCACCGTGGTTTCACGCTGATTGGTAATGCCGATGGCTGCGATTTCCTGCCATGTGGCGCCCGCCCGGACCAGCACGTCGCGTGCCACGGCCAGCTGCGTAAACCAGATTTCCTCCGCGTCGTGCTCAACCCACCCCGGCTGGGGATAGTGCTGCTTGAACTCCTGTTGTGAAACGGCGACCACTGCCCCCCCCTGATTGAAGAGAAGCGCCCGGGAACTGGTCGTGCCCTGGTCAAGGGCCAGCACATATCGCCTTGCTGCCGTCACAGCGATTCACCTCGACGGGATGGTTCGACAATCTTACGCTGCGATCCCTGCTGAATATACGCGCATGACGCGTTGCGTATAGGGATGCGCTGCCCCTTTGGGCGCCCCCCGGGGACCACCGTTGTATGCGGCGAGCGCTGAGTCCCAGCTGCCGTAGTCGTGGTAAAGCGCGTGCAGATACCAGGCGCCCATGTTCAGGTTAGTGACCGGGTCATACAGGTCATAACTGTCCAGGCCCATTTGGGATGCGATCCATTCAGCCGTGGAGGGCAGGATCTGCATCAGCCCGCTGTCTCCATTCGTACCCAGGGCCCGGGCATACCACTGGCTCTCGACCGTACCGACGGCGGCCAGGAATCGGGGATCCATTTCGTAGCGTTGTGCGGTGTCGAGAACCACGTCTATGAACTCGTCAGGCACCAGGTCTGCGATGCGGCGCGCTGCGGCCTCGCGGCGCGCTACGTCCTGCCGAACCAGGCGCTGGTACTGCTCCTCTGCTTCCCGCTCCTGACGCTGCGCCGCGGCGACTCTGGCGAGGCGGGCCGCCTCCAGACGCTTCTGCTTCTGTTCCAGCCGAATCAGCACGTCGTCCGGGCGGCTGACGCATTCTGCAGGGCTAACGGGGACTACAGAGGGCGCAGCGAGGGCCTCTCTTGTTCCATGTACCAAAGAGGCGGACCAGAACAGCAGGCCCGCCAAGAAGGCGACAGTGGTGCGACGCCGGTGGATCATCCGCATAGGCATGCGGTCACCCCTTCCGGGAATATCTGGGAGTCATTGATCTCCAGGATATCACAGGCATCAGGGCGAGATTTGTAGATTGGTGGCGTCGAATGGAAAAAGAAAACACCTGAGGCCCGAATGACCTCAGGTGTTTTTCCTGGAGCCGAAGAGGGGACTCGAACCCCTGACCTGCTGATTACGAATCAGCTGCTCTACCGGCTGAGCTACTTCGGCAAACAAAACGGAGACGCAATGTCTCCGTTCTTGTCGACTGGAGCGGGTGATGGGAATCGAACCCACGCTACCAGCTTGGGAAGCTGGAGTTCTGCCATTGAACTACACCCGCAGGGCTGATTGCATAGCCTATTATAGCCGCGGCGCCGCATCAATGCAAGCAGAAGCGTCAGGAAATGGGGGGCGCCACCAGGCGCCCCCCAAGATTAACCTAGAACACCTGACCGCGGTAGATGGCCTCAGTCCGCTCGCTGCCGACGCCCAGAATGGCGACCGGTACGCCGGTGTACTCCTCAATCAGCTTCACATAGCGCTGGGCGCCGACAGGCAGGTCTTCCAGCCGCTGCGCTTTGCTAAGCTCCCCGGTCCATTCCCAGTTGTCCAGTTCCTCGAAAACGGGCGTCACCTCGGCCAGCGCCTTGAGCCCGACGGGGAACTCGCGGGTAACGGTCCCGTCCGGCAGGCGATAACCCACACAGACCTTGAGGGTCTTGAGGCCCGTCTTTGCCAGGGTGTCGAGGTGCGGAACCGCCAGGTGGGTGATGCCGCTTACCCGGCAGGCGAAGCGCACCATCACAAGATCAAGCCAGCCAATACGGCGGGGCCGGCCGGTAGTCGTGCCATACTCGTGGCCCTTCTCCCGAATGACCTCGCCGGTGGCGTCGAGCAGTTCGGTGGGGAAGGGGCCTTCGCCGACCCGGGACGTATAGGCCTTCACCACGCCAACGACCTTGCTCACACGGGTGGGACCAACACCAGCACCAATAATGGCGCCTGCGGCAATGGGGTGGGAAGCGGTTACGTACGGGTAGGTACCGTAGTCGATATCCAGCAGGTGGCCCTGGGCGCCTTCGAAGAGCACGTTCTTGCCGGCGTCTATCGCGTCGTTCACCAGTTCCACCGTGTTGGCGACATAGGGGCGCAGTTGCTCGGCGTAAGCCAGGTACGGCTCGGCAATCTCCTCCACGGTGAAGCCCGGCATACCGTAGACGCGGTCAAGGAGCTGGTTCTTGGCTTCTACCTGGGCGGCCAACTTGGGCAGGAACTCGTCCTTGTCGAGCAAATCGATCAGGCGGATGCCCACCCGGGCAAATTTGTCCATGTAGGCCGGGCCGATTCCGCGGCGGGTCGTGCCGATTTTGTTGGCGCCCTTGCGGTCTTCCTCGGCTTCGTCCAATCGGACGTGGTAGGGGAAGACGACATGAGCGCCGGCACTGATCCGGAGGCTCGCCAGGTCGACACCCTTGCCCCGCAGGTAAGCCATCTCCTGAAGGAGCTTGCCGGGGTCCAGGACAACACCGTGGCCGATCAGGCATAGGGTTCCGGGGTACAGAATACCGGACGGAATCTGATGCAACTTGTACTGCTGACCGTTTGCCCAGACAGTGTGGCCTGCATTGGAGCCGCCCGTGGCACGTACGACTACATTGGCCTGTGCGGCGAGCAAGTCGACAAACTTGCCTTTTCCCTCATCGCCCCACTGCGCACCCATTACGACAACAACCGGCATATCGAGGCACCTCCCCACACCAAAAGGCCGGGTTTCTGTCTAACCCTGGCCGCGTGTTCCAGCCAAAAATCCCAACACAGTGTAGCATCCGCCTATGGCCGTGTCAACGCAACCAAAACGTTATCCACAACTGTGAACAACATGTGGCTAACTCGCGACGTCCAACATTCGCGCGACGCCGCGTTATTTTTCGCGAGAGTCTTGATGTTAATGATTCGCGCGACATGCAATAACGGAGGGCTTAAGCCCCCCGCTGCTTGTGTTCCATACCAACCATCTTCTGAATGTCCTTCATGAAGTACAGGTCCACCGAGCCGACCGGGCCATTACGGTGCTTGGCCACAATCACCTCGACCATGTTCTTCTTTTCGGACTCAGGGTCGTAATAATCGTCGCGGTACAGGAATGCAACCATGTCGGCGTCCTGTTCGATGGCCCCAGACTCTCGCAGGTCCGAGAGCATGGGACGCTTGTCCTGGCGTTGCTCAACGGAACGAGACAACTGCGAGAGGGCAATGACCGGCACTTTCAGTTCACGGGCCAACTGCTTGAGCGACCGTGATATCTCTGAGATTTCCTGCTGGCGGTTTTGCTGGGCGCCGGGCCGCTGCGGCAGGCTCATGAGCTGAAGATAGTCGATCATGATCAGGTCCAGGCCATGCTCGGCGGCGACACGGCGGGCCTTTGCCCGCACGTCCGGCAGGGGGCAGTTGGGCGTATCGTCAATAAAGATGCCGGACTCGGCCAGCGTAGCCAGGCCGGTGCCCAGCCGCGCCCAGTCCTGGTCCTGCAGTTGACCCGTACGCAGCCGGTGGCCATCCACCGCCGCTTCGGCTGCAAGCAGTCGAAGCGCAAGCTGTTCGGCGCCCATTTCCAGGCTGAAAAACATGACCTTAGCTCCACCGAGGATTGCCGCGTTCCGGGCAACGTTCAGAGTGAATGCCGTCTTACCGACAGAGGGACGGGCTGCAATGATGATCAGGTCGGACGGCTGCAGGCCGGAGGTCATCTGGTCCAGATCCCGAAAGCCGGTGGTCACACCGGTTGTCCGGCCTTTCGAGCTGTACAGGAACTCCAGGTGGCCGTAGGCAGTAACCAGCGCATCCTTGATATGCACGTAGCCTTTTGCGCTTCGACGCTGGGTAACGGCAAAAACGGACTTCTCTGCTTCCTGCATCGTGGCTTCAATATCCTCGGTCGCGTAGCACTCGTCGACAATCTTACGGGCGACTGTCTGAAGCCGGCGCAGCGAGGCCTTTTGCGTCACAATCGTAGCGTACTGATGCACATTGGCCGTCGAAGGAACGAGGTTGACCAGTGTGGTCAGGTAGGTCAGTCCGCCGATGTCGTCCAATTGCCCGCGTTTACGCAGTTCGTCCTGCACGGTAATCAGGTCGACGGGCTCGCCGCGCTGAAAAATCGAGTAAATGGATGCGTACAACTGCTGGTGCTTGTCAGCGTAAAAGTCTTCCGGCTGCAGCAGGTTGGTGACCGCGATAACAGCGTCCCGGTCGATCAGCATCGCACCGAGCACCGATTGCTCAGCCTCAAGGTTTTGCGGGGGAACCCTTTCACTGAAGGCGTTCATGAATGGTAGCGCCCTCCAAACATCAGTTCTCCCAATGATTCAACCTGGCCCGGCGCGATTCCTCTCGCGCGTTGCTGTCAATAAAGATGGCCGGGGGATGCCCGGCCATCTTTCATTCAGCTGGCAGATCTGACTGTCTGGCCGTCTCCGGCAGCGAACACCAGGTTCATCGCTTCCTCAATGGTGGCCGCATAGCGCACTTCGATCCCCGGCACTTCCTGCGGCACGTCCTTGCGGTTCTCCTCCGGCAGCACAATCCGGGCCATGCCGGCCTGGCGGGCACCATAGATCTTCTCATAGACGCCGCCGATTGCCTTAACCGTCCCCCGAATGGAGACTTCTCCGGTGATAGCCACGTCCTGTCGGATGGGGCGCCCCTGAATAGCAGAGATCATCGACAGATATATCGCCACGCCGGCGCTGGGCCCATCTATCTTTCCGCCTCCGACGATGTTGACATGAACATCCCAGTTGTTCAGGTCCTGACCGGTCGCCTTGCGTACGACTGCGGCGGCATTAAAGAGGGAGTCTTTGGTCATCGAGCCCGCGGTATCGTTGATTCGAGGTGACCCTTTTCCCGCCTCGCGTGCCGGAAAGGCCACCGCCTCGATTTCAATGACGGAACCCATGTAGCCAAGCACGCCTAACCCGAAAATCCGCCCGATTTCCGCCGTGTCGGTCGCCTTCCGGTAGACGTTCGGCGCCAGCCGGCCGGTCTGAATCACCTCAAGCACGTTGTCCCGGAGCAGGTGAATCTTCCCGTCCTCCGGCAATTCCTTGTCGCCCAGCTTGTAGAGGGTGAGTCCATAGGCGTCAGCCAGCACACCGATTGCCTTCCGGCCCTCGGTCGTGTATTCGGCGATCAGTTCAGAAACGCCCTCCTCCAAGACGACACCGAGTCGGGTGGCGGCCTGTTCCACGATCAGCACAATATCTGCCGGCGACAGCGGCTCAAAGAAGACTTCCGCACACCGTGACCGCATGGCCGGGTTGATCTCGCTGGGGTCACGGGTTGTCGCCCCGATTAGCACGAAATCGGCCGGGGCGCCTTCCGAAAAGAGCTTCTTGACGTACTTGGGCACATTGGGATCATTCTCGTCGTAGTAGCTGGAGTCGAAGGTGACTCGCTTGTCCTCCAGGACTTTCAGCAGCTTGTTCTGAAGCATCTGATCGAGCTCGCCCACTTCGTCAATAAACAGCACGCCGCCATGGGCGTCTGTCACGAGGCCCAACTTGGGCTCGGGAACACCCGTCTCGGCCATGTCGCGGCGGGCACCCTGGTAAATCGGATCGTGGACACTCCCGAGCAGCGGATTGGTCACTTCCCTGGGGTCCCAGCGCAGCGTGGCGCCGTCGACTTCCACAAAGGGTGCGTCGGCTTCAAACGGCGTATGCTTGAGCCGCTTGGCCTCTTCCAGCGCCAGCCGAGCCACCGTCGTTTTGCCGACACCAGGCGGTCCGTACAAGATGATGTGCTGGGGGAAGGGTGAGGCGATCTTCGCCATTAGAGCTCTGACTGCCCGGTTCTGGCCAACGACTTCGTCCAGGCACGACGGGCGCAGCACTTCCATGGCTGTACGGGCGAGTTTCTTCTGCTCCAGCTTCTCCAAGTGTTCAAGCTTCTTCAGCGTAGAGGTGTTCTCCGGGCCGGAATCCTCGCGAAGCACCTGCTGCTTGATCTCGCGGTAATAGTCATCGTTGCGCTCCTGCATGCGCTGTTGGATCTTTTTTTCGATCTTATCTTCAACCGTGCGGCGGGCGACTAGATCAGCGATTTCGCTCTCGAGCTGCTCGAGGACTTTGGGGACCTGCGTCCGGGTGGGCGCCTGGTCAATCGTCGGGTCCTCGTAAACGATCCGCTGCAGCGCGAGCACCTGATCCTCCACCTGCTCGGACTTCATCAGACTAAGCGCCTCGAGCTTCCCTGCCTTCAGCACCAACCGCTCCGGGCCCCAGAGGTTGGTCATCAGCCCGAAAAGGGCGCCGACATGGCGCCGGAGTTGCTCTTCAGGGCTGAGCTTCGGGATGGCGCTATCGTCCTGCTTCGCCGCGCGCATCAGCTTGTCCAGAATATCTTTCATATGAGTAAGGGCCGGCTTCGCGGCCCTGTACCTCCTCTCTTAGGCAGGCAGCCCGATCCGGAATTCCGGTCGGGCCGCCGAATTACGCCGGTACGATTTCGACGTTAATCGTGCCGTTTACGTTCTGTCCAAACTTGAGTGCAACGGGGTAGATGCCAAGCGCCTTGATCGGGGTCGTGAGGTCGATGATCTTTCGGTCGAACTCCTTGCCCAGGAACTTGGTTACGGCGTCGGCAATATCCTTGTTGGTAATGGAACCGAAGAGCCGGCCGCCCTCGCCGCAGCGAGCGTGAACCTTGACGGTCTGCCCCTCAAGCTTGTCGCGGAGGGCTTTCAGGTCATTGACAAGCCGCTCCTGCTTTCGCTCTTTGGCCTTGGCCTCCTCTTCCAGACTCTTGAGGGCCCCACTGGACGCCTCAATCGCCAGGCCGCGGGGGAACAGAAAATTGCGTGCGAACCCGTCGGAAACCTCGACGGTCTGACCCTTCTTGCCCGTTCCTTTGACCTCGGCCTTCAAAATGACCTTCACAGCAAATCACTCTCCTCGGGGGGCTCGTCAGCGGGGCGCCTCCTAAAGAGGCCATGCCCCAGACCGCGGAAGTCGAATACCGTGTCCAGCATCGCCAGCATGGTGTACATGCCCACCATGTTCATGCCCAGCAGCAGGATGGGCGCCACCGCCACCACAACGGCAGCGGGTTTGGACATGTTTTGCTTGATCCGCAGCCAGCCGTACGCCACGGCAAGACCACAGAGCGCTATGATCATGGCCAGTGGCGAAGCGATGTTAACGGCAACCTTCACCCACCAGGGCGCCGCCACGATGGAATTGCCCACGTAGGCCGTTCCGAAGTTGGTCAGGACAAATGCCCATATCAGCCAGATGGGCAGGGCGAAGCGACTGAAAGGCGATGGTGCCGGTACCGGGTGCCCGAATCTGGGGAGAATGGCCCGACAAAGGCCGTAGTTCACCCACGAAAAGAAGGAGCCGAACAGGAAGAGCCCGATCGGCAGAGTTGCCCACACGACGCCTATGGGATTCTCCCTCAACTCCGCAAGCATCGCCCGCTGTTGCTCGAGCGCCGCTTTCTGGGAGTCGGTGCTGGGTTTCTGGGTGTTGAGGTAAGCCTCCATAGTCTTCGTGTTGTTCTCCAGGAACCGACGGCCCTCTTCGGTTTTCAAGGCGTTCTCGAACGGATCCTGTCCACCTAGAACAACAGCTCGCGTGACAACATAGTCAGCGGCGTACCCGCCGAAGAAGACCGCCACCGCCAGCAGCCCAATGACCAGCGGTTTCAGTCCGCGGCGGAAGCCGAAGCCAAACGCCAGCCCCGGAAGGATACCGCCTGGCACAGTGATGATGAACGCTTGAATGGGACCCTTGAACATGGCAGTCAACAGGGCGGAAACGACGGCTGTCAGGACGGCCGCCCGCCCGCCGTAGCGGACGTAAACAAGAACCAGGGGAATCGGCAGGAGAATGCCTAGAAAGGGGATCAGGGCGCACACCAGCAGAATGCCGGCCATAATGCCGCCAAAAACCATGCCCTGAACGCCTGAACGTCTCTGCAAGGTAAATCGACTCCTCGGGGCGTCCACTTCGCCAACCTGGATAAGGACTCCTGCACTGTACCCTTGAAGGAAAAGGGGCACCGCTGGTGCGGCGCCCCCGTTCGATGCGAAAGTACCCGCTTACTCGACGGTAAACGGCAGAAGGGCCACGATACGAGCCCGCTTAATCGCCTGGGTCAGACCACGCTGGTGAGCAGCGCAGTTGCCAGAGATGCGGCGGGGCAGAATCTTACCGCGCTCGGTGATATACCGCTTCAGACGATTAACATCCTTATAGTCGATGTTCTCGACCTTATCGACGCAGAAGCTGCATACACGCCGCTTCGGACGACGACCACGTTCACGACGCATTGTGTTGTCCTCCTTTCCCTAGAAGGGGACATCATCGTCATCGTGGAAATTCGGCTCGCTGCCCATGCTCGGGGCCTCCTTACGGGGACCGCCGCCACCAGTGCTGCCGCCGCCGGCGTATGCACCCCCGGCGCTGCTTCCGCCTTCCTGACCGCGATCAAGAAAGCGTACCTGGCTGGCCACCACTTCCGCCTTCTCGCGGCGCTGGCCTTCCTGGGTTTCGTACTGGCGAATTTGCAGGCGCCCCTGGACCGCAATCAAGCGGCCCTTCTGGAGGTAGTTTGCTGCTGTTTCAGCTTGCCGTTCCCAAACGACCACATCGATGAAGTCCGTTTCTTTCTCGCCCTGGGGGTTGGTAGTCCCCCGGTCCACTGCCAGCCGCAGAGTAGCGACTGCCTTACCGCTCGTGGTATACCGCAGTTCGGGATCCTTGGTAAGGCGGCCGATCAGAACAATGTGGTTAAGCACATCCTTACCTCCTTGCGGCTACTCCTCCGGCCGGACGATCATAAACCGGATCACTTCATCTGTGATCTTCAGAACGCGGTTGAGTTCCTCCGCGGTCTTCGGCTCGCCCTTGAAGTTGACGACCGTGTAGATGCCATCGCGGAAATCCTTGATTTCGTAGGCCAGGCGCTGCTTCCGGGAAGGCTCAATTTTCTCAATCGCGCCACCGTTAGCGGTGACGAGACCGGAAACTCGATCCAGAACAGCCTGGTTGCCTGCTTCATCAAGATCCGGACGGGCGATCACCATCAGTTCGTAAGACCTCATGGGTAAACACCTCCTCCCTCTGGTCTAGTGGCCCCTCTGGGGGCAGGGAGGCAGCAGCCGGAACGGCTGCGCCTATATGAACTCGGCTTGCGCGCGAGTCCAATCAACTATATCACGCGCGAATCCAACATTCAAGCAGTCTTATGCGTCACCCGTGGAACCGCTCTTTGGCCAACGCTCCCGAACGGCCTTCTCAAACTTGACGCGCGGAATCATCACCCGGTGGCCGCAGCCCTGGCACTTGAGGCCAAAGTCGATACCGGTCCGGTAGATCTCCCATTTATCCGATCCGCAGGGGTGAGCTTTCTTTAGTCTCACTACGTCGCCAATCTCATACTTGACCCGATCCATACGGAAATCACTCCACTACCGCTACTCACGTTCCCGAAATGAAGAACAGTCCGCCCCCATGGCCAAACAGGACCGCCTGCAACCAATGATACAGGTTCAGGAAGGTCGGCGCCAGTTGAGCGCTCTCAAGTGCCTTGCCCGCCGCGCTGCCGCCGTACATCGAGAGCATGGGGCCGATCAGACCGACGATGAGGGCGACAATCATTGCCGCCGAGAACCCGATCACTGCGCTGCCCAGAAACCGGTTTGCCGTACCCACGAGCGGAATCTCCTTAATCTGGTCGCTGACCAGTTTTGAAATCAGCGCCAGTCCCCAGGAAATCAAGGCCACCATGACAACAAAGATAATGGTGGTCAGCACACCTTTGGCCAGTTGATCGGTAATGAAGTCGGCGGCGGTCTGGTTACCGGCGGCTTCAGACCAGTCAACGAGCCGCTGGGCAAGTGTTTCACGGAACCCCTTTGGAATCGGAATTGTGCGGATCCAATCGGCTGCCCGCTCGAGTGGGATGGCACTGGCCGGAACACGGTGGGCCTCTGCGGGCAAGTTCAGCTGACGTTCAAAAACGCCGGCAAGTTGGTGCTGGACGTTCCACATTCGGTTCAGAAGGCCCAATACAGTCTCTGCGTAGCGCCCCGAAATGAAGGCCGCCACAAGAAAGACCAGGAAGCCAGTCAGCACCTCAACCAGACCACGGGCCCACCCAATCAGGAGAGCTGCTCCGACTACCACAATGATGCCGTAATCCACTGGTGTCATTGCTTGAAGCCACTCCACGCTTTATCCCCACCTTCTTTCCGTACTATCGGGCGCCGTAATGATAGGTATTCGCAGAGGGATATGCGCTTTAGGTCCTTACCAAAGGCGATCAGCAGCCTCTGCCTCAACAAATTGCCATTTGGGTCCAAATCTAAGGATATACCTGTTACGCCAGGCGAACAACCAGCGGGCCGGCTTTCTGCCGGCCCGCTGACAGGTGGCCTCTCGCCCGGTTGACAAAGGGGCTTTCAGCAGTCGCTGGAGTTGTTAAGCAAAGGTAAGGAAGAAGGCTAATGCAGCAATTAACAGGGCGCTTACCAAGAGGACACTGGCGCAGCCAAAGCGCCGCTTCATCCCTTGGAACTGCGACCGGGTCTCCACGTTGGCTTTGTCCCGGACCAGCTTATGGGACTGCTTCAGGGCCTTTACTGCCTCTGTATACTTCTTCTGCTTCTTGAACGCCGCATGGAGGTTTTCATGGTAGACCGGATTGGCCGGATCCAGCTTGGCGGCAATTTGGTACCGCTCCACAGCCCGATCGTACTCGCCGCGGGTATAGTAGATATTCCCCAGGTTGCTGTGGGCCTGGGGCAACTCCGGGTCCAGCTCCAGCGCCTTGTTCAGGCTCTGTTCGGCTTCATCCAATCTGCCCCGTTGGGCAAGTATGGCTCCGATCCGACTATGAGCCCAGGCCACAGCAGGATCTTGCTGAAGGACGGCTGTGTAAGCTTCGAAGGCCCCGTCCGTGCGGCCCTTTGCATATTGGGCATCCGCCGCTTTGATCCACTGGGCAAGTTCCTCGTTCTCCATGGTCTCCTCCTTCGGCTCGGCCTGTACATAGGTTTGTCCCGCTCGCCATATACTTCCCAATACGGATATCGCGCGGACAGGCAGGGGGAATTCCGTTGCGGGAAGGCTGGCTTCAGCTGCTTACCGAACAGACGCTCTGTGCTCAGGAACAGAGGGTCCACGTGGATGCACCGGATGCCAAATCCTCAGTGGCCAGGGCAGTGTACGAATACGGCATCCGGCACGTGGAAGACTCCGGCGAAATTGTGCTTGTGTGTATCGGTACGGACCGTTCCACCGGAGATGCTCTCGGACCGCTGGTTGGCTCTTACCTACAGGAACAGGCATTGAGCGGCTGCACCGTGTTCGGAACTCTCGATAACCCGGTTCATGCCACAAACTTAGCGGATACGATGGGCTGGGTAGAGAAGCATTTTGTTAAGCCGCTTGTGCTGGCGGTAGACGCCAGCCTTGGCCGGGTGGAATCGGTCGGCTATCTGACCGTCGGTCAGGGAAGCCTCAGGCCTGGTGCTGCTGTAAACAAGACACTGCCGGAAGTCGGGCAGGTTTATGTAACCGGGATCGTAAACGTTGGCGGGTTCATGGAGTATCTGGTCCTGCAAAATACGCGGCTGAGCCTCGTTTACCGAATGGCTCGCGTTGCTGCCGCCGGCATTCTGCAGGGAATTGCTGCGCTGGAAAACCACAGAGCCTGCCGTGCCCTCCCCGTGGGCCGCCTGTAGACGAATCGCCCGTCCTGGTTTGCCAGGGCGGGCGATTGGCTACAACTCAGGGAGCTAGGGTTCTATTTCCCGGGCGCCGTTCCCTGCTGCTCGTCGTTTGCCATCAGGCTGCGCCCATGAAACATGGCTCCGTCGTGCACCACCAGGTGCCCGCACCTTATGTCGCCATACAGGCGGGCGCCAGGCAGCAACTCAAGCTTCTCCTCCGCCTGGACGTTGCCCCTCACTTCTCCGGCAACGGCAAGTCCCCTGGAGCGAATGTCGGCGATGACCCTTCCTTTGGGACCGACGATCAGATCACCGTCGTGGATAATGGTGCCCTCCAGGGTACCATCGATGCGAACTACGCCGGTGGCTTGAATCGTACCCTTAATTTCCGTGCCTTCGCCTAATATGGTCTGGACCTTATCATAGCCGAGACTGTCAGCGGTCTTTTTCGAGGCGCCGAACACTGGCATGGCAGGTTCTCCTTACTCTAGGTATTTGACGGGGTCTACCGGGACACCGTTCACATGGACCTCATAGTGGAGATGCGGGCCAGTGCTGTTTCCGCTGTTGCCCACCCAGCCAATGACTTGGCCACGCCGAACTTCTTCGCCCACTTCGGATTTGGTTTGAATCATGTGGGCGTATTGGGTCACAAATCCGTATCCGTGCTCAAGCACCACTGTGTACCCGTAGCCGCCGCTCATCCATCCGGAGTAAGTGACCACACCCTCAGCCGCGGCAACAACCGGCGTCCAGTAATCCTGTGCGATGTCCAGGCCGTCATGCCACTGGCGCCCGTAGCCGAACGGGCTCCACCGCCATCCGAAGCGGTCAGTGAAGAGGCCGCCCGAGATGGGCAGTCCCGCCGGGCGGTGAGCCAGGTAGTCCTGCTGCTCCAGAATCGCCTGCTTGCTCTCGACCATATCGACTGCCAGCTGCTCCATGAGGGTGAGCTGCCGGTCAACCCTGGTCTCCAAGTCGTCCGCTTTCGGGGTTGTCGTGCCCGGGACCTCCTGCTTGGGCCGCGGCGCCCGCAAGTCCATCGGCAAGGTATCCCGCTTGGCAAACAAGTAGGCCCGAACATCAGGAGGAAGCATAGAACCCAATGTAGGTAGGTTCGTAGATGTCTGACCAGCATCTGGCGGACCGCCGCGCCCATCAAAAGCGGCCGAAACAGGCTCCGTCCGGTCACTCCGTGAGGGCAAGGTCTGACCGACGATTTCACGGAGTTCGGCTTCCAGCGTCTCCAATTCGGTCAGCTTCTGGTCGGTCTCCGCCACTTTCGTCTGCAGTGTTTCGATTTGGGCTTCCTGAACCCGGTTCGTCCTGCGCAGTGAGTCTAACTCGGTTAGTTGGGCTTCCAGTGTTCGGTTGGCCCTGTGTTGGAATGCTGCAGTGAGGGCCAGGCCCAAGATGAGCAGGATTAGCGGGATTGCCCACAAGGGAGAGAAGCGGAAGGTGACTGTCCGCTTGCCGGTCTCCGGCACGAGGATAACGGTCAGACCTTTGCGTGCTGGCACCCGGACAGCCCCCTTTCCACAATCACATGGATACTTATGGGCACGAAAAATGGGCTACCTGGGTATTTCCACTCAGGCGGCCCTTTTCCTTTTTTGCGCTGTGATTTTTCCGCGGGCACTAGGATGTGGTTTAGTTGGGGCGCCCGCCCTGCTGTCTTTGTGCCATCGCTTGGGCGATGGCTTCTTTCTCTTCATCAGACAGCTGGTAGGTTGATTTTCCGCCCTGGATGGGCTTGGCGTACGTGCGTGATTCGCTTCTTCCGTACAGGCTTGATAGTACGACGCCATTGTCGTTGGCATCGAGTAGAGCGATGGCAAAACTAAGGTCACTGCCGGTATCGGGGAAAGCGCAGAACCGGACCGTTCCGACCTTCTGAACATGAAGGCGAGCATCACTCGTCAGCGTGTCCGTGCGCTGCTGCAGCCGCACCAACTCAGCCTGGAGTCGTTCAATGTCAGCACCCTGGCCGAGGAGTATTTCTTCGAGGTCTCTTCCATTTTCGCCATTGAGCAGGAGTCGGTACCGTTTTAGAAGTTTGGACTGGCGCACAGCAAGCACTGTGGAGAGAACCAATGCAGCGAATGCAAGAATTGCAGCCACTGCAGTGAGAATTACGGGGTCGAAGACTGAGGCGCCCACCCGGTGGACCTCCTTTGGTGATAGTGACAGCAGGGACTCCGGGTTCCACGTGGAACATTACACTTCCTCTGGCCTCGAGTGTTCCACGTGGAACATACTAGGCCTACACGCGAAACTTCTCTCTCGGGGGCGTCACGGGAGCCATTTCCGGCAACCCCATCGCCTCCAGAATGCGGTTCAATCCCTCAGTTCCGAAGAACGTGATCTCAATCTTCCCCTTCTCCTCTCCCCCTGCGACCTTCACCGGCGTCCCGAAGAATTCGCTCAACCGAGTCTGCACGGCGAGAAGGTCATAGGGCACACTATGCATTTCTCGCTTCACAGCGGGCCTCTTCACGGCCTGGGCTGCCTTCACCGCCGTCTCGAGCTCACGCACAGAAAGCCCCTCGGAAGCCACCTTCCGCGCCAATGCATCCTGCTCGGCTCCGTCCTCCAAGCCAAGCAACACCTTCGCATGTCCCATGGATATCCGACCGGCCTGTATTTCCGAACGAGCCGTGGCGCCCAGGTGGAGCAGGCGAAGCGTATTTGTGATTTGTGGCCGGCTCTTCCCCAAGCGGTGTGCCAGTTCGTCCTGCGTAAGGTGATATTCTTCGAGCAATATGCGGTATGCTTCCGCCTCTTCCAGCGGATTCAGATCCTCGCGCTGCAGGTTCTCGATCAGGGCAATCTCCATGGTCTCGGCCTCGGAGAACTCCCTGACCAACGCAGGGATTTTCTTCAATCCGGCCAATTGGGCCGCCCGCCATCGGCGCTCACCAGCCACAATTTCGTGGCGTTGGCCCTTGGGCCGAACCACAATCGGCTGAACAACGCCATGCTCCCGAATGGAGGCAGCCAACTCCATCAACCGCTCCTGGTCAAAGCTCTTCCGGGGCTGCTTGGGGTTGGGCTCGATCGCAACTATGTCCAGCTCACTAATCGCATCCCGCTCCTTCTCCCCTACATCGACTTCAGGGATTAGCGCCCCAAGCCCTCTACCCAGCCCTTTCTTCGACATTCTCAATTACCTCCCGGGCCAGCTCTGTATACGCTTCAGCGCCCTTCGATTTCGGATCATAGGACGTAATCGGCAACCCGTGGCTCGGCGCTTCGCTTAGACGGACATTCCGCGTGACAATCGTGCGGTACACCTTACCCCGGAAGAATCGTTTCACGTCCTCCACGACCTGGATGCTGAGATTCGTCCTACCATCGAACATGGTAAGAAGGACCCCTTCCACCTCGAGTCGTGTGTTAAGCGCTTCCCTGACAAGCTTGAACGTATCCATGAGCTGCGAGAGACCTTCCAGTGCGTAATACTCGCACTGAATCGGAATCAAAATCGAGTCCGCCGCCGTCAGGGCATTGATCGTTAGCAAACCCAAGGATGGCGGACAATCCATCAGAATGAAGTCGAATTGGTCCCGCACTGGATCCAGCGCCCGCTTCAGCCGATTCTCGCGCGAGATTCTCGGCACCAGTTCGATCTCCGCCCCAGCGAGATCCATAGTCGCCGGAACCACGTGCAAACCCCGCACCGAGGTGGACACCATGGCTTCCAAAGGCGACATGTCTTCCAGCAGCAGGTCATAGACCGATGAGTTCACCAGTTTGCGATCGACTCCCAATCCGCTGGTGGCATTCCCTTGAGGATCGATGTCAATGAGAAGGACGCGCTTGCCCGCTTCGGCCAGGCATGCGCTTAGGTTCACCGACGTAGTGGTCTTTCCAACGCCGCCCTTCTGATTGGCCACTGCAATTACGCGCCCCACAGACGACACTCCCCCCGGTAGTACAATTTCATCTCCGGACCGCGCCGCTTAACTCGTAAGGGATTCGGCATACCGCATCTCGTTCCTGCACCAGACGGCTGCCATTCTCTGCACCCCGGATAAATGAGCCGCAGCGCTCACCATCATACTCTACTCTCCTGATACGAGGAAGACCCCGCTGTGCCTACAGCGGGGCCAATCCTCGCAGCCAGAAATTTCACCAAGCTCCTCACAAATGTCAATCTCATATAACGACGCTAGAGCCGTTTTTTCGGGGCGCCCGCTACTGCGACACCCCATTTCGCTGAATGCCCCCAGAACGCGTTATGACGCTCTCTGACGGGTTTTCTCACAGCGGGCTTTTTGCCGGCGTGCCAGCCTTCCGAGGATAGCCCGCCGGAGTACCCCGTACCTTCTTTACCAGAATCAGCGTGCGCACACCTGCCTCCTCAGGCAACTCGATCCGGCGAACCTCCACAAACGTCCCCCCGAGGGTTGCAATGGCGCTCTCTGCCGTTGCGATTTCCTCCCCGGCGGACGGGCCCTTCATCGCGAGGAACAACCCCCCTACCCGGCAGAACGGCAGGCAGTATTCCGCGAGCACCCGAAGCTCGGCGACGGCGCGGGCTATGACAACGTCAAACCTCTCCCGGTATTTGCGGTCCTTCCCGAAGTCTTCGGCGCGTCCCCATAGCACCTCGAATCCACCTCGAGGTCCGCCGAGGCTCTCCACCACCTCGTCCCCGACCGCCCGCAGAAAGGTGCACCGCTTGTTCAGCGACTCAAGTAATACCACCCGGGCCGCCGGCTGGACACACTTCAGCACCACCCCAGGGAATCCGGCCCCGGTTCCAACGTCAAGGATCTGCGTCTCTCCGGTAACTTCAATGGCGGCAAGGGCAGAAGCGGAGTCAACCACGTGCTTAAGCACCATCTCCCGTTCGTCCGTGATGGCTGTGAGATTGACACGCTCGTTCCATTCCACGACCATCTCCAGATGCTTCACAAGCGCATCCAACAGCCTCTCCCTCGGGACCACCCCGTATTTTGCCAGTCCGGCAGACAGCAATTCCCGATTGCGCTGCTCCATTCTGTGACCTCCTCTCAACGGTCCGAACGCCGCTGCTCCAGGTACACCATCAGCAAGGCCACATCAGCCGGCGAAACACCGGCGATCCGGCTGGCCTGTCCCAGGGTCTCCGGTCGTACCTTGCTCAGCTTCTCCCGAGCCTCCGTTGACAGGTTCTTCATGTGTTGATAGTCCAAATCGGCCGGCAGCCGCTTCGCCTCAAGCCGCTTCAGCCGTTCAACCTGATCCATTTCCTTTTGGATGTAACCCTCGTACTTTACGAGCGTCTCAACTTCCTGAAGCACCGCCCGTGGCAGGTCGGGCTTGCCCACGTCCATCGCCACCAAATGCTGATACCTGATTTCGGGGCGCCTCAGCAATTGCACTGCCCCGACGCCGGTCTTCAGCTCGGTACTGCCGGCCTCACGCAAGACCATCTGCACAGTGTCATTCGGAGTAATCGTCATTTTCGAAAGCCGCCGGTGCTCCCCTTCAACTCCCTCGCGTAGCGCCGAAAAGCTCTCCCACCGCGCGTCATCAACCAAGCCAATCCTCCGCCCTTGCTCGGTTAGCCGCAGGTGGGCATTGTCCTGCCGCAGCAGCAACCGATACTCCGCGCGTGAAGTCATCATTCGGTATGGTTCCGGGCTCCCCTTGGTCACCAGGTCATCAATCAGAACACCGATATATGCATCGGAGCGACCCAGGACCAGCGGCCCCTGTTCCTGAACATAGCACGCTGCATTGATGCCTGCCATCAACCCTTGGGCTGCCGCTTCCTCATAACCGGATGTCCCATTGATCTGCCCGCCGCAAAAGAGTCCCTTGACCCGTTTGCTCTCCAGCGATGGCTTCAGTTGCGTGCTAATGATGTAATCATACTCAATGGCATACCCAGCACGCAGGAGTTCGGCCTCTTCCATTCCACGGATTGACCTGAGTACTTCGATCTGTACCTCCTCCGGCAGGCTTGTGGACAGCCCAAGGACGTACATTTCGGTGCTATCCCATGACTCTGGCTCCAAAAAGACCTGGTGGCTCTCCTTATCTGAGAAACGAACCACCTTGTCCTCGACCGAGGGACAGTACCGCGGGCCGCGGCCTTCAATCGCCCCGGTATACAGGGGCGCCCTGTGCAGATTTCCGCGGATAATGTCGTGGGTCCGGGCATTGGTGCTCGTCAACCAGCAAGGAAGCTGCGGCCGCGTCTCCCGCGGAGACATGAAGCTGAACCGCCAGGGTTCTTCGTCTCCATCCTGCCGGCCCATCACGCCGAAGTCAACCGTCCGCCCGTCCACGCGCGGCGGGGTCCCTGTCTTGAACCGCCCTACTTCCAATCCCAACCGCACGAGGTTCGCAGTAAGCCCGACCGCAGGCGCCAGCCCGCTCGGCCCCGATTGCCGGTGAACGTCGCCGACAATTGTCCGACCATGCAGGTAGGTCCCGGTGCTCAACACTACGGCTTTTGCGGCAAAGAACAGGCCCGTTGCCGTGACAACGCCCTGCACCCGGCCTTCCTCCACTATGATATCTTGCACCATACCCTGTTTTAGATCCAGGTTCGGCGTGCGCTCCATCACAAGGCGCATGGCCCAGGAGTATGCCCGCTTATCGACTTGCGCCCGCAGCGCCTGTACGGCCGGACCCTTGCCACTGTTCAGCAACCGCATCTGAAGGAATGTCTGGTCGGCTGTCAGTCCCATTTGCCCGCCCAAAGCATCGATTTCCCGTACGAGGTGCCCCTTAGCCGGGCCACCGACAGATGGGTTGCAGTTCATCATTCCAACGTTGTCGAGATTCGTCGTAAAGCACGCCGTCTGCATCCCCATCCGTGCGGATGCAAGCGCAGCCTCAATGCCGGCATGCCCAGCTCCCACCACTACCACGTCATACGCCCTTGTCAGCCCCATGCCCGCTTCACTTCCCAATGCAGAACCGGCTGAAGATCTGATCCAACAAATCGTCCGCTATGCTCTCTCCACTGATCTCTCCAAGCGCCAGCCAAGCCCCACGCACATCGATGGAGACCAAATCAGAGCCGAAACCTGCCTGACGAGTCTCCAGAGCTGACTCCAGGTGCGACAGAGCTCGGCGGAAGGCCTCCTCTTGCCTGGCGTTGGCGATCAAGCTCTCTTCCCGATCGCTAAGCCCAGCGGCTTCGGCAATCGCAATCTCCAACTCCTCCAGCCCAATTCCTGCCTCCGCAGAGAGCCCCAAAACCGGGGCTCTCTCAACCACACCGCCAAAGGCCTCCAGACTATTGCGGGGAGTCAAATCCACCTTGTTTACTGCCAGAATCTTCGGAATACCAACAGGTAACAACCCTGCTATCTGCCGATCTTCTTCCGTAATGCCAACCGGAGCTTCGACAATGAGCACGATCAAATCGGCCCTCTCCAGCGTCGCGCGACTCCGGTCGACACCCAGGCGCTCTACCACATCAGCGGTCTCCCGGATTCCGGCCGTATCCGCCACAACCACGGGCATCCCCCGCAGGCTGATCCATTCCTCAATGATGTCGCGGGTAGTACCTGGCACCTCAGTCACGATGGCGCGGTTCTCCCGCAGCAACCGGTTCAACAGACTGGATTTCCCTACATTGGGACGCCCGGCCAACACTACCCGGAACCCATCGCGCAAAAGCTTGCCCTGCCTGGCCCCAGCCAACAGTGCCCGAATCCGGTCGACTCCCCACGAACAGGTCTCAAGAACCAGATCAAAAGCCTGAACCTCAAGCTCCAACTCCGGAAAGTCAATATCGGCCTCGAGATGAGCCGCGGCTTCCAGGAGCCGGTCGCGAATCTCCCTAACCTGTTCGCTCAGCCCTCCGCGCAACTGATTAACAGCTGCCGTGAGTGCCTTGTCGGTCTTGGCTCGAATAATGTCGATGACGGCTTCGGCCTGCGACAGGTCGATTCGCCCGTTGAGGAAGGCCCGGCGGGTGAACTCCCCCGGCTCCGCGATCCGGGCGCCCGCGAGCAGCACCGCCTCCAAGACCCTTCGCACCGCCACCTGACCCCCGTGGCAGTGCAATTCGACCACATCTTCCCCCGTGAAAGAGCGGGGCGCCCTCATCACCAGGGCCAGAGTCTCGTCCACAGTACATCCGCTCTCGTCGACAACCCAGCCATATGTAATGGTGTGGGATCTCCGGGCCGACAACCCCTGACCCCGGCGAGGCCGGAAGACTCGGTTCCCCACCCCCACCGCGTCAGCTCCGCTGATGCGCACGATCCCAATCCCCGCATCCCCCATGCCCGTTGCGATTGCGGCAATCGCGTCATCTCCGGTTGTCACACTTGTCCGCCCCCTTCACCGGATTGAACCAAAACGGCCCAGTAGCATTGCTACCAGGCCGCTCCTCTGCCATTACCGCTTGGGCTGAATGACCACACGCCGGAAGGGGTCTTCCCCTTCGCTCCCGGTCATCACGTACGGATCGTCCTGCAGTGCCAGGTGGATCACCCTGCGTTCATGAGCCGACATCGGCTCCAGAACCATGGGTTCCCCGTTGCGCCGCACCCGCTCCGCCAGACGGGATGCCAGCCTGGTAAGAGTCTCTTCACGCCGCTTGCGGTAGCCCTCTACATCAAGGACCACGCGCTGGCCACCCTCTTCCACCTTGGAAGCTACCAGGTTGAGGAGATACTGCATTGCATCCAGAGTTTGCCCGTGGTGGCCAATCAATATGCCGGCCTCCGCCCCGGTGATGTCAGCGTGCAGATTCTCCCCGTCTTCCTTCACCGTGACCGAAACGTCGACATCCATAGCACCACAGACACCATTCAGAAACTGTTCTACCTTTTCCTTGCGCGATTCCTTTAGCACAACGCGGACGACAGCCGGTTTTGCACCAATGCCAAGGAAGCCGCCCTTACCCTCGTCGACAATCTCGACCTTCACTCGGTCAGACGGCACCGCCAATTCCTGCAGGGCGGCAGCCAGAGCCTCGTCCACCGTCCGACCGGTCTTTTCAACCGACCTCATGCTCCAGCTTCCCCTTTCTTCCCGGTGCCCTTCAGCTTTGGGAACCCGGGATAGATGGCCTGCTGCACAATCCCGAAAATCGTAGAGACTACCCAGTACAAGACGACGCCGGCTTTCATCGTAAAGGTAATGTATCCGAAGATTAGCGGCATCAGATAGACCATCATCTTCTGGTTCGGATCATTACCAGCGCCGGATAGCCAGCTCTGAGCAAACATCGACACGACGGTCAAAATGGCCAGCGGGATCGAGGGCACGTCCAGGTTGATCCCAAGGAAAAGAGCATCCTGAAGATGAATGGCAGTCAGGACCGCAAAGATCGCGTATAGGAAGGGCATCTGAATCAGGAGCGGTAGACATCCGGCAAAAGGATTGACCTTTTGCTCCTTGTAGAGCTTCATCATTTCCTGGTTCAGCTTTTCGGGCTCACCCTTGTACTTCTCCTGCAGCTGCTTCATGAGCGGCTGCACTTCCTGCATCCTCTTCATGGACTTCATCTGGTAAACGGTGAGCGGCAGAATCACGACACGCACTACGAGGGTGAGCGCAACTATCGCCCAACCGTAGTTGCCCGTCAACGCGTAGAACCAATTGAGAACATCCGTCATCGGATTGACAAGCCATTCGGGCGCCAGAAAACTTGCTAACAACGCGGAGAAACCCCCTCTTCAAACGTGCCAACCCGGCGACTAGCTACGGAACCGGATCGTACCCTCCGGGATGGAACGGATGGCAGCGAAATACCCGCCTCATGGCCAAATAAGTCCCCTTGATCGCTCCATGCCGCTCCAACGCCTCGTAGGCGTATTGCGAACATGACGGATAGAAGCGACAAGTGGGACCGCCTTTCAGGGGGCTCAAATAACGCTGATAAAACCGCACCAGCCCCATCAACAGGACTCTCATGACCCTTGTCCTTCCGCTCTCAGCACGCCGGCCCTTTCAAACAGCTCGCTCACCCTGGTCTGCAACTGCTGAAAAGACATATCTTTTGCGCCTTGCCGGGCGATGACAATCAAGAGATAGCCAGGCTTCACGCGCGCCCAGATCAACCTCACCGCTTCTCGGATTCTGCGCTTGATCCGGTTTCGGACTACCGCTTTCCCCAGTTTCTTCCCTGCGGCGAAACCGACTCGGCTCCACTCTCCTGCAGGTTTCTGAGGCAGCACATATAGCACGGCCGCTTTGTTGGCCACGGACCTGCCCTTTGTGTAGACGGCCTGAAAACTCAAACTCGATTTGAGCCGGTACCTACGTCTCATTTAACTGGGGAAGGATTCGACCGGGCACCGGCGACTCCCTCCCCACCTCCATTCTCCATTCGACGGGTAGACTCAGCCGTGATGGAAAAAGAGCCACGACAGATGGCCGCGGCTTAGACAGCGAGACGCTTTCTACCCTTGAGACGCCGGGCCTTCAGGACCTTACGACCACCGCGAGTGCTCATACGGCTGAGGAAGCCGTGAACCTTCTTATACTGGCGGTTGTGCGGCTGGAACGTGCGCTTCAACGAGTACACCCCCTAACCATTCGCCAAGGAAAGCACACGCGAGATTATACCCCAGGGTCAACTGGCCGTCAAGCCAGTCTGCTCCTCCCCTGGGCGGTTTTGCAGTTCGCTGCTCAGGGACAACTTTCCCCCCAGATTCCCGCGCAACGGGGACAGCCTGTCCGGCCACCGACTCGCGCGGGTTTCGCGCGACTTTCGCGCGGCTTTCATTTAATATGCGTGTCCACACGATCATGAACAACCTATCCCCATACTCCACAACTTCACGCCAGAACACCCACAGATTTTCCCCCGATCGGCAGGAGGTTATCCAGAACGCGCCGTACCTTTTCCCCAGACCCGGGATCGTTTGTGAGCACTTTGCTCGGGGCCTGTTGATAACTTTATTTGCCTCTGCTATGATGAGTCGTGCAGCCCGTCCACTTTCGCCGCGCGGCGGAGGTCGGAACAGGCTCACATCTTTTTATACACAACTTGTGGACAATGTTGTGTATAACGTGTTGATACTACTGTCGAAGGTATGCTGATATTGCTCTTGCCGTCACTCTCCCCGCTGCGATTACTGCATCCTTCTGAGGAGGATCACCTGATGAAGACTGAGTTGTCTCAGGTATGGCAGCAATGTCTCGATGTTCTGGAGCATCAGCTCCCCAAATCGAGCATCGAGAACTGGCTAAAGACAACCAGGCCAGTGGCGGTTGTCGATGACACAATCATCGTCGCCGTTCAGGGTGAATTCGCCAAGGATCGTATGGAATCGCGCTATGGCGCTCTATTACGTCAGGCTCTTAAGGACCTGACTAAGCGGAATATGTCTCTGAAATTCGTGGCAAACCCCAACGTCATCGAAGATTTCACGCCCAATGCGGGTGGCGCCCAGGCAAGCCCGGCCGCTGCCGAAAGCCCTTCCGTCACCCAACCTAATGCGGCTCTCAACGCAACGCCCGAAGTGCTGATGAAGCCGCTCAACCCGCGCTATACCTTTGAAACCTTTGTTATTGGCAACTCGAACCGCTTCGCTCATGCCGCGTCACTCGCGGTCGCTGAGACCCCGGCCAAGGCTTACAATCCTCTCTTCATATACGGTGGCGTGGGCCTCGGAAAAACGCACCTCATGCACGCCATTGGGCATTTTGTGGTGTCCCAGAACCCGTACGCACGTGTTGCTTATGTCTCCACTGAGACTTTCACGAATGAGTTCATCAACGCTCTGCGGGACAACTCTACCCTGGAGTTTCAAAATCGGTATCGTCACGTCGATGTACTGCTGATCGACGACATTCAATTCCTCGCCGGCAAAGAGCGTACCCAGGAAGAGTTCTATCACACGTTTAACGCCATACATGAAGCCAATAAGCAGATCGTGATTTCCTCCGACCGGCCGCCCAAGGAGATCCCGACCCTTGAGGATCGCCTCCGCTCCCGATTTGAATGGGGGTTGATCTGCGATATTCAGCCGCCGGACCTGGAAACTCGGATTGCGATCCTGCGGAAAAAGGCAAGGATAGAATCGCTCGATGTTCCTGACGAAGTGCTCAGCTACATTGCCTCAAATATCGAAACAAACATCCGGGAACTTGAGGGCGCCCTCACTCGCGTGGTCGCATACTCGGGCATGATGCGCAGCCCGATTACCTACGAAATTGCTCTCTATGCCCTGAAGGACATCCTCCCGCCCAACCGCCCGAAACAGATTACCATCGAAACGATCAAGCAAGTCGTGTCTGAGCACTACAACATCAGAATGCAGGATTTCGAGGTCCGTAACCGGACCCGGAGTGTTGCGTTCCCCCGCCAAATCGCCATGTATCTTTCCCGTGAGCTGACCGATTCCTCACTGCCGAAAATCGGCGAGGAGTTTGGCGGGCGGGACCATACAACCGTTATCCATGCCTGCGAAAAGATTGCCGAAGACATCCGGAACGATCCGGCCTTTTCGGCCACCATCGAGCAATTGATCGGGCGGATCCGCGCTGATTGAGCGGGGGCTCGTCCACACAATGTGAATAAAGGCTGTGGGTAGGGTTGTTCATAAACCATTCGACAGCCAATCTCCCCAGACCGGGTCGCGAATGTGCATGAATCGCGCGCCCTTACCCACAAGTTATCGCGTCCCGCGATCCAGGACTCAGTAGATATCCACTGGGTTTTCCACAAATCCACAGGCGTTACAATGATCATTGCTGCTTTGACCCCATTGCACACCAACGCGGTGAACACCAAAAGCCGCACCGGCTGCCCCAAAGGAGGGACTCCCGTGAAGATCACCATCAGCCAGGAAGCGCTCACCAACATTTTGAGCACCGTCGCCAAGGCAGTGTCCACGAAGAACACCATTCCGGTCCTATCAGGTGTTTACCTCAGCGCCCAAAGCAATGCGCTGACGCTGCGCGCCACTGACATGGAGCTGGCCATTGAGTCCAGCATCCCCTGCAACGTCATTGCCGAAGGTGAAATTGTCCTTCCCGCCCGCTACCTGACTGACCTGGTGCGCCGCATTCCCTTTGGCGACATTGAACTCACGGCTGATCTCCGTAATTTCACCGCTACCCTACGTTGGGGCAAGTCACAATATGTGATTCATGGCTTCTCTGCTGAGCAATTCCCGAGCGTCCCGGACACGGAGGGTGCCTCAGCGTTTACGGCCAGCCAGGTGCTGCTCAAGGATCTGCTTCGCCAAACAACATTTGCAGCAGGCCACGATGAAAGCAAGCCATGGCTCACGGGTGTGCTCTTCAAGCTGCGTGAAAACCGGCTTAACGGCACGGCTACGGACGGCGTAAGGATCGCCTACGCCGAGACTGACGCAGAAAACCCCGCCGGCCACAGCTTCTCCGTGATCATCCCCAGCCGCTCGCTCAATGAACTCGGCAGGCTGCTCTCCGGCGAAGCTGCCGATACCGCGCGCATTGCCGTCACTGCAAATCAGATCTTCTTTGACCTGGGCAAGGTCCGCGTAATCTCGCGCCTCCTCGAGGGCCAGTATCCCGACGTCATGCGCCTTGTGCCCCAGAACTACCCGACCGAAATCACCCTGAACCGCAGCGAGTTCCTGGAGGCCATTGAACGTGCAGCCCTGATCGCCAAAGACGGAGCCGTCAAGATTGGGCTGGGAGACGGGCGCGTTACGATTACCTCCAATACGCCGGAAGTCGGTCAGGTCTACGAAGAAGTGCCGTCGGGCGCCCTTCTAGGCGATCCGCTCGATATTGGCTTCAACTCCAAGTTTCTGATCGACTACCTCAAAGTGCTTGAAGAAGCCGAGTTTAAGTTCCAGTGCTCGGGCAGCCGCAATCCCGCCCGCCTGCATCCGGCCAGCAACACGCACTTTATCTATGTGGTGCTGCCGCTGATCACGTATTAGGAGTCTTTTCATGCCGGAAATCTCCATGGGGATCCGAACGGAGTACATTACCCTCGATGCGTTCCTGAAATGGGCAGGCGTGGTCGATACAGGTGGCCACGCCAAGACTCTTATTGCCTCCGGACAGGTGCAGGTGAACGGCGAAGTGGAAACACGCCGTGGGCGCAAGCTGCGCCCGGGCGACCGCGTCGCCCTTGTCGGTGCCGGCCGCTGGGTCATTGCCCGGGAGGAGGCGTAACCCCGGTGTACCTGGCCTCTTTGCAGCTCGAAAGCTTTCGCAATTACAGTGCGATGAGCGCCCGCTTTTCGCCGGGCCTCAACGTGATTTTCGGCGACAATGCCCAGGGAAAGACCAATCTGCTTGAATCCATCGCATTTGTGGCCACCGGCAAGAGCCATCGCACCAGTCGCGATCAGGAACTGATTCAGGAGGGGAAGACATCCCTTACCGCCCGTGCTACTGTGGAGCGCAAGACTGGAGAAATGTTGCTGGAGCTTACCCTCGGTCATGATTCCCGCAAGCAGCTAAAAATCAACGGCGTGGCCGAAAAGAAAATTGCCCGTCTGGTCGGCAATCTGGCCGTTGTCTTCTTTTCTCCGGATGACCTCCAGTTGCTCAAAGGGCCGCCCGCCGGGCGCCGCCGCTTTCTTGACATTGAGCTTTCACAGATCTCCCAGACTTACTTGTACCATCTCATGACCTATAATCGAGCGCTGGCTCAGCGGAACACCATCCTCAAGCAGGATCCTGTCGATCCTGCCTTGTTGTCTATCTACGACGAGCAATTGCTGCAGTCCGGCGCCCAACTCGTCGTCCGGCGGGCCGAGGCCGTCCGGCGGCTCTCCGTGCTTGCCGCCCAGTATCACGATCTCCTCAGCGACGGGAAAGAGGTGCTGCGCCTGGAATATCAGAGCCAAGGCGCCGAACCGGAGCAATCGCCGGAGCTGGAAGAGGTTTTCGAGCGCTTGTTTTCGCAGCTTCAGCAACGCCGCCGCGAAGAGATTCGCCGCCAGGTTACGCTGGTGGGACCCCACCGCGACGACATCGCGTTTTGGATTAATGATCGCGACGCCCGACTGTACGGGTCACAAGGACAGCAGCGCACAGCGGTCCTGGCCATGAAACTGGCCGAACTGCAATTCATGGCCGAGGAAATCGGGGAATACCCGGTTTTGTTGCTCGACGACGTCGCATCCGAACTGGATCCGCACCGGCGGCATTACTTGCTCAGCGCCGTGCGTGAAGGGATCCAAACGTTTGTCAGCTGCACCGACCTGGAGGATCTCATGGTGCGATCCTGGCAGATGGAGCACCGCCTGTTCCGGGTGAAAGCCGGCGCTATTGAATGGGATACGGGGGGGTTGACCTGATGTTCTTGCATGTAGGGGCAGACGTGGTCGTTAGTCTCAAGCGTGTCGTGGCGATTATGGATCTGCGTAGCAGCATGACGGCTGAAACCACGCGTGAATTCCTTACCCTGGCGCAGCGCGAGAAAAAGGTCACCGACATTGCCGGCGGAGATGCGAAAAGCCTTGTGCTTACAGACACAGAGGTTTTTCTATCGCCCATCTCATCTCTCACCCTCATGAAGCGCGCCGACTTCTTGAATAGCAACGTCGTGCTGGATCTGGGGATCACATCCAATTAGCTTGTAGGAAACCCTTCTGTGTGCTAACATTGTTCTGTTATTGATCCTTATCCACGTGAGGGAGGAACCTCGGTGTCACAGGAGAAGAACCAGCCCTTGGCCGAGGGGGAGCACCTGGCAACCACTTCTACGGGCGAGTATACCGGCGAGCAAATCCAGGTGCTGGAAGGCCTCGAAGCGGTCCGCAGGCGCCCGGGCATGTATATCGGCGGCACTTCTGTTCGCGGTCTGCACCACCTGATCTGGGAAATCGTAGACAACGCTGTGGACGAGCGTTTGGCCGGTGTCTGCGATCGTGTCGTCATTACACTGCACAAGGATGGTTCGTGCAGCGTTGAGGACAACGGCCGCGGTATTCCGGTGGACATTCACTCCAAGACGGGCAAGTCCACTGTGGAAACTGTATATACGGTGCTTCACGCCGGCGGCAAGTTCGGTGGCGGAGCCTACAAGGTGTCCGGCGGCCTGCATGGCGTAGGTGCATCGGTCGTTAACGCGCTCTCCAGCCGGTGTTACGTCCGGGTGAATACCAAGGGGGGCATCTGGGAGATCGAATTTGCCGACGGCGGTCGAACCCAGTATGACCTGCGCCGAATCGGCGATACCGATGCCCACGGTACGTTTGTACGGTTCTGGCCAGACCCCGCCATTTTCGAGACAATCCAGTTTGAGGCGGATGTGGTGGTTAACCGCATCCGGGACTACGCTTTCCTCAATCAGGGCCTGATGATCAAGCTGATTGACGAGCGCACGGAACGCGAGCACCGGTTCAAGTTCAACGAAGGCCTCCAGTCCTTCGTCCAGTACCTGAACCGCACCCGCGAAGTGCTGCATGCCAAGCCCATCTACGTCAACCAGGCGTTCGAGACTCAGGAAGTCGAACTAGCGATTCAGTACAACGATGGGTACAGCGAAAACATTTACAGCTTTGCGAACAACATCCGGACGATGGAAGGCGGCACGCACGAGACCGGCCTCAAGACAGCCCTCACGCGTGTCATCAATTCTTATGCCCGTAAGGCCAAGCTCCTGAAAGACCAGGAGGACAACCTTTCCGGCGAGGATATTCGTGAAGGCATGACCGCCATCGTTTCAGTCAAACTGCAGAACCCCCAGTTTGAGGGCCAGACCAAGTCTAAACTGGGCAACTCGGAGATGGAGACGCTGGTGGCCAGCGTGGTGTCAGAAAAGCTCACCGAGTACCTCGAGGAGAACCCTGCAGTTGCCAAGCGGGTCATCGAGAAGTCGATCAGCGCATCCCGGGCGCGGGAAGCTGCCCGCAAAGCACGTGAACTGGTGCGCCGGAAGAATGCACTCGAAATCTCTTCTCTGCCCGGCAAACTTACGGACTGCTCGAGCCGCGACCCCGCGGAAAGCGAGCTTTTCCTCGTCGAAGGCGACTCGGCAGGCGGGTCCGCCAAACAAGGCCGTGACCGCCGTACGCAGGCTATCCTGCCGCTACGCGGCAAGATCATCAACGTGGAAAAGGCCCGGCTCGACAAGATCCTCGGGCATGAAGAAGTCCGCACCATCATTACGGCCCTGGGCACCGGCGTCAGCGAGGACTTTGATGTGACCAAGTGCAAGTATCACAAGGTCGTAATCATGACCGACGCCGACGTTGACGGCAGCCACATTCGCACGCTGCTGCTGACGTTCTTCTACCGGTACATGCGGCCGCTCATTGAGGCCGGTTACGTATATATCGCCCGGCCGCCGCTGTTCATGGTCAAAAAGGGTAAGCAGCAGTACTATGCGTACTCGGACGAAGAAAAGGATGCCATCATCCAGCGCATCGGCGGGGTTTCCGAGAAGCCGCAGCGCTATAAGGGCCTTGGTGAAATGAACCCGGAGCAGCTATGGGAAACTACCATGGACCCGACCAAACGGACGCTCTTCCGGGTCGAGATGGAAGACGCGATGGAGGCGGACCAGGTGTTTGAAATCCTGATGGGCGACAAGGTGGAGCCCCGCCGGAATTTCATCGAGAAGAACGCCCACCTGGTTCAAAACCTCGATACCATCGGCTAGTCAGGCAGGTTTAGGAGGACAGTCCTGTGGCAGGAGACTTCGCCCAGAAGACTTTACCCAAAGAAATCAAACACGAGATGGAAACGTCGTACCTGACGTACGCGATGTCCGTCATTGTGGGCCGTGCTCTGCCTGACGTCCGTGACGGGCTGAAGCCGGTTCAGCGCCGCATCCTGTTTGGCATGTACGATGCCGGTAACACGGCAGACAAGCCATACCGTAAGAGCGCCAAGACTGTCGGCGATGTGCTGGGTCGATTCCATCCGCACGGTGACAGTGCGGTCTATGACACCATGGCCCGCCTCGCTCAGGATTGGGTCATGCGATATCCGCTCATCGACGGCCAGGGCAACTTCGGCTCGGTGGACGGAGACCCCCCGGCGGCTATGCGTTATACCGAAGCGCGCCTCTCGAGGCTGGCCGGCGAAATGTTGACGGACATCGAAAAGGACACCGTCAACTTTGAGGACAACTTCGACAACAGCGAGAAGGAACCGGCGGTCCTGCCGGCAAGGTTCCCCAACCTGCTGGTCAACGGCTCGACGGGCATTGCTGTCGGCATGGCGACGAACATGCCGCCGCACAATCTCGGCGAAGTGATTGATGGCATCACCTTCATGATCGACCGGGCGATTGCGCCCGTCCCGCAAGAGGTGACCATTGAAGAGCTGAACGCCATCATCAAGGGACCCGACTTTCCGACCGGTGCCCTGATTCTTGGCCGGGAAGGCATTCGCAAGGCATTCCAGACGGGCAAGGGCTCCGTTACCATGCGCGCCAAAGCCCAGATTGAAACGCTGGCGAATGGCAAGAACCGCATCGTTGTCACGGAGCTGCCTTATAACGTTAACAAGGCCAAGCTCATTGAGCGCATCGCGGAATTGCACCGGGAAAAGAAGATTGAGGGCATCACTGACCTGCGCGATGAGTCCGACCGGACCGGCATGCGAGTGGTCGTAGAGATCCGGCGTGACGCCAATGCCAACGTGGTCCTCAACCAGTTGTACAAGTTTACTTCGCTTCAATCCAACTTCAGCATTCACAACCTGGCGCTGGTGGATGGGCGCCCCCAGACGCTCAACCTCAAGCAGTTGCTCCACTATTACCTCCAGCACCAGTTGGAAGTCATCGTTCGGCGGACCCGCTTTGACCTGGCCAAGGCCGAAGCCCGGGCCCACATCGTCGAGGGCCTCCTCAAAGCGCTCGACATCATTGACGAGGTCATCAACACCATCCGTTCTTCGCCGACCACGGACGAAGCGCGCAACCGGTTGATGGCGAACTTTGGCTTCAGCGAAATCCAGGCGCAGCACATTCTTGACATGCAGCTTCGCCGGTTGACTGCCCTGGAACGGGAGAAGCTCCAGGAGGAGTATAACGACCTCATGGACCGCATTTCCTACTACCGGGCTGTGCTGGGATCCCAGCGGATGCAGTACGACATCGTCAAGCAGGAAATTGGTGAGATCAAGAAGCGGTTTGCCGATCCCCGCCGGACGAAGATCATGGCGGAGGAGGGGGAGATCGGGGTTGAGGACCTCATCGCCGAAGAAGATGTGGTCGTCACCGTCTCTCATACTGGCTATATCAAGCGGGTGCCGGTAAGCACCTACCGGGCCCAGCGCCGGGGTGGGCGTGGCGTGCAGGGCGCGGGGACGAAAGAAGAGGATTTCATCGAGAACCTCTTCATCACCACGACGCACCATTACCTCATGTTCTTCACGGACAAGGGCCGGGTCTTCCGCCTGAAGTGCCACGAAGTGCCTGAGGCCTCCCGCCAGGCCAGGGGTACCGCTATGGTAAACGTGCTCCAGCTGAACCCCGGGGAAAAGGTAAACACCATTATCCCCGTCCGCGAGCTAGGCAGCCAGGAGGACTACCTTTTCTTCGCAACCAAAAAGGGCATCGTGAAGAAGACTGCCCTGGGTGACTATGAGAATGTGCGGGCGACGGGCATCATCGCCATCAAGCTGGACGATGATGATTCGCTGGTGGGCGTCAAGCTGACCAACGGCAACGCCGAGATCATTCTGGTCTCCAGCGCCGGGTTTGCGCTGCGCTTCCATGAAGACGATGTCCGCCCGATGGGCCGCGACACCCGGGGTGTGAAGGGCATCAACCTGCAGGCGGACGATGATGTGGTCATCGGCATGGATATTGTCGATCCCGACGCCGATTTGATGGTTGTAACGGCCAAGGGCGTAGGCAAGCGCACGCCCCTTGGGGAATACCCCACCTACGGGCGCGGCGCCCGCGGCGTGACGACCATCAAACTGGTCGCCGAGAAGCACGGCAGCCTGGTGGCCATCAAGACGGTGCGCGACGGCAACGACTTGATTATCGTCAGCGAACAGGGTGTGCTGATTCGGATTCCTGTCACGGAGATTCGCCGGTACGGCCGCAGTACGCAAGGCGTCCAGCTGATGAACCTGGATGCCAACGACCAGGTTTCGGCGGTGGCGCAGGTGGTTGCAAAGGATGAGGACGAAATCTAGCATGACTGGCAACCCCTCGGATTAGAATCCGGGGGGTTGCTTCTGCTTTGATTGGATGGTTGGTTTGAAACCAAGATTGGATTGGTCCAATTGTAGTGGATGTTTGGATGTTTACGGGCCATTTGCAGCCAAGTAGGATAAGAGGCAAGCGTGTTTCCTAGCTGAGGCAGACTAAGGGGAAGTCAGGGAGGTACATCAGCATGACTGAACAGGGTACGTGGAAAGTCAAGGTTGGTCTTGCCGAGATGCTTAAGGGTGGCGTCATCATGGACGTCGTTACGCCGGAGCAGGCCGTCATCGCGGAGAAAGCGGGCGCCGTGGCCGTCATGGCCTTGGAGCGGGTGCCTGCCGACATCCGGGCGACCGGCGGCGTGGCGCGCATGAGCGACCCGAAACTGATCAAGGGGATCATGGCGGCGGTAACCATTCCCGTCATGGCCAAGTGCCGGATTGGGCATTTCGTTGAGGCGCAGATTCTGGAGTCGCTGGGCGTCGACTATATCGATGAATCGGAAGTTCTGACCCCGGCTGACGACCAGTACCACGTCGATAAGCATAAGTTCAAGGTGCCCTTTGTGTGCGGCGCCCGGAACCTGGGCGAGGCTCTCCGCCGTATTGGCGAAGGCGCCGCCATGATCCGGACCAAGGGCGAGCCGGGGACGGGCAACGTGGTCGAAGCGGTGCGCCACATGCGGCAGATCAATTCTGACATCCGGCGGGTCATCGGCGCCCCCGAGGATGAGTTGATGACCATTGCCAAAGAGTTGGGCGCTCCGTATGAACTTGTCCGCGAAGTGAAGCGGCTGGGCCGGCTGCCTGTGGTCAATTTCAGTGCCGGCGGCATTGCCACACCGGCTGATGCAGCCCTCATGATGCAGTTGGGCGCCGAGGCGATCTTTGTCGGGTCGGGCATCTTCAAGTCCGGCAATCCCGAAAAGCGGGCCCGTTCGGTCGTGCTGGCTGCCGCCCATTACGACGATCCCAAGGTGCTGGCGGACATCTCCGAGGACCTGGGCGAGCCCATGGTCGGCATCAACCTCGACACCCTCCGGGACGAGGAAAAGATGGCTCCCCGGGGGTGGTAGGACATGTCGAAGCAGCGCTTTGGCGTACTGGCGCTGCAGGGCGCCGTTCCTGAGCACGTGCGGGCCCTCGCCGCCGTTGGCGTCGAGCCGGTCGCAGTCCGCTGGCCCAGGGATCTTGAAGGGCTGCGGGGGCTTATCATTCCGGGCGGCGAGAGCACTACCATTGGCGACTTGATGCAGCACTATGGCCTGGTCGACGCCGTCCGGGCGTTCGCAGCTGCGGGCGGAGCGTGCTATGGAACGTGCGCCGGCGCCATCCTCCTGGCTACCGAAGTGCTGGGAGGAAAGGTGGGCCAGCCGCTGCTCGGCATCATACCGATGACGGTCCAGCGCAACGGCTTCGGCCGGCAGGTCGACTCGTGCGAAGTGCCGCTAACCATGCCCGCCGTCGGGACGGAGCCGATTCATACAGTGTTCATCCGGGCGCCGTTCATGGCCTCCACCGGTCCGGGCGTGGAGGTGCTGGCGACGCACCAGGGCAAGACGGTGGCGGTCCGTTACGGGCACCATCTGGCCACAGCGTTCCACCCGGAGCTCACCGAAGACCGGCGTATTCACCGGCTGTTTGTGGAGATGGCCCTCGGTGCCGTTCCAGTGGTGGTTTAGATCACAGCCGGCTTCCATCATGGGGGCCGGCTTCCAGTATGTGTAGACGGCGCAAGGTCCGGAGGAGCCTTTTCACCAGGCACGTTGTCGTCGACGGCGTGAGAGTACCAGTAGCCGTTGGCCGTTCGATACCGCTCCAGGGCATTTTCGAGCGTCTTCATGCGGGTGTGGCTTACCACCACCGCCAGCAATTCAATGAGCGAGAAGCCCTACCAGACTCTTCACTCTGGGCGGAAAATCGTCGACTATCGTCGCAAGGTGTCCGTGTATGTAACTTCTGGAAGTAGGAAAAGCCGGAGTCCGATCCCAAGCGGTCACATATACTAGTCATCCGACGACAAGGGGGGATGTAACGTGTCCGACACCCGGAGGGCCGAGGCTTCAGACGAACTGCTTACTCCGATTTGGGATCCGACTTCCTACGACCGTTGCATCGTCTGCAATCGGCCGTCGAACGGAAAAGCGATCTGTTCCGATGCGCGCTGTGCCCAAGAGTTGGCACGCGGCTAATCACCACAATCATTCTGCCGGGGAAAACGCAAAAAGCCCTATTGCATTCTGCCAGGATTAGGTGCTATACTCCGGGATAATATCAGCCCGTTGATGGGGAATATCATTCGCGGTTAACCACAGAGAGCCGGCGGTTGGTGCAAGCCGGCGTTCCACGGATGCTTCCGCCCCTAAGGGCCCGGGGATGACCCGGTCGGGTTCGGCCCGTTACAGCCGGCGTGAGTGGGCTGCTGGCATTGCCGGCGCCAACGTCCGGGTGGCACCGCGGGAATGCAACTCCCGTCCCTGACTTTCAGGGGCGGGAGTGTCGTTTTTTCGGGACCAACTTGACAGTGGCCGCTGACCGGGTAAGCAGCCAAACAGGGTGGCACCGCGGGGTTAGCCCCGTCCCTGGCAGATTCGACACCACACGTGTGTGGCATCGAGCTTGCCGGGGACGGGGTTTTTGCTGCTGCCCGGCAGCCGTTTGACCCAGATAAGGAGGGTGAGCCTGTCTTGATTAAAGAGAAGTCCCTGCTGATGCTTCCCGGACCCACGCCGATACCGCCTCAGGTAGCGGCAGCCATGACCCGGCCCATGATAAACCACCGTGGTGAGGCCTTCTTCACCCTGTTTGATGAGGTCTCTGCGAACCTGAAGTACGTGTTCCGCACCGAGCAGCCCGTTTACGTATTCCCTGGCGCCGGCAGCGGCGGCTGGGAGGCGGCCCTGGTCAACACACTCAACTTCGGCGACAAAGTGCTGAGTGTCACCATCGGCGATTTCGGGGATCGCTGGTTCAAGGTGGCGGGCGCCCTGGGCTTCGCTGTGGAGCGGATGGAGTTTGCTGCCGGGCTGGCGGCCGACCCGGCGAAAATCGCAGAGCGCCTGGCCGCTGATACGGACAAGCAGATCAAGGCTGTGCTGATTCAGCACAACGAGACCAGCACCGGCGTCACCAACGATGTGCAGGCCATCGCCCGTGTAGTACGGGAGCACGGGGCGCTGATCATGGTCGACAGCGTCAGCGGCATGGCCGCCCTGCCCCTGGAGACGGATGCCTGGGACCTCGACGTGGTCCTGACCGGCGCCCAGAAAGCGTTGATGTGCCCGCCCGGTCTCTCTCTGATTTCGTTCAGTGAGCGGGCCCGGGCCCTGTCGCAAACCAACAAGATGCCCCGGTTCTTCTGGGACCTGAAGGCTGTTCATTCCGCTTACACCAAGCGGCAGACGCCTTATACTCCGGCAATCTCCCTGTTCTATGCCCTTCAGGCTGCACTGCAGATGCTGCGGGAAGAGACGCTCGAAAACACCTGGGCACGCCACCGCCTCATGGGCGAGATGTGCCGGGCCGGCGTGAAGGCTATGGGCTTGGAACTGCTGGCGAAGGACGAAGCCCGGGCCAGCAACGCAGTCACGGCAGTGATGGCGCCTCTGGAGCCGAAGGTTTTGCGAAAGACGGCCCGGGACCGGCTGGGGGTCCAGCTGGCGGGCGGCCAGGGCGCCCTGGAGAGCTCCATCTTCCGCATCGGCCACCTGGGTTACGTGACACCCAACGATGTGCTGCAAGCGTTGGCTGCCACCGAAACGACACTCGCCCTTCACGGCAAGCTTGACAACGTTGGCGCTGCTGTGGGGGCGGCACAGCAGGTGTGGGTGGCCCGGCTTCGGGGGTAATACAACAAGGGAGGGTACCAGCAATGCGCGTTCTGGTGGCAGAGGCCATTTCCGAAGCGGGGATCCAGTTGCTGCGAGCCGAACATCAGGTTGACGTCAAGAAGGTCTCGGCTGCCGAACTGCTGGAGATTATTCCGGAGTACGACGCCCTGATCACGCGGTCCGAAACGAAAGTGACAGCCGACGTGCTGGCCCGTGGCGAGCGGCTGAAGGTGGTGGGCCGGGCCGGCGTAGGTGTCGACAACATCGATGTAGAAGCCGCGACTGAGCGGGGGGTCGTGGTCGTAAACGTCCCGGGCGCCAATACGCTCTCTACGGCGGAACATGCCTTTGGCTTGCTGATCGCCCTGGCGCGCCACATTCCCCAGGCGCACAATGCGCTGGCCAAGGAAGGCCGTTGGGACCGCAAGACCTACGTCGGCACCGAGTTGTATGGCAAGACCCTGGGCATTATCGGCCTGGGCCGAATCGGCTCAGAGGTGGCGGCCCGGGCCCGGGCCTTCGGTATGAAGGTCATGGCCTATGACCCGTTCATGCCGCCCGGCCGGGCAGAGCAGCTGGGCGTCACCATGGTCGCCGAAATTCCGGATATGCTGCCGGAACTGGACTTCCTGTCCATTCATGCGGCCAAGACCAAGGACTCCGCCCGCCTGATCCGGGAAAAGGAACTGTCGCTGATGAAGCCCACGGCGCGCATCATCAACTGTGCCCGCGGCGGCATGGTCGACGAAGAGGCACTGTACCAGGCCCTCAAGGAGAACAAACTGGGCGGCGCCGCCCTTGACGTCTTCGCGACGGAACCCTGCACAGCCAGCCCCCTGTTCTCTCTGCCCAATGTGGTAGTAACGCCGCATCTTTCCGCCACGACCCTGGAAGCGCAGGAGGCCAATGGGACTTACATCGCACAGTATGTGCTGCGGGTCCTCAACGGCGAGCTGGTGCCCGAAGCCGTCAATCTACCGCAGATTCCCCGGGACCAGGCGCAGGTGCTGGTGCAGCATCTCCCGCTGGCCGAGGCCCTTGGCTCTTTCCTCGCTCAGGCGTTTGTCGGCAGCTACGGCCAGATCGAAGTCATATACAGCGGCGAGCTGGGCAAGCACCCGACGAACCTGCTGACGAACACGGTCGTGAAGGGCTTCCTGGCCGCCCAGCTCGGCGAGCACGTAAACTATATCAACGCTCCCACGCTGGCCAGGCGTCGGGGCATCGCAATTTCGGAGAACAAGTCGCTGACCCACGCCCCGATCGCCGGCGACGGCCGCCTGGCATCCGCGGCCGGCGCCCTCTCGACCGATGCGAGCGTGATCACCGTTCGGGTGGCAGGCGCCCAGGGCGAGCACCGGGTTGCCGGCATGCTGCGGCGGGACGGCGGCCTCCGGTTCATCGCCGTAGACGGGCTCCACTTCGACATGGCGCCTTCCCGGTACATGCTGGTCAGCCGGCATACCGACCAGCCCGGCATGATCGGCAGAATCGGCTCGGTGCTAGGCTCGAACAACGTCAACATTGCCGGCATGCACTTGGGCCGGGCCACCGCCCGGGGCGAGGCCGTCATGGTGATGCAGATTGACGATCCCCTGAAGCCGGATGTCCAGGAGCGCCTGAACGAAACGCTCGGCATCATCGAAGTCCGGTTCGTCACCCTGCCCCTGAACGCGTAGGGAGGACTTGGCATCAAGTGCGGCGAAACCCGGATGTCGGCCTCAGTTCCGGGATGCCCGAACTACTTCGGGGAGACCATTGTTCGGATGATTCCGGGCAGCCTGACCAGAAGGGAGACCCTCTTGATGCGCACTGTAGAACTCTCACGCGACTGCGTCCGCTTGATTGACCAGCGGCGCCTGCCCAACGAGATGGTAGTCATGGATTGCCGTGACTACCACGAAGTGGGCGAGGCGATCAAAACTCTTGCCGTGCGGGGTGCGCCAGCGATCGGCGTGACGGCCGCCGGCGGCCTGGCCCTGGCCGCCGGTGCGCTGAAAAGCCGGCCCGAGCCGGAGTTCTGGGCCGGCCTGCAAAGCGCCGCTGCCGAACTGCGCTCCACCCGGCCAACAGCGGTCAACCTGTTCTGGGCGCTCCAGAAAGTAATGGATTTCGCCGAAACTCAGAAGGGGCGCCCGCCCCAGGATGTGGCCGAGGCTTTGTTCCACTTCGCTCAGGGCATGGCGGAGGAGGACGTGGCGGTCAACCGGCGGATGGCCGAGTACGGACAGGAACTGATCAACGACGGATTTGGTGTGCTTACACACTGCAATACGGGCTCGCTGGCCACGGTCGACTGGGGCACGGCCCTGGGCGTCATTCGGATGGCTCACGACAAGGGCAAGCGGATCCATGTCTATGTGGACGAGACCCGCCCGGTGCTGCAGGGCTCCCGCCTGACGGCGTGGGAATGCGTTCACTACGGCATTCCAGCCACGCTGATCACGGACAACATGGCGGCCCATATGATGCGTCTTGGCAAGATCAACATCGCGTTTGTCGGTGCAGACCGCATTGCCGCCAACGGCGATACCGCAAACAAAATTGGCACCTATGGTGTTGCTGTGCTCGCCCGCGAACACGGCATCCCATTCTACGTGGTAGCGCCGTCCAGCACCGTGGACCTGAACATCGAATCGGGCGACGAGATTGAGATTGAGGAGCGGAAACACGAAGAAGTCACCCATATCGGCGGTGTCAGGATTGCGCCGGAGGGAATCGGGGTGGCTAACCCGGCATTTGATGTCACGCCGGCCAAGTACATTACCGGCATCGTGACGGAAGCGGGCATCGTCTATCCGCCCTTTGGAGTGAACTTGAAGCGTTTGTTGGGAGGCAGGTAACATGCTCGATCTGAAGTTTGTGCGGACGAACCCTGACGTGGTTCGCCAGGCCCTGGTCAACAAGGGTGTGGACGTGGACCTGGACAGGATTCTGGCCCTCGATGTCGAGCGCCGTCAGATCATCGCCGAGGTGGAGCAGCTTAAGGCGAAGCGCAACGACGTCTCGAAGCAGGTCGGCATCCTGAAAAAGCAGGGGCAGGACGCCTCGGCCATCATCGCCGAAATGGGAAGCATTGGCGACCGCATCAAGGAGTTGGATGATCGCGGGCGGGAGGTCGAAGAGGAACTCCAGGAGCTTATGTACACCCTGCCAAACGTCCCCAGCCCGGAAGCCCCGGTTGGCCGGACGGATGCAGACAACGTGGAAGTGTTGCGCAATGGCACTCCCCGCCAGTTTGCGTTTCCCGTGAAGGCGCACTGGGACCTCGGCACGGCCCTGGACGGCCTGGACTTCGAGCGGGCCGGCAAGGTGACCGGCGCCCGATTCACCATCATCAAGGGCGGCATTGCGCGCCTCAGCCGGGCTTTGGTCAACTTCTTCATCAACCATCACCTGGAGAACGGCTACCGGGAAGTTCTGCCGCCGGTCATCGTGAACACGGCCAGCTACTACGGCAGCGGTCAGTTCCCGAAGTTCAAGGAAGATGTCTTTACGCTCAAGGACACCGACTACTACCTCAGCTCTACGGCAGAAGTGCCCCTCGTTAACATGCACCGGGATGAGATCATCGACGCCAAGCTGATGCCGATCAAGTACGTGGGCTATAGCGGCTGCTTCCGCTCGGAAGCCGGCGCAGCCGGGCGCGACACCCGCGGACTTATTCGCCAGCACTACTTTGAGAAGGTGGAGATGGTCCAGTTCACCCGGCCCGAGGAGAGCAACCAGGCGCTGGAGGATATCGTCGGCAGCGCCGAGGCGATCCTGCAGAAGCTGGGGCTCCCATACCGCAAGCTGCTCATGTGTACCGGCGACATGGGTTTCGGCCAGTACAAGAAGTTCGACCTCGAAGTCTGGATGCCGAGTTATGAGCGGTACGTCGAGATTTCGAGCTGCTCGAACATGAGCGACTTCCAGGCGCGCCGGGCCAACATTCGCTTCCGGAGCGAGACCGGCAAGCCGGAGTTCGTGCACACGCTCAACGGATCGGGTCTTGCCGTTGGCCGGACGCTGGCGGCCGTCATCGAGAACCACCAGAACGAAGACGGCACGATTACGGTGCCGGAAGCGCTGCGGCCATATACCGGCTGCGACATAATCAAGGACTAGGCAAGGTGACGGCGCCGCCCGAAACCGATCGAGCGGCGCCGTTCTCAGATCTCGGGGCTGCTTCCACGAATTCTCCTTGCATCGATGAAAGGGCTTGTGTAAACTCAATCATGCAGATGGAGAGGTGGCCGAGCGGTTTATGGCACTCGTCTTGAAAACGAGCGTGGCGTAGAAAACCACCGTGGGTTCGAATCCCACCCTCTCCGCCAGCATAGCGCAACGGGCAGATCCGACAAGGATCTGCCCGTTGTCATTCATTTGCCGGGCGTCACGACAAACTTCACATCAACAGAGGACAGGTCGGGCACGAGATCACGGCGTATCTGATCGAATTTGCCCCAGATCATCAATGAGTCGTTATTCGTCAATCGTCCGCCAATGGGCATGGTCTCGCTCCACACGACCGTATGCTCGGAATCATAGAACGTCAGGATCGCTGCCTGAACGGTAACGGTCGTCTCAGTCGTAATGGACGGGTTGAGTTGGATGAACCCCAGTACCATGGGCACGCCGTCGGGATCCCGGTTGAATTCGAGCGTGGATCCGTTCGGGCTGTCTTGCAGCACAACATCAGGCGGCGCCTTGCCGTCGGTGAGCTGGCGGCCGGTGATGCGGAACTCAAACTGCGCCAACGCCGGGATATCCCGCAGGACCCGGGCCCGAATCGGTACTTTGGCGCTTGCATGCTCACCTGGCGAGAGCACGAGCGTGGGTGGCAACGACACCTGCCCGATGGCCACGATGCGGTTCCGGCCCGTCCCTTCACGAATGACCATATTCACGACGATGGTGTCGATCGGGGCGAAATACGGATTATGGAAATCCACAAAAACGACGTCCCGCAAGGGGTAGTACTTGTGGCTCAGTTCCGGCAGCAGTTGCTGGAGGGCCAGGGCCCGGCCCGGGAAGACCGCAATCAGCAGGCTGAGGACGGCCAGAAGGCTAAGAAAACGCTTCATACGGGACTGCACCACCTTGTTTCAAAAGGCTCTATATCTAGTATCGAAAACGGCTACCGCTCTTTGAAGGCCTTTTTCCCACCAGTGCCACTCTCTCGCACTTGCCGCAGGGGCTCCGCCGTGATAACATCTCTTTACGTTCAAGACAACAGGCGCCCGTAGCTCAGTAGGATAGAGCAGCAGTTTCCTAAACTGCGGGTCGGCGGTTCGATCCCGTCCGGGCGCGCCATTCCCTTTGGGTGAGGGCTAATGAGACACGAGGAGTTTATGAGGGAAGCGCTCCGGGAAGCGGAGGCTGCAGCCGTCGAAGGCGAAGTTCCCATTGGCTGCGTGATTGTCCGGGACGGAGTCGTCTTGGCGGCGACGCATAATCTCAGGGAGAGCGCTCACGATGCGACTGCCCATGCTGAGATTCTGGCAATCCGCCGGGCGGGAGAGTTGCTCGGTGGGTGGCGCCTGTCGGGGTGCACACTCTACGTGACGGTGGAGCCGTGTCCAATGTGCGCCGGCGCCCTCGTGCAGAGCCGGGTGGACCATCTGGTGTACGGTACGGATGATCCCAAGGGCTGGGCCGATCGCGAGCTGTCGGAGATCGTTCAGAATCCAGGCCTGAACCACCGCCTGGAAGTGACAGCGGGCGTACTGACCGACGAATGCAGCCAGATCATGAAAAACTTTTTCCGGTCCCGCCGCAAGTGACCAGTCGTCGGAGGGGTGTCCGAGTGGTTGAAGGTGGCAGTCTCGAAAACTGCTGTAGGCTTATCGCCTACCGTGGGTTCGAATCCCACCCCCTCCGCCAGCTACATACGTTTCCCCGGCGTGCAGCGAAGTGCGGCCGGGGTTTTTAGGTATGGCAAACCAGCTCGGGCGGATATACTGATAGAGCCGTGCTACACGGGGCAGTAGCGGAGCCCTGAACCCGACAATCCGCTAAAGCGGGGTGGAAACCCCGTCTGAGGGCATGCCTTGTGGGGATCTGGTCGGCGTGAGCAGCGTTGATGGTTGAGCCACAGGCAACTGGTGTGCCGTGAAACCCGCCAGGCCCGGGAGGGAGCAACGGTAAGCGGCATGACCTTTGTGCCATGGGGCCTCCGGCCGGAGCAGGCTGTGCCGGTGCCGCCCGGAAGACAGTGTTCGACGACGGGTGCACGGCTTTCCCACACTCATGTAGAGCAGACTCCAGGGGTCTGCTCTTTTGGTGTGAGGAAACTACACTCGCCACGGGCACGGCGGCTTGTCCGCCGTGACGTGGCGCACAGGGGCTCAATAGGCAGGGGGAGGTAGGTGCGGAGGGGGCGGGAGCCCCCTCTGCACTTTGATCTTGGGGCAATCCGAAAGGGAATCCCCCGCCAGGGGTAGAATTGTGAAGGGCTAGTCCAAGTCGGCAGGAGAGATGACAGTGGCTCACCTCGCCCTATACCGGGAATTCCGCCCGCAGCGCTTTGCCGATGTTGTCGGCCAGCAGCATATTACCCGCACCCTGAAGAACGCCCTTATACATGGGCGTATGCATCATGCCTACTTGCTGTCCGGCCCCCGGGGCACCGGCAAGACTACAGTCGCGCGCCTTCTGGCCAAGGCGGTCAACTGCCTCAACCTGCAGGACGGCGAGCCCTGCAACGAATGCTCCGCCTGCCGGAGCATCATGTCCGGCGAGACGATGGACATCATCGAGGCAGATGCGGCATCCAACCGCGGCATCGATGAGATTCGCGACCTGCGGGACAAGGTGAAGTACGCCCCCGCTGAGTTGAAGTACAAGGTCTACATCATCGACGAAGTGCACATGCTGACGGAACAAGCCTTCAACGCGCTTCTCAAGACGCTGGAAGAGCCGCCCGGGCATGTATTGTTTGTCCTGGCCACCACGGAAAAGCATAAGCTGCCGGTGACGATCGTTTCTCGCTGCCAAAGCTTCGAGTATCACCGCCTGTCAACGCCGGAGATCTTGAGCCGGCTGCGGGAAGTCTGCGAGAAATACCACCTGAAGGCCGGCGAAGATGCGCTTTCGGCGATCGCCCGCCAGGCGGAAGGCGGCATGCGCGATGCCCTTTCGCTTTTGGATCAGGTGATGGCGTATGCCGTTGGCGGACAGATTACCCTTGACGACACACTCCATGTCCTTGGCTCGGCGCCGCTCGAGGAGTTCCTCAAGCTTGACGGCCGCCTCGCCCGCGGCGACGTAGGCGGCGTGCTCATTCTGCTCGACGAACTGGTGCGGCAGGGTAAGGACCTCCGCCAGTTTGTTCGCGACTATCTGGGTCACATGCGGGATTTGCTGCTCTTGAAAGTAGACGTCGGCGGCACCACGCTGGACCTGCCCGCCGGTACCATTGAATCGCTGAAAAGCCAGGCGGCAACGCTTCGGCAAGATCAGATTCTTGGCGGCATCAAACTGATTTCGCAGTTGGAGAATGACCTGCGGTTCACGTCCTCTCCCCGTCTGCTGGTGGAGGTTGGTTTGATACGGCTTAGCGGGCTGTATTCCGGTCAGATGCCGGAAGCTCCAGCCGCCCAGCCTGCGCCGCCGGCCCCGCGCAAGGGGGTCGCTCAACCAGAGACGCCCGCTGCGGCGCCGGTTGCGCAGCAGAGCGAAGCCGCCCGGCAAGATGAGCCTCCAGCCCCCGTGCAAACCCAGGAGTCACAGGCGCCATCCGGCGAAGGGGTCGAACGGGTGGTACAGGTCTGGGAAGAGGTACTCAGCCTCGTCAAGAAGCGGCGGCCCAGCACCCATCCGCTGTTGGCCCAGGCCCGGATCGGTCGCCTGCGCGGCAACCAGCTGGTCCTGGTGGCGCCCAACAATACGTTCGTAGGCCTGCTTATGCGTAAGGACGACAAGGCAATCGTCGAGAAAGCCCTGCAGCATCTTGGCTTCCCCCACTTGGAAGTGCAGGCAGTCGGTCCGGACGACCCGGCCGGAAAGGCGAACCCAGTATCTGCACCGGCTGCGGGAGCCGCGGCGCCCGAGGCGGAGCGCACGCTGCTGGACATGGCGCGGAGCATATTCCCCAAGGAATTGGTTCACGACATCGAGGAGGAGGGCTCTAAGTGATTCCAGGCGGTGGTAACATGAATCAGATGCTCAAGCAAGTTCAGAAGATGCAACAGCAGATGGCGAAGGCTCAGGAGGAGATCGCCCAGAAAACCGTGGAGGGTTCTGCCGGCGGTGGTGCTGTCAAGGTAGTGATCAGCGGCGACAAGCATGTTAAGTCGATTACCCTGTCCAAGGACGTAGTCGATCCCGAAGATATCGAAATGCTGCAGGACCTGATCCTGCTGGCTATCAATGATGGCATGAAGAAGGCTGAAGAGATGTCCGAGGCCGAAATGAAAAAGGTCATGCCCGGCGGCATGCCCCGGATCCCCGGTCTGTTCTAATTGCAGGTGGATGCCCCTCGTGCCCTTGGCGAGGGGCTTCTCTCAGATTGTGGGGGAGCAGGTATGTACTACGCGGAGCCCATCGCACGCCTCATCGAAGAACTGACCAAGTTGCCGGGCATTGGACCCAAGACAGCCCAACGCCTGGCATTCCATCTGTTGCACATGGATAAGCAGACGGTCAACCGAATCGCCGCATCGATTATAGAAGCCCGGGACAAGGTGAGGTACTGCTCCGTCTGCTGCAACTTAACGGACCAGGATCCGTGTTCCGTATGCAGCAATGAAGCACGTGACCATAGTTCCATCTGCGTGGTGCAGGAGCCGCGGGATGTCGTTGCTATGGAGAAGACGCGGGAGTACAAGGGGCTCTATCATGTGCTCCACGGTGCGCTTAACCCGATGGAGGGCATAGGCATTGAGGATATCCGCGTGCGCGAGCTGATGGCTCGCCTTGGAGACGGGAAAGTCAAGGAGGTCATCCTCTGTACGAACCCCAACACCGAAGGCGAGACCACAGCGATGTATATTGCCCGCTATATCAAGCCGCTCGGCGTGAAAGTCACGCGCATAGCCCGGGGATTGCCCATGGGCGGCGACCTGGAGTATGCGGATGAAGTGACACTGGCCAAGGCCTTTGAAGGGCGCCGTGAGATCTGACGGCGCCCTTTTCGATTGAGGTCAGCCGTTTCTGTGCAGACTGTGCTCGGACGTGCCCACCGGGCATACCTTGTCCAAGGGGGATGCACATGGACCTGACCGGGTTGTTGCGACGGGAAAAACACGAGAGGGCTCCGGGGCAGGCAGAGGAGAGTCTCCACCATCAGGTGAATGCGGCGCACCGGGACTGGGTGACCGCTCAACAGTATTTCCAGTGCGTGAGTGAACCCGAGTTGGTCGACCATGCGGTCCACGCCATCATCGCAGCAGAGCAGCGGTACAAACTCCTCCTGCGCAAGCTGCGTGAGCAGTCGGGACAGTTAGGCGGCCAGGGGTGACACTGGATGAACATGACTACCGCGTTCGGGTATGCGGTCGGCATCTTCGGTGTGCTGATTTTCGTGCAGGTCTTCGCTCGGCAGCTGGAAATGCTGGCACGGGTTCTGGGGAACAGTATCGTCGGTGGGCTGGCGCTTTGGGTCCTTAATGGCGTGGGTGGGCCGTTCGGCTTCCATGTGGCCCTGAACCCGGTTTCGGCGGTGGTGACCGGAGTGCTCGGCGTGCCAGGGTTAATCAGCTTGGTGCTGGTGCGCCGAATTCTGGGTTGATTCTTCTGAAGAGGCAAGGTAAAATACAGCAAAGCATATTCACTGGCATGGACAGGGATTAGTAAACAGTTCAGCGGAGCCGCAGAGAGCCGGCGAATGGTGAAAGCCGGTGCCCGTCACTGTTGAACAGGCCCTCGAGCCCTTCGGACTGAATGCAGGCAGTAGGTCCGAACGGATTTCCACCGTTATCGGGAACCAAGGGAGGCCCACTGGGGCCTAACTTAGGGTGGTACCGCGGGAGAACTCCCGTCCCTAACCGGACGGGAGTTTTTGTGTCTTTATTTCGCACTGATTTCAAAAGAGGGGTTGCAAGGAAATGACCATTCGGGTACGCATTGCACCGAGCCCGACCGGGCCCATTCATGTGGGCAACGTTCACACCGCACTGTTTAACTGGCTGTGGGCGCGTAAGGTCGGCGGCCAGTTCATCCTCCGGTTTGAGGATACGGACCGGGAGCGCTCCAAGACAGAGTGGGAGACAGTGATTTACGAGGACCTGGCCTGGCTGGGCATGGATTGGGATGAGGGCCCGGATAAGGTCGGCCCCTATCCGCCCTACCGGCAGATGGACCGGCTGGACATGTATCGGGAATACGCGGCGAAATTGCTCGAGTCTGGGCATGTCTACAAGTGCTACTGCACCAAGGAGGAAGAGGAGGAGGGGCGCAAGGAGGCGCAGGCGCAGAACCGGCCTTACCAGTACAAGGGGAGGTGCCGAAACCTGACGCCGGACCAGCAGGCTGCCTTCGAGGCAGAGGGGCGCCCGTATGTCTTGCGTTTCCGCGTCCCCCATGGCGAGGTGGTCAAGTACAATGACATCGTCCGGGGGCCCATTGAGTTTCCGACCGACTCTATCGGCGACTTTATCATCATGCGGTCCAGTGGGATCCCTCTGTATAACTTCGCCGTCGTAATCGATGACGTCACCATGAAGATTACCCACATCCTGCGCGGCGAGGGCCATATCCCGAACACGCCCGCGCAGTTGCTCATTTACTCCGCACTCGGCCTGCCGATTCCGGAGATCGGCCACGTCGGGCATATGACCAACGAAGATCGGGGCAAGCTGTCCAAGCGAAAGGGCGAGGCGGCAGTACGAGACTACCGTGAGCAGGGCTACCTGCCCGAGGCGCTCATGAACTTCATGGCGCTGCTTGGCTGGACACCGCCGGGGGCGGAAAGCGGTCGGGAGTTCCTTACGAAAGAGGAGCTCATTGCCGACTTCGACATCACCCGGGTGACCAAAGCGCCCTCCGTGTTTGACCGCCAAAAGCTCAATTGGATGAACGGCATGTACATTCGCCAGAAATCGGTTGAGGAGTTTGCGAAACTGGCGCTGCCCTTCGTGGTTGATGCGGGCATGATCACTGAGGAGAAGGCCCGGGCTGATTGGGACTGGTTCACGGCCGTCATGGCCGAGATACAGCCGCGAGTGCAGACGCTTGCGGAAGTCCCGCAGCATGCCGACTTCTTCCTGCTGGACGAGGTGACGGTCGAGGAGGGCGCCGCCGGGAAGTTCCTGACCGAGGCCGTCAAGCCATTTTTCCGGGCGGTGGTTGAAGGCCTGCAGTCCGTGGAGTGGAGTAAAGAGGCCATCGAGCAGATGATTCGCGGTCACATGGAGGGCATGGGCCTCAAGCCTAAAGAGAGCATCCAGCCCATTCGCGTGGCAATTACGGGGCGTACGGCCAGCCCCGGGCTGTTTGAGATTGTCCAGTTGATCGGTCGGGAGCGGACCATTGCCCGGATGAAGAAGTATTGTTAGTTGGCAAGGCTTGGGCGGAGAAAATTCCTCCGCCCAGGCGGTTTCTACACGATTTCCCGGCTTGCACGCGGATTAGCGCGCGTGCTACAATGCCTTCTGCCGCCCCCGAAGTGCAAGGCCTGGAAATGGACGAGCACAGAACTGCAGGGCAGCAGGATTTTCCAGTAATTTAGTGCTTGCACCGAACGGTGCGATGTGCTAAATTAAATGACGCCGCCGCTACACCGAACAGGATCTGGTGTAAACGGCAACATCTAGTGTGTTGACGGGTGGCGGATTGGTTTGCTAGAATACGTTCCTGCGAGCCGCTGATGCGGTGAGCGCCTCGAACCTTGAAAACTAGACAGTGTAAGAGAGAAAGAGCTATGCGAGTCGTACGAACGATAAGTAGAGCCGAAACAAACTTTTCTTCGGAGAGTTTGATCCTGGCTCAGGACGAACGCTGGCGGCGTGCTTAAGACATGCAAGTCGCACGGTCCCGCAAGGGACAGTGGCGGACGGGTGAGTAACACGTGGATAACCTGC
>Ga0196970_1000176_pt1 | contig 98274 bp, 89 predicted proteins | sample S1v_513CmetaG_FD_148672 | JGI IMG/M metagenome (GOLD analysis project Ga0196970, IMG submission 148672) | Soil microbial communities from Anza Borrego desert, Southern California, United States - S1+v_5-13C | ecosystem: Environmental > Terrestrial > Soil > Desert | place: USA: California...
CGGTAGCTCGTCAGGCTCATAACCTGAAGGTCGCAGGTTCAAATCCTGCCCCCGCAACCAAACACAAAAGCCCGCTCGGCAAACGCCGCGCGGGCTTTTTCGTGTCTCAGGCGGGCCGCGCCGCCTCGGCGATCACCGCGGAGGCGCTTACCGTCGTACCGCTCATCCGGCCAAGGTTGCTGACGGAGCGCGTCAGCGGAACAGCATCACGCCGTCGCCACGCGCCCGCGCGGCGAGAGTCATGCCGGCCTCCCGGGCGAGGGTCAGCGCCAGGCCGGTGGGCGCGGACAGCGTCGCCAGCAGCGGGATGCCGACCGCCGCCGCCTTCTGCACCAGCTCGAAGCTGCACCGGCTGCTCAGCACGGCGAAGCCGGCGGCGAGGTCGTGACCGGCCGCGGCCAGTGCGCCGGCCAGCTTGTCGAGCGCGTTGTGGCGGCCGACGTCCTCGCGCGCCAGCAGGATGCGCCCCGAAGAATCGCACCACGCCGCCGCGTGCAGCGAGCGGTTGGCATGGTTCATCGGCTGGTGATCGGCCAGGCGGGCGAAGGCGGCGCCCACCGCGCCGGCGTCGGGTGCGAAAGACGCCCGCACCGGCTGCGGGGCGCGCCGCAGGTTGGCGAGGCTGTCCACCCCGCACAGCCCGCAGCCACTCCGCCCCTCCATCGAGCGCTGCCGCAGCGAGCCCTTGAGCAGGCGCAGCGGGTCGGCGGCGATCGACAGAACGATGCCATCCGCCGTGTGGCGCACGCGGATGTCGTCCACGTCCCCCGCCGATCCCAGGATCCCTTCGCACAGGCTGAAGCCGAGCGCGAAGTCCTCCAGGTCGGCCGGGGTCGCCATCATCACCGCGTGGGCGCGACGGTTGTACTCGAACGCGACCGGCACCTCCTCCGCCACCAGCCAAGTCACGTCGCACTGGTTGGCGGGGGTGGGGAAGCTGGTGCCGATGGCCGGGCGCGAATGGGCGAGGGATTGCATGACGTGGCCCTTCCTATTCCGCCGCAACCGTCTCGATGACGGCGGCGTGCTTGCGCTGCCAGTCGGCGGGCTGGTTGCTGCGGGTCACCTGGACAGCGGTCACCTTGTATTCCGGGCACTGGGTGGCCCAGTCCGAGTTCTCGGTGGTCACCACGTTGGCGCCGGTCACCGGATGGTGGAAGGTGGTGTAGACCACCCCCTGCGGCATCCGGTCGGAGACGCGCGCCTTCAGCGTCGTGGCGCCGATGCGGCTGGCCAGCGAGACGAGATCGCCGTCGCGGATGCCGCGCTGCTCGGCGTCGTGGGCGTGGATCTCCAGGATGTCCTCCGGATGCCAGGCGACGTTGGCGGTGCGCCGCGTCTGCGCACCGACGTTGTAGTGGCTGAGGATGCGCCCCGTGGTCAGGATCAGCGGGTAGAAGCGCGAGGCCTGCTCCGGCGTCGGCACGTACTCGGTCACCACGAACTGGCCCTTGCCGCGGACGAACGCCTCGGCGTGCATGATCGGCGTGCCTTCGGGCGCCTCCTCGTTGCACGGCCACTGCACGCTGCCCAGCCGGTCGAGCGTGGCGAAGCCGACGCCGCGGAAGGTCGGCGTCACCGCCGCGATCTCGTCCATGATCCGCGAGGCGTCGTCGTAGTGCATGGGGTAGCCCATGGCGGTCGCCAACTCGCAGGGGATCTGCCACTCGTGCTTGCCGGTCTTCGGCGGCATGGCCGGGCGGACGCGGTTGATGCGCCGCTCGGCGTTGGTGAAGGTGCCGTCCTTCTCCAGGAACGAGGTGCCCGGCAGGAAGACGTGCGCGAAGGCGGCGGTCTCGTTCAGGAACAGGTCCTGCACGATGACGACCTCCATGGCCTGCAGCGCGGCGTGGACGTGCTGGGTGTTTGGGTCGGACTGCGCGATGTCCTCGCCCTGCACGTACAGGCCCTTGAAGCTGCCGTGCACCGCCTCGTCGAACATGTTGGGAATGCGCAGGCCGGGCACCGGGTCGAGCGCGGCGTTCCACACCGCCTCGAACTGGCGGCGCACCGCCTCGTCGGCGACGTCGCGGTAGCCGGTCAGCTCGTGCGGGAAGGAGCCCATATCGCAGGAGCCCTGCACGTTGTTCTGCCCGCGCAGCGGGTTCACGCCGACGCCCGGACGGCCGATGTTGCCGGTCGCCATGGCGAGGTTCGCCATCGCCATCACGCTGGTCGAGCCCTGGCTGTGCTCGGTCACGCCCAGGCCGTAGTAGATCGCGGCATTGCCGCCGGTGGCGTAGAGGCGCGCCACCGCGCGCAGTTCCCCGGCCGGGACGCCGCACGCCTCGGCCACCGCCTCCGGGCTGTTGCGCGGCTCGGCGGCGAAGGCCGCCCACTGCGCAAAGTCCGCGGGGTCGCAGCGCTCGGCGACGAAGGCGTGGTCGACCAGGTCCTCGGTGACGATGACGTGCGCCAGCGCGTTCAGCACCGCCACGTTGGTGCCGGGCCGGAGCTGGAGGTGATGCGCCGCCTCCACGTGCGGGCTGCGCACCAGATCGATGCGGCGCGGATCGACGACGATCAGCTTGGCCCCCTTGCGGATGCGCTGCTTCATGCGCGAGCCGAACACCGGATGGCCGTCGGTCGGGTTGGCGCCGATCACCAGGATGACGTCGGCGTGATCGACGCTCCTGAAGTCCTGCGTGCCGGCCGAGGTGCCGAACGCCTGCTTCAGGCCGTAGCCGGTGGGCGAGTGGCAGACGCGGGCGCAGGTGTCGACGTTGTTGTTGCCGAACGCGGCGCGGATCATCTTCTGCACCACGTAGACCTCTTCGTTGGTGGTGCGCGAGGAGGTGATGCCGCCGATGGCATTGCGGCCGTGCTTCTCCTGCACCGCCTTCAGGCGCCTGGCGGCGTAGGATATGGCCTCGTTCCACGACACCACCCGCCATGGGTCGGCCGTGGTCTCGCGGATCATCGGCTGGGTGCGGCGGTCCTTGTGCGTGGCGTAGCCCCAGGCGAAGCGGCCCTTGACGCAGGAATGCCCCTCGTTGGCGCCGCCGTCCTTCCACGGCACCATGCGCACCACGGTGGTGCCCTTCATCTCCGCCTTGAAGGAGCACCCCACCCCGCAGTAGGCGCAGGTGGTGATGACGCTGTGCTCCGGCTGGCCGAGCTGGATCACCGACTTCTCGGTCAACGTGGCGGTCGGGCAGGCCTGCACGCAGGCCCCGCACGACACGCACTCGGAGTCCATGAAGGATTCCAGGGCGCCCGGCGACACCTTGGACGCGAAGCCGCGGCCGTCGATGGTCAGCGCCAGCGTGCCCTGCACCTCGTCGCAGGCGCGCACGCAACGGGAGCAGACGATGCACTTCGACGGGTCGAAGGCGAAGTACGGGTTGCTCTCGTCCTTCGCCGCGGCGCGGTGGTTCTCGCCGTCATAGCCGTAGCGCACCTCGCGCAGGCCGACGGTCCCGGCCATGTCCTGCAGCTCGCAGTCGCCGTTGGCGGCGCAGGTCAGGCAGTCCAGCGGGTGGTCGGAGATGTACAGCTCCATCACGCCGCGGCGCAGCCGGGCCAGCCGGTCGGTCTGCGTCCAGACGGCCATGCCCGGCGCGACCGGCGTGGTGCAGGAGGCGGGCGTGCCGCGCCGCCCCTCGATCTCGACCGCGCACAGCCGGCAGGAGCCGAACGCCTCCAGATGGTCGGTGGCGCAAAGCTTGGGCACGGAGATCCCCGCTTCGGCCGCCGCGCGCATCACCGAGGTGCCCTCTGGCACGGTCACGCTGCGCCCGTCGATGGTGAGCGTCACCTGGGTGGCGGACTCGCGTGCCGGGGTGCCGTAGTCGATGTCCTTCATGGGGATAATTCTCATCGAATCTGTCATCCCCTCTCCCGGAGGGGAGAGGGCCCGTTCACTCGGCCGCGACGGCCGCGGGCGTGCGGAGGAAATCGTCAGGGAAGTGCCTGAGCGCGCTGCGCACCGGCACCGGCGTCATGCCGCCCATGGCGCACAGCGAGCCGTCCACCATCACCTCGCAGAGGTCCTGGAGCAGGGTGAGGTTCGCCTCGACGTTCTCGCCGGCGAGGACCTTGTCCATCACCTCCACCCCGCGGGTCGAGCCGACGCGACAGGGCGTGCACTTGCCGCAGGATTCGGCGGCGCAGAATTCCATGGCGAACCGCGCTTGCCGGGCCATGTCGACGCGGTCGTCGAACACCACGATGCCGCCGTGGCCGACGATGGCCTCGGCCTCGGCGAAGGCCTCGTAGTCCTTGGGCAGGTCGAACAGGGCCGGCGGCAGGTAGGCGCCGAGCGGGCCGCCGACCTGCACCGCGCGGATCGGCCGGCCGCTCAGCGTGCCGCCGCCGAAGTCGTAGAGCAGCTCGTGCAGCGTGATGCCGAACGCCTTTTCCACGATGCCGCCCTGGCGGATGTTGCCGGCGAGCTGGAAGGCCAGCGTGCCGCGCGAGCGCCCGACGCCGAAGTCGCGGTAGCACGCCGCCCCCTTGTCGAGGATCACCGGCACCGAGGTCAGCGACAGCACGTTGTTGACCACCGTGGGCTTGCCGAACAGCCCCTCCAACGCCGGCAGCGGCGGCTTGGCGCGGACCATGCCGCGCTTGCCCTCGATGCTCTCCAGCATCGCGGTTTCCTCGCCGCAGATGTAGGCGCCGGCGCCGACGCGGACCTCCAGGTGGAAGCTGTACGCGGTGCCGTGGATGTCCTCGCCCAGCCAGCGCTCGTCGTAGGCCAGCCGGATCGCCTCGCGCATGGTCGCGATGGCGTGCGGGTATTCGGAGCGGATGTAGACGTAGCCCTGTCGCGCCCCCACCGCGATGGCGGCGATGGTCATGCCCTCGATCAGGCAGAACGGGTCGCCCTCCATGATCATGCGGTCGGCGAAGGTGCCGCTGTCGCCCTCGTCGGCGTTGCAGCAGACGAACTTCTCGTCGGCCACGGCACCCTGCACCGTCTTCCACTTGACGCCGGTGGGAAAGCCGGCGCCGCCGCGGCCGCGCAGGCCGGACTCGGTCACCTCGGCGACGATCTCGTCCGGCGTCATGGCGAGCGCCCGCTCCAGCCCGCGGAAGCCGCCGTGGGCGCGGTAGTCCTCCACCGACAGCGGGTCGATGACGCCGCAGCGCGCGAAGGTCAGCCGCTCCTGCCGGGCGAAGTAGGGGATCGCTTCGGTGGGGCCGTGGCCCAGCGGGTGCTCGGCCCCGGACAGGAAGCCGGCGTCGAACAGCGCCGGCACGTCCTCGGGCGTCACCAGGCCGTAGGCGATGCGACCGGCGTCGGTGACCACCTCGACCAGTGGCTCCAGCCACAGCATGCCGCGCGAGCCGTTGCGGACGATGCGGACGGGGATGTTGCGGCGAACGGCCTCGGCGCGGATGGCGGCCACCACGGCGTCGGCGCCCACGGACAGGGCGGCGGCGTCGCGCGGCACGAAGATGGTGCGCATCGGCTCGCTCATCGTCCGGCCTCCGCGCTCAGGATGGCGTCGAAGCGGCGGGCATCGACGCGGCCGTGCAGCGTCTCGTCCACCATCACCGCCGGGGCGAGCGCGCAGTTGCCCAGGCAGAAGACCGATTCCAGCGTGAAGGCGCCATCCGCGGTGGTGCCGCCGAAATCCACCTTCAGGCGGCGGCGCACGTGGTCGATCAGCGCCTCGGCGTCCATGGACTGGCAGGCCTCGGCCCGGCAGACCTTCACCGTGTGGCGGCCCGGCCGGGTGCGGCGGAACTCGTGGTAGAAGGAGACGACGCCGTGCACCTCGGCGCGCGACAGGTTGAGGTCGCGGGCCAGCAGCGGCACCGCCTCCTCGTCGATGCAGCCGAATTCCTCCTGCAGGGCGTGCAGGATCGGCAGCAGGTTGCCGCGCAGACGGCGGTGGGCGTCGATGATCGACGCGGCGCGGTCCGGATTCCAGGGTGATCGAGCGTGCACGGTCCCTCCCCACGGCCGCGGGGCGGCCGTTTGCTCGTCTGTGACTGCCCGTTTGTTTGCGGGATCTACAGTCAGCTTGTCCGATGCTGGTGGAGGTCGGCAAATTTCATTTTCTGATCGGGTGATAGCCTTCGTCTATCGTTGCAGCCAGGGCGCCAGCGCCTCTTCCGTGGTGGCGCGGATGCGCGCGGCCAGCGCATCCTCGGCCGCCACGGCGGCCAGCGCGGTGGCGAGCGGTGCGGGTGGTTCCCGATCGGCGAAGGCCAGTCCCACGGCGTAGGTCAGGTCCGGTTCGGTCAGCGGCAGCGCCACGAGGTCGGGATGCGGTGCCACCAGGGTGAGCAACTGTCCGGGAACCACGCTGGCGCACGGGCCATTGCGCACGACCATGTACAGCGTGGCGACGGAGTTGGTCTCCATCAGCGGCGTGACGCTGCGGTCGGCCATGCGAAAGGCGGTGTTGGCGATGCGCCGGTTCTGCATGTCGGGGCTGAGCAGGCACAGCGGCAGCTCCGCCGCCGCCGCCCAGGGCATGGACGCCTCCCCCTCCGGCACCTGGCCGCGGCGCGCCAGCAGGAAGTAGCGCTCGGAATAGAGCGGCACGGTGCGCACGTTGCTCAGCGGTTCGTTGTCCAGGTAGGTCACCGCGGCGTCGAGTTCGAAGGCGTCGAGGTCGCGCTGGATCTCGCGGGAGCTGAGCGAGGCGATGGAGGAACGGATGCGCGGGTAGCGCTCGGCGAAGCGCGCCAGCAGGTGCGGGACGGCCGGCAGCGCCGTCGGGATGGCGCCGATCCGCAGATGCCCGGACAGCCCTTGCCCGAGCGCCGCCAGTTCCTGATGCATCCCGTCGCGCTCGGCGATGATGCGGCGGGCGTACTCCAGCACCTTCAGCCCTTCCGGCGTGAAGCCGGCGAACTTCTGCCCGCGCTCGACGATGGGGACGCGCAGCTCCTCCTCGAGCTGACGGATGGCGTTGGAGAGGGTGGGTTGCGAGACGTGACAGGCCTCGGCCGCCCGGCCGAAATGCCCCTCGCGGGCGAGCGCCAGCAGGTAGACGAAGCGCCGGAACATCGGGATCGCCGCTCCCTTCCCAACGTTATGTTTACGCGATCATAGCGATGGAAAGCGGATACCGCCCGCAAATTCGTCAACATCGGCCCACAGCCGCGTTGCAACGCCGGACACCTGTGGATCAGCCTTCTACGCCCCCGTCTCCGATCCCCCGTCGGAGCATGTCAGGCACCAGCCGGCGGCGCGGGCTGCGTCCAGGCGGTCCGTGACTTGAGCGGGCGGTGTCTATTTCAGGTAGTGGTCGTCGCTGACCTTCTCCATCCACTCGACGTTCTTGCCGCCGAGCATGTTCGAGATGGCGATGTGGCTCATGCCGTTGGTGGCGGTGGCTCCATGCCAGTGCTTCACCCCCGGTGGCGTCCAGATGACGTCGCCCGGCTTGATCTCCCGCTTGGCGCCGCCGTCCTCCTGCACCCATCCGGTCCCATTGGTGACGATGAGGACCTAGCCGGCCGGATGGGTGTGCCACGCGGAGCGCGCACCCGGCTCGAACGTGACGAGGCCGCCCGTCGATGAGGTGTGGTCGTTGGCCGGATACAGGGGGTCCACGACGACGGATCCGGTGAAATTCTGGGCCGGATCCTTGACCGAGGGGCGCGAGCCGTTCGGCGAAATCACCATGCTCTCGGCGAAGGCCGGTGCCGCACCGGCGAGGACGAGCGAGAGGGCGATTGCGATGAGCCGTATCATGGTCGTTCTTTCCGCGATTGCGTGATTCCGAAGGTCGCGGCGCCCGCTGGGGCTGCTGCCGATCAAAAACCCGATCCGTTCAGCCGGGGCGCTTCTCGAACACGTCCTTGAAGACGGGCAGCGCCGAAAAGGCGTTGGGCCAGCCGGAGTAGAAGGCGAGATGGGTGATGATCTCGGAAAGCTCGCCCGGCTTGACGCCGTTGTCGAGCGCCAGGGCGACGTGGCGCGGCATCTCGACCGTCTGGTTGCGCGCGATGAAGGCCGCCACGGTGACGATGCTGCGGTCCCGCGGGGACAGGCCGGGGCGCTTCCAGAGATCGCCGTCGATCGGACCCTGCGCGTACTTCTCCAGCGCCGGCGAGACCGTCCGGACGTCATTGAGCGTCAGCGTTCCCGGGCGGGCGCCGGAGCCCGGCGTGGCCGCGTCCTGCTGCGCATGGGCTGCCGACGAGGCAAGAAGAGCGAGCGACGCGATCGTCGCAGCGAGACGTTTCATGGATACCTCCGTTCGGCCGGGCCTCGAGGCGCGGGTTCATGAATGGGCCGTGCCGGAACCGGCCGCTGCGGTCAGGCGCCCAGCGAGGCGGTGTCGATCACGAACCGGTACTTCACGTCGCCCTTGAGCATGCGCTCGTAGGCCCCGTTGATCGCGTCGGCGCGGATCAGTTCGATGTCGGAGACGATTCCGTGCTCCGCGCAGAAGTCGAGCATCTCCTGCGTCTCCGGGATGCCGCCGATCATCGAGCCGGCGATCGCCCGGCGCTTGGTGATCAGGGTGAACACCTCGGGCGAGGGGTGCGGCGAGGCCGGTGCGCCGACCAGCACCATCGTCCCGTCCCGCTTCAGGAGCACGGTGAAGGCGTCGAGGTTGTGCGGGGCCGCGACGGTGTTGACGATCAGGTCGAAGCTCTTCGCGTGCGCCGCCATCTCGTCGGGGCTGCGCGACACCACCACCTCGTCGGCGCCGAGCGCCCGCGCGGCCTCGCGCTTGGACTCCGAGGTGGTGAAGGCGACCACATGCGCGCCCATCGCGTGGGCGAGCTTGATGCCCATATGGCCGAGGCCGCCGATGCCGACCACGCCCACCTTCTTGCCCGGACCGGCCTTCCAGTGCCTCAGCGGCGAATAGGTGGTGATGCCGGCGCACAGCAGCGGCGCGACCGCGGCGAGCTGCTCCTCCGGATGCCTGATCCGCAGCACATAGCGTTCGTGCACCACGATCCGCTGCGAATAGCCGCCGAGCGTGTGGCCCGGAGGATCGTCGGTCGGGAAATTGTAGGTGCCGACCATGCCGTCGCAGTAGTTCTCCAGCCCATCCTCGCAGTCCGGGCAGTGCCGGCAGCTATCGACGATGCAGCCGATGCCGACGAGATCGCCCGCGCGGAAGCCCGAGACATGCGCGCCGACCGCCGACACGCGGCCCACGATCTCGTGGCCGGGAACGCACGGCCACTGCGTGCCCGCCCATTCCGCGCGCGCCTGATGCAGGTCCGAGTGGCAGATGCCGCAATAGGCGATCTCGATCTGAACGTCGTGCGGGTCCGGAGCCCGGCGCGTGATCTCCAGCGGTTCGAGGGGTTTGTCGGCGGCATAGGTGCCATAGGCTTTAACGGTCATCGAAGCGCTCCTTGGTTCTCGTGTCACTTTTGAGGTGTTCCCGTCAGGCGGGCTGAAGCCGGTCCGTGCGCGACGCCCCGAAGGCCAGAAGGGCGGCCATCACGAGCAGGACGGTGCTGACGCCGAAGGTGGCCTGATAACCGCTCAGGTCGAACAGCGTCCCCCCGACCATCGCGCCCAGCGTGATCGCGAACTGGATGGTCGCGACCATCAGGCCGCCGCCGGCCTCCGCGTCCGCCGGCAGGGTCCGCGACAGCCACGTCCCCCAGCCGACCGGCGCGGGCGTTCCGATCAGGCCCCACGCGCCCAGCAGCAGCGCCGTCCCGGCGACCCATCCGCCGAAGGCGAGCAGCGCCGCGGCGATGCCGGCCATCAGCAGCGGGATCACGATGAGGACCCCGTACCCGCTCCGGTTCAGCACCGGCCCGATCAGCAGCGTGCCGGCGAGGCCGGTCACGCCAGGCTGACCGGCATGAACTCGGACGCGATCAGCACGAAGACGCAGAGCGACATCGCGAAGACGGCGCCCCACGCGGCCGTGCCGTTCCCGGAAGAGACGTGAACCTGCATGCGCTTGCCTGAATGTGGAGGATGGGCTTCAGCCGGACGGCGGACCCTGCCGGTCAGGGCCGGGTCGATCCGGTGGGGCATAGATAATCGAGGCGCTCGCCGGCCATTAGCGGCTCAGAACCGCATGCGGTTATGAGATGCATTCATCAATCGGTGCGATGCGCCCCGCCCCCGGCTCCTGCCTGGCCGCCGACGATTGATGAGCGGACTTCATAACGACAAGCAAAACGCGCCGTCTAATGCGCGCGTTCCGCATCGCCTAGATTTCCGTACAGCCCAGGCGTGAAAGGAGCCACAGCAATGAACAGGCAAAACGCGGACGAACGCGCCGTGGAAGCGCATGCCGGCATGGACCTCGACCGGCGCAGCCTCCTGAAGATGACCGGTGCCGGCGTTGCCGCGCTCGGCATGATGTCGGTCCTCGACCCGCCGGCCGCGATGGCTCAGGACATGTCCAGGGGCGCCGCCAACTTCTACACCAGCGACCGGGTGACCCTCCAGAAGGTCACCTTCAGGAACCAGTATCGGATGAACGTCGCCGGGAATCTCTTCACCCCCAAGACCCTCGATCCGAATGCGAAGAATCCGGCGATCATCGTCGGCCATCCGATGGGCGCGGTGAAGGAGCAGAGTGCCAACCTGTACGCCACGAGGATGGCGGAACGGGGATTCGTGGCCATGTCCATCGATCTGCCGTTCTGGGGCGAGAGCGATGGCCAGCCCCGCAACCTGGTCTCGCCGGACGTCTATGCCGAGGCGTTCAGCGCCGCGGTCGATTTCCTGGGCACCCGGGCGTTCGTCGACAGGGATCGGATCGGCGCGATCGGGATTTGCGGCAGCGGGAGCTTCGTCATCAGTGCGGCCAAGATCGACCCGCGCCTGCGGGCCATCGCGACGGTCAGCATGTACGACATGGGCGCCGCCAACCGCAACGCACTCAATCATTCCCAGACCGTCGAGCAGCGGAAGCGGATCATCGCGGAGGCCGCCGAGCAACGCTATGCGGAGTTCACCGGCGGCGAAACCAGATACACCAGCGGGACGGTGCATCAGCTGACGGCGGACACCCACCCCATTCAGCGTGAGTTCTACGATTTCTACCGCACGCCGAGGGGCGAATACACGCCAAGGGGTGGTTCGCCTCTCCTCACCACGCATCCGACGCTGTCCAGCAACGTCAAATTCATGAACTTCTACCCGTTCAACGACATCGAGACGATTTCCCCCCGTCCGATGCTGTTCATCACGGGTGACCAGGCCCACTCCAAGGAGTTCAGCGAAGACGCATACAGGCGTGCCGCCGAGCCGAAGGAGTTGGTCTGGGTCCCGGGTGCCGGCCACGTCGATCTCTACGACCGCGTGGACCTGATCCCGTTCGACAAATTGACCAGCTTCTTCAGTCAGCACCTCGCCGCATAGGGGGTGCCGTAGGGGACAAGGGCGGCTCGCAAGGACAGGCAAACACCGGCAAGCCGGGATGAAAGGCGGGTTGCTTTCGGCCTTCGCTTTCCGCCCGGCGCACAACTCAAGGAGAACGCCATGCGACACCCATCGTTGCTTGCCGCCGGCCTCATACTCCTATTGACAGGGCATGCCATGGCACAGGACCGCATCCTGATTTCCTCCGGCTGGGGCGATGTCACGGCCGAGTTGGAAGACAACGCCGCCACGCGTTCGTTGGTGCAGATGTTGCCGGTCACGATCGAGATGCGCGACCACCTGCGTCAGGAGAAGACCGGCGATCTGCCGGCCCCTCTGCCGGAGGCCGCGCGGCAGCGCGATTTTTCGAGCGGAACGCTCGGCCTCTGGGGACCCGATCATTTCGTGATCTACTACCGAAGTGGCCGCGTCCCGCAACCGGGGATCGTCATCCTCGGCAAGGTGACGGGCAATGTCTCGATCTTCGACCGTCCCGGTCCGATTTCCGTCCAGGTCCAGCGTGTGAGGTGAACGGCCACGCTGCCGTCTCCCGTCGATTGCCACCTGTATCGGCCAACCGCCGAGAGTATAATGAGGCCCTTTCTATGAAGGGGCTTCATGAATGGCGCGCGAGAACGTCAACGACCTGCTCGCGTTCCTGGCCGTCGCCCGGGAGCGCAGCTTCACCAGGGCCGCGGCCAAAGTCGGGGTTTCGCAATCGGCCCTGAGCCACACCATCCGCCAGCTCGAGGCCAGGCTCGGCATCCGCCTGCTCACCCGCACGACGCGCGCCGTCTCGCCGACCGAGGCGGGAGAGCGCCTGCTCGCAAGCATCGGTCCGCATTTCGACGAGATCGAGGCCCAGGTGGAGGCGCTCAGCGAGCTGCGTGACAAGCCCGCCGGCACCATCCGCATCACGGCGGCCGACTATGCGATCAAGCATGTCCTGTGGCCGAAGCTGAGGAACTTCCTGCCGCGCTATCCCGACATCAAGGTCGAACTGGTCCTCGACAACGGACTGACCGATATCGTTACCGAGCGCTACGACGCCGGCGTGCGCATGGGCGAGCACCTCGCCAAGGACATGATCTCCGCCCGGATCGGTCCGGATTTCCGGCTGGCGGTCGTCGGCGCGGAATCCTACTTCGCCGACCACCCGAAACCGACCCATCCGAAGGACCTCGTCGGCCACACCTGCATCAATTTCCGCCTTCCGACCTTCGGCGGGCTCTACGCGTGGGAGTTCGAGGAGAACGGACGCGAGCTCAAGATCCGCGTCGAAGGCCAGCTGATCTTCAACAACATCTTCAACGCGCTCGACGCGACGCTGGATGGCTTCGGCCTTGCCTACATCCCGGAGGAGATAATCTTGCCGTACGTCGCCGAAGGGCGGCTCGTGCGCGTCCTCCAGGAGTGGTCGCCCTATTGGGACGGCTACTATCTCTACTACCCGAGCCGGCGCCAATCCTCACCGGCCTTCGTCGCCCTGGTCGAGGCGCTGCGCCATCGCGAATAGCACGGCCGCCTTATGTGGGTTCGGTAAAGGCCAGATCCCGCCCCCGCAACCAAACACGAAAGCCCGCCCCGCTCGCGCCGCCCTTGGACTCGCGCCCCGCCGCGCCAAGATGGTAGGGCGACGCCATCCTCTCCCTCGCATGCGGGGACGCCATGCACACCCACTCTTTCGACCGCTGGACGCACGACCACGCCTTCGGCCAGGACCAGCCCATGGCGGGGGAGCGGCGCACGCGCCTCGTCGTGGCGGTGACCGCCGTCACCATGCTGGTGGAGATCGCCGCGGGGCTATGGACCGGGTCGATGGCGCTGCTCGCCGACGGGGTGCACATGGCGTCGCATGTGCTGGCATTGGGAATCGCCGCGTTCGCCTACGTCTACGCGCGCCGGCACGCGCACGATCCGCGCTACAGCTTCGGCACCGGCAAGGTCAACGCGCTGAGCGGCTTCACCGGCGCGCTGCTGCTGGCGGTGCTGGCGGTCGGCATGGGGTGGGAAAGCGTCGCCCGCCTCGTCGAGCCCGGCGCCATCGCCTACGACGAGGCGATCGTGATCGCCGTCCTTGGCCTGGTGATCAACGCCGCGAGCGCGGTCATCCTCGCCGGCGGCCCGCACGCGCACCCCGGTCACGACCACGGGCACACCCACGAACACGAACAGGGGCATGGGCACGGGCATAGGCACGGGAACGAGGACCACACGCTGCGTTCCGCCTACCTGCACGTGCTCACCGACGCGCTGACCTCGGTGCTCGCCATCGTGGCGCTGCTCGGCGCCAAGCATTTCGACGCGGTCTGGCTGGACCCGGTGATGGGCGTGGTCGGCGCGGTGCTGGTGGCGGTGTGGTCGCGCGGGCTGCTGGCGCAGACGGCGCGGGTGCTGCTCGACCGGCAGGCGCCGGAGGCGGTGCGCGAGCGCGTGCGCGCGGCGCTGGAGCAGGGCGACGACCGGGTCGCCGACCTGCACGTCTGGTCGATCGGGCCGGGAACCTACGCGGCGGTGATCTCGCTGGTCAGCTACGCGCCGCGGCCGCCGGAGGAATACCACGCGCGCATTCCCGCGCAACTCGCCATCCGGCACGTCAGCGTCGAGGTTCACCACTGCCACTGCCGGTGACCGCCGGGATACGGCGGTCAGCGCGGCGAGGGCGGCAAATGGACGCGACTCCGCGACGGCGCGCGGCGCCTGCTCGTGCTCTTTTAATGTTTTGAAATAACCGGCGCGACTTGCGCCGTTCAAGTACACTGATAGGCGAGGGACTGCGAGCGCAGCTTTAATTCGCCTTCCAGATAGGCGCGAAAACCCGGGGAACAGATGAGCTTCGCGATCTCCTCCTTTTCCAGGATGGGGATGAACGGGTTGTTCGACAGTTCTTCGAAAGCCGCTCTGGCCAGCAGCCAAAGATCAGGCGGAAGTGCCTTGATGTAGCGGCTCAGGGCATAGTCGTCCTCTTGCGCCATGCTGGCGCCCTCCCGCTCTAGACTGTTAAAAGCAATGACGGTGAAACGAGAATTGCGCAAAGGGGCTCCCTCGTAAATAGGGACTTGGTTAACGGCGAGGTAAAGCTGCACGCTGTTGTCGGCGCGCCACATTATACTTTCTATGTAGCCGCTCCGTTGCGCCCGCCGCAGGGTCGAACCGCGACTTCGGTAGGCTGGTCATACCGCTTCCGCTTAGAATTGTAATGTGAATTACAAAAGCGGTTAAAAAGCGAAGAACCTGGTCGCATTGACACCTTTTGCGTCTCTGACGTACAAACCTACCCGAAGGGCGTAACAAAATACCTCAGTATGCATAATACTCCCGTATGTGAATCCGTGAGTTGGGTACGATGATGTCCGTGGATGTCGAAATCAGTGAAGTCGGTCCGCGCGACGGCCTGCAGGGCCTGAAGGCGTTCGTTCCCACCGCGGTGAAGACCGCCTGGATCACCGCCGAGGCGGCGGCCGGCGTGCGGGAGATCGAGGTGTGCTCCTTCGTCCCGGCGAAGGTGGTGCCGCAGTTCACCGACGCGCGGGAGGTGGTGGCGCACGCGCTGTCGATCCCCGGGCTGACGGTGGCGGCGCTGGTCCCGAACCTGCGCGGCGCCGAGGACGCGGTGGCGGCCGGCGTGCACAAGATCACCTTCACGCTGTCGGCCAGCCGCAGCCACAGCCTCGCCAACGTGCGCCGCACGCCGGAGGAACAGCTCGCGGAGTTCGCGCGCATCGTCGCCTTCGTGCGCGGCCTGCCTAAGGAGAAGCGGCCGTTCCTGTCGGCCGGGCTGTCCACCGTGTTCGGCTGCGTCTACGAGGGCGCGGTGGACGAGGGCGCGGTGTGCCGGCTGGCCTCCGCGCTGGCCGAGGCGGGGGCGGACGACGTCAGCCTCGCCGACACCACCGGGTCCGCGCACCCGCTCCAGGTTCGCCGCGTGGTGGCGGCGGTGAAGGCGGAGATCGGCGACACGCTGACCGCGCTGCACCTGCACGACACCCGCGGCCTGGGGCTGGCCAACGTTCTGGCCGGGCTGGACGCCGGGATCCGCGCCTTCGACGCGGCGCTGGGCGGGCTGGGCGGCTGCCCGTTCGCGCCGGGGGCGCTGGGCAACATCGTCACCGAGGACCTCGTCTACATGCTGGAGGCGATGGGCCTGCGCACCGGCATCGACCTCGACCGGCTGATCGCCGCGCGCCGCGACCTTGCGGCCGCGCTGCCCGGCGAGCGCTTCGTCGGCCATCTCCACCACGCCGGGGTGCCGAAGGGCTTCCGCCCCGCATCGGCGTCCACTCCCTGAGGCTTCCGGACATCGACATGAACAGCCCCCCTTCCAGCAGCACCGCTCCTCTCGCCGGCATCCGGGTGCTGGAACTGGACCACATGGTGATGGGGCCGACCTGCGGCCTCGTGCTCGCCGACCTGGGCGCCGACGTCATCAAGGTCGAGCCGATGCCCGGCGGCGACAAGACGCGCACGCTGACCGGCTCCGGCGCCGGCTTCTTCGCCACCTACAACCGCAACAAGCGCTCGATCACGGTCGACCTGACGTCGCCGGAGGGCACCGCCGTGGCGCGGCGCATCGCCGGAACCGCCGACGTGCTGGTCGAGAACCTGCGGCCCGGCTCGCTGGACAAGATGGGCCTGGGCTGGGAGGAACTGCGGGCGATCAACCCGCGGCTGGTCTACTGCTCGCTCAAGGGCTTCCTGCCCGGCCCGTACGAGAACCGCGCGGCGCTGGACGAGGTGGTGCAGATGATGGGCGGGCTGGCCTACATGACCGGCCCGCCGGGCCGGCCGCTGCGCGCCGGCGCGTCGGTCAACGACGTGATGGGCGGGATGTTCGCCGCCATCGCCATCCTCGCCGCGCTGCGCCAGCGCGACGCCACCGGGCAGGGGCAGCTGGTGCGCGCCGGCCTGTTCGAGAACAACGTCTTCCTGATGGGCCAGCACATGGCGCAGTACGCGGTGACCGGCAAGCCGGCCTCCCCGATGCCGGCGCGGCTGGCCGCCTGGGCGGTGTACGACGTGTTCACCACCAGGGACGACGCGCCGGTGTTCCTGGGCGTGGTCACCGACACGCAGTGGCGCGCCTTCTGCACCCACTTCGGGCTGACCGACCTGCTGAACGACCCGGAGCTGGCCAGCAACCCGCAGCGGGTCGCCGCGCGCGACCGCATCATCCCGGCGGTCGCCGCGCTGTGCGCCGCGCGCGGCAAGGCCGAGCTGATGGAGGCGTTCGAGCGCCTCGGCCTGCCCTACGCCCCCATCGTCCGCCCGGACGAGCTGTTCGACGACCCGCACCTCAACGCGTCCGGCGGGCTGCTGGACGTGACGCTGCCCACGGGGGCGCGCACCCGGCTGCCGGCGCTGCCGGTGGAGATCGGCGGCGCGCGGCCGGGCGTCACCCGCGACGTGCCCCGCGCCGGTGAGCACACCCGCGAGATCCTCGCCGAACTGGGCGTCGGCGCGGACGACATCGACCGGCTGGCGGGTGCGGGCGTGGTCGGCCCGTGAGGCCGGTTCCGCCGCCCGAGACAGGAGTGACCGACATGTTCCGATCCATCCTCCGCACCTTCGGCCTCGCGGCGCTCATGGCACCATGTCTGGTGTTCGGCGCCGTGCTCCGCCCGGCCGGCGCCGCCGAGTTCGTCATGGCGACGGTGTCGCTGACCAGCGAGGATTTCCAGCTGGCCATGGCGTGGTCCGACCTGCTGACCCAGCGCAACACCGGCATGCGCATCACCCCGGTCGCCACCGGCACGGTGAAGGGGCTGCGCAACATGGCGCAGGGCCGCGCCGACCTGTCGCTGATCGGCGCGCCGCACTACCTCGACGCGGTCAACCGCGACGGCAGCTTCAAGGAAGACCCGCCGGGCATGGTCGAGGGCTACAGGAACCTGCGGGTGCTGTTCGCCATCGACACCGGCATGGGCCAGTACGTGGTGCGCGCCGACAGCCCGATCCGCACGCTGGCCGACCTCAAGGGGCGGCGCGTCAGCATCGGCCGGCCGGGCGGCAACGCCGGGCGCGTCTCGGCCGCGCTGTTCAAGGTGCACGGCGCCGATGCCGAGCGCGGCGAGGTCCTGACCGAGTACCTGGACTACGGCCCCTCGCTCGACCGGTTGGGCAACGGGCAGATCGACGCCACGCTGGTGTGGGGCGGGCTGCCGCAGGCCGGCATCGACCAGGCCTCGCGCAACACGCCGCTGCGTTTCGTCTCGCCCGACGCGGGCAGCCTGCCGGCGCTGCAGGGCGCGATCAGCAACGGCGCCCACTACCTCTACCGCACCATCCCGGCGGCGCGGATCAAGGAGGCGTACGGCGAGCGGGTGGCCAGCGACGGCGACGTGGTGTTCTGGACCTTCCCCTTCATGGTGATGGTGCGCGCCGACATGCCGGAACAGACCGCCTACACGCTATGCCGCACCTTCTGGGGCGGGGTGGACAAGGTGCGCGCCAGCTCGGCGGCGCTGGCGCTGATCGATCCCGCCAACGCCGCGGCCGGCCTGTCGGCCGAGCTGCACCCCGGCGCCCGCCGCTGTTTGAGCGAAGTCGGCGCGCTCTGACCCTTCCCACGCTTCACGGAGAAGCGCCATGACCAGCCTGACCGAAACCGCCGGCGCCGCCGCGCCGACCATCGAGAGCGTGCGGCGCGGCGTCGGGGCGGCGCTGTGCGCCGCGCTCGCCGCCTTCATCATCGGCTCCACCCTGTACGGCCGGCTGACCGTGTGGGTGCAGTACGAGGTGGTGCTGATGCTGGCGCTCGGCGCGCTGTTCGCGCTGCGGCCGGGGCCGCTGGCGGCGCGGCCGGCGCTGGACGCGCTGCTGGCGCTGGCGCTGACCGCCGCCGGGGCGTTCGCCGGCGTCTACATGATCCTCAATTACCAGGACATCGCCGCCTTCCGCGAGGGCCTGCCCAACGGCTGGGACCTGACCGCCTACGTGGTCGGCACGCTGGTGGTGCTGGAGGGGGCACGCCGCGCCGAGGGCTGGATGCTGCTGGGCGTGGTGCTGGCCGGCATCGCCTACCTGGCGTTCGGCAGCGTGCTGCCGGGCTGGGCGGGGCACCGCGGCATGGGGGTGGAGGAGGTGTTCGAGCTGGCCTACAGCTCCAACGGCATCTTCGGCGTGGCGCTCGGCTCGGTGGTGGAGATCGTCTACGTCTTCGTGATCTTCGGCGTGGTGCTGCGCCTCAGCGGCGTCGGCGACTTCTTCGACTGGATCGCCGGCGCGCTATCGATGGGGCGGCGGTCGGGTTCGGCGCAGTGCGCGATCATCGCCTCGGCGCTGTTCGGCTCGATCAACGGCTCGGCGCCGGCCAACGTGGTGGCGAACGGCGCCATCACCATCTCGATGATGCACCGCGCCGGCTTCACCAGGGCCTACGCGGGGGCGGTGGAGGCCTCGTCCTCGGTGGTCGGGCAGCTCATGCCGCCGGTGATGGGCGTCGGCGCCTTCATCATGGCGGAGATCACCGGCGTCCCCTACGCCAACATCATGGTGGCGGCGCTGGTGCCGTCGTTCCTGTTCATCTTCTCGCTGTCCTGCGTGACGGCGCTGGAGGCCGGCCGGCTCGGCATCAAGCCGCCGGAGGGGCTGGACGGCACCTGGAGCCGGCTGCGGGTGACGCAGATGGCGGTGATGGTCGCCTCGTTCGCGGTGCTGCTGGTCATGCTGTTCGCCGGCTATTCGGTGGACCTGTGCGGCCTGGGCGCCATCGCGGCGCTGCTCGGCCTCGCCGTGCTGTTCCCGGAGACGCGGCCGAGCTGGGCGACGGTGCGCCGCATGCTGGTGGAAGGCGGGCAGGAGGGGCTGAGCGTCGCCGTCGCCTGCGCCGCCATCGGCATCATCATCGGCGCGGTGTCCAGCACCGGCCTGGGCATCAAGATCAGCCAGGCCATCGTCGCGCTGGGGCAGGCCGACCTGTTCCTGGCGCTGGTCGCGGCGGCGGCGTGCTCGCTGCTGCTCGGCATGGGGCTGCCGACGGCGGCGTCCTACCTGCTGGTGGTGTTCACCGCCGGGCCGGCGCTGATGCAGCTCGGCCTGCCGACGCTGACCACGCACATGTTCGTCTTCTACTTCGCGGTGATGTCGGCGATCACGCCGCCGGTGGCGCTGGCGGTGTTCGCCGCCGCCGCCATCGCGCAGGAACCGGTGATCCGGATCGCGCTCCACTGCCTGCGCCTGTGCACCGTCGCCTTCCTGTTCCCCTTCCTGTGGGTCTACCAGCCCGAGCTGATGCTGCAGGACCTGTCGCTGGCGACGCTGCCCGCCACCGCCGGCGCGCTGGCGGCGCTGGCGCTGGCGGTGGTGATGCTGGCGGCGGTGCAGGTCGGCCACTTCGGCGGCCGGCTGCCCTGGGCCGAGCGGGTGGTGCTGGCGGTGTGCGCCGCGCTGATCTACGTGCCGGGGGCGCTCAGCACCGGCATCGGCTTCACCGTCGGCGGCGCCATCCTGGCGCGCCGGCTGCTGGCATACCGCCGCCAACCCGTGGAGGTCGCACCGTGAGTCTCTACCCGCCGCCCGAGGCCGTGCAGGCCGAGGTCTTCGCCCGCCTGCCCGACGAGTTCCGCCGCAAGGGCCGCCGCAGTTCGTGGGCCGACGCCAACAAGCGCGGGGAGGAGCTGCACTCCTTCCTCGAGGGGCCGGCCTTCGACGCCCAGGGCAACCTGTGGCTGACCGACATTCCCTGGGGCCGCATTTTCCGCGTTTCCCCCGACGGCGTGTTCACGCTGGTGGCGGAGTACGACGGCGAGCCGAACGGGCTGGCCTTCCACCGCGACGGCCGGCTGTTCATCGCCGACTACAAGAAGGGCATCCTGGCCCTCGACCCGGCGACCGGGCGGATCGAGCCGGTGCTGGAGCGCGCCCGCGGCGAATGTTTCAAGGGTGTAAACGACCTGGTGTTCGCGGCCAGCGGCGACCTCTACTTCACCGACCAGGGGCAGACCGGCCTGCACGACCCGACCGGCCGGCTGTACCGCCTGGGCACCGATGGCCGGCTGACCTGCCTGTTCGATACGCTGCCCAGCCCCAACGGTCTGGTTCCCAACAAGGCGGAAACCGCCATCTACGTCGCGGTCACCCGCGCCAACGCCATCTGGCGCGTGCCCCTGGCCGCCGATGGCTCGACCTCCAAGGTCGGTCTGTTCATCCAGCTGTCGGGCGGGTTGTCCGGGCCGGACGGCATGGCGCTCGATGCGGATGGCGGATTATGGGTGGCGCACGCGGGGAACGGCTGCGTGTGGGGATTCGACATCCTGGGTGTGCCAAAATGTCGCATCCTTTCGGGAGAAGGATTGTTCACGACGAACCTTTCCTTCGGCGGAGAGGGTGGCCGAACGGCCTATATCACCGAATCCGAGAGCGGGGCGGTGCTGAAATGCCACCTGCCGGTGGCCGGAAAGCCTTTGTTTGGGCCGGCGAATCGCTGATTCGCATACTCCGGTACAACATCCCCGTGTGCACCTACGAACGGCGCCGTTCCATACGGCGCCGTTTTCCTATTTCGTACGTATAACACGGATGTTGCGAATTAACGGTTCGTAAGTAGTTTGAAATTGCCGCACGTTACACGTCCCTGCGGTAGGCGCATACCTGGGCATGCACCAAAACTAAGTTGCATTTGTTAAATACGTGACATAAAACAGACCCACGACGTCAGCGCCACCGCCCAAAAGGGCAAACGGCATAGGACGTCGCAATCATAAAAATCAAATCGTGATTCGCAGCACCGGACACCCTGTAAAGGGGCTGGCGAGGCGGTCGCGATATGTGGGTTTAACCGGCCGACGACTGCATCCTCGACGGCGCGGAAGCCAGTCATTCGTTTTGAACTTGGACACTGGGCGAGCATCGCTTTCCAGAACGCGGACGCTTGCCTTACCGATACGTGAAAGGAAGCGGGTCTCATGTCTTTGCAAAAGTGCTTCATCGTCGATTCGACCCTCCGCGAAGGCGAGCAGTTCGAGCTCAGCCACTACACCCTCGCCGACAAGATCGCGATCGCGCGCGCCCTCGACTCGTTCGGCGTCGATTTCATCGAGATCTCCTCGCCGGCGGTGAGCCCGAGCGCCCGTGAGGCCTGCAAGGTGCTGACCGGCCTGAAGCTGCGCGCCCACGTTGCCGCCCATCTGCGCTGCCACATGGACGACGTCCGTCTGGCGCTGGAGTGCGGCATCACCGCCTTCAACCTGTTCATGGCGTCCTCGCCGATCCTGCGCGCCTCCAGCCACGGCCGCGGTGTCGAGGAGATCGTCCGCCAGGCCACCGAGGTCGCCGCCTACATCAAGAAGGAGCGCCCCGACGCGATCGTCCGCTTCTCCTGCGAGGACGCGTTCCGCAGCTCGCTCGACGACCTGCTCTCCATCTACGTGCCGCTGTCGAAGACCGGCCTGTTCTCGCGCTTCGGCATCGCCGACACGGTCGGCGCCGCCAGCCCGCTGCGCGTCCTGCAGACGCTGCAGATGGTCCGCGCCGAGCTGGGCCCGGACATCGACATCGAGTTCCACGGCCACAACGACACGGGCTGCGCCACGGCGAACGCCTGGATGGCGGTCGAGGGCGGCGCCACCCACATCGACACCTGCGTCATGGGCCTGGGCGAGCGCAACGGCATCACCAAGCTGGAAGACCTGGTCGCCGCCATCTACGCGGTGGACCACGAGGCGGCCCGCGCGCGCTTCGACCTGCCGGCGCTGAAGCCGCTGGTCGAGCTGGTCGCCGGGATCGTCGGCGTCGAGGTGCCGTTCGGCGCCTGCATCGTCGGCTCCAGCGCCTTCACCCACAAGGCGGGCGTGCACTCCAAGGCGATCATCGCCAACCCGAAGACCTACGAGATCCTCGACCCGGCCGACTTCGGCCTGGAGCGCAACGTGATGATCGCCCACCAGCTGGTCGGCTGGAACGTGGTCAAGGCGCGCGCCGGCCAGCTCGGCTACGACCTCGACGCCGAGGCGCTGAAGCGGGTGACCGCCACGCTGAAGGACATCGCGTCGCGCCGCCGCATCACCAACGGCGACGTGGACGAGCTGATCGCCGCCGCCGCCGCGGTGAACGGCAACGAGATGGACGCCATCGAGCTGAAGGCCGCCGCCTGATGAACACGCAGCATACCCCCTTCACCACCATCGCCCCCGGCATCGGCTTCGGCGGCCCGCTGCCCGCCGGCTGGCGGTCGATGGCCGACAGCGAGGTGCTGGTCCTGGTCGGCGTCACCGGCGCCGGCAAGTCCACGGCGATCGCCGCCCTGGAGCAGCGTGGCATCCGCTTCAGCCTGCTGCCCGACCGCCGCGTCGTCACCGACAAGGCGATCATCCCGCTCTACGCCGACGGGCCGGTGACCGATCGCGTGCAGCGCTTCTCGATCACCCAGCGCTTCACCAACGACTGCCCGGGCGGCATGGCGGCGGTGCTCGCCGGGCTGGCGGCCGACGCCTCCAAGCGCGGCCTGCCGCTGGTGTTCGACGGCCTGCGCGGCGAGGCCGAGGTGGCGCACGCCGCCGCGGCGCTGCCGCAGGCGCGCTTCCTGGTGCTGACCGCGCCGGACATGGTGCGCCTGATGCGCCTGCTGAAGCGCGGCGACGCCTTCGACCGCGCGGCGCCGGGCGCCGACGTGGCCGCCGGCTCCGGCTTCGAGCTGCCGGGTGCCGAGGGCATCCTGACCGACGAGGAGGTCGCCCGGCTGCGCGCCGAGGTGGCGGCGGGCACGCTGGAGGCCGCCGACGTGCTGGCGAAGTTCAAGATCATCGCCGCCGAGCGCCGCAACTACGACCCGGACCGCGCCGTCGACACGCTGATGAGCATCGCGCCGGAGCGCACCGCGGTGGTCGACACCACGGTGTCCGGCCCGGCCGAGGTCGGCTCCGTGCTGGCCCGCCTGCTGACCGACCGCCGCCACCGCCAGCCCCTCGCGGCCTGACGCGGCGCGCGTTGTCACGAAAAAGCCGCCGGCCTCCGTGGGGAGGCCGGCGGCTTTTGCGTTTGCGGCTCTTGCCCTTACCGCACCACCGAGTCCAGCAGCGCCAGCACCCCGGCGCTGGCCGCACCGACCAGCAGCGCGGTGGCCAGGTTGCGGCTGAACACCAGCTTCGGGTAGGGCACGTGGAACATCTGGCTGGCCACCATCACCGTCACCCCGACCGGCGAGATGGTCACCGCCAGGCTCCAGCCGATGATCAGCGCCTCGGCCAGCGACAGCCGAGCCACCGCGTCCGGCAGATTGGCGAAGACGCCGAGCAGCACCGAGGCGGAGATCGCCGGGTGCAGCCCCAGCGCGCCGGCCAGCAGCATGAGGGCGATCACCGCCAGCAGCAGCGGAAACGGCGGCAGCCCGACCAGCAGCGGCGCCACCGTCGGGGCGAAGCCCGGCAAGCCGGTCAGCACCGCGGCGAAGATGTTGGCCGCCGCCACCAGAAGCAGCTCGTCGCTGCCGTAGACGATGCCGCCCAGGCTGGTCTTCAGGATCGGCACCGCCTGCTCGCGGCCCATGGGGATCAGAAGCGCCGCGCTCAGCAGGGGCACGCCGACCACCACCGCGCCCATGGCGCCGATGCCGGCGAGCCACATGATGGCGACGAACACCGCGGCGATCAGCGCCGAGATCGGCACCAGCGGCAGCAGGCCGTAGAGGATGCGCATCAGGCTGCGCGGACCCGTCCCCGCCACCGCGAGGTCCGCGGCCAGCGCCAGCACCGCGCAGGCGAGCCCCAGCAGGATCACCGAGCCCGCCGGCACGTCGTGCATCTGGTGGGTGACGTAGGCGACGCCGACGAAGAACGGTGACCAGAACGCGGCGAAGCTGATGCCGCGCACCGAGGCCAGCGCCGCCTCGCGCCGGCCGCGCTCGTGCACGTCGGTCTGCATCAAGGGCGCCAGCACCGCGTGCGCGCCGAAGGACAGGAAGCTGCCGATGCCGAAGGCGCCCACCAGGAATCCGCCCTCCACCTGCCTCGGGTCGAGCGGGGCGAGCCGGGTGCGCACCTCGCGGATCGCCTGCCCGGCGTGTGCGATGGTGCGCAGCAGCTGCAGCACGCACAGGAAGGCGCCCAGCAGCATGGCGTTGTGCAGCCCCTGCCAGATCGGCCAGGGGTTGCCGACCGCCCAGGTCACCGCGACGACCGCCGTGGCGAGCAGCGCGAACAGCACCCGCGTGGTGCGCCGCGCCCGCACCACCGCCGGCGGGATGAACAGCGCCAGCAGCACCGCCGCGACGTCGCCCAGCGGACCCTTCCACGGCGGCACCAGGAGTGCGACGAATTGCAGCGCCGTCAACCCGATCAGCAGGATCTGGATCGGCCGCACGATGGCGCGCTGCAGCGGCGACGCGTGCTGGGCGCGGGGAATTGCCGTCTGCTTATCGGAAGTGGTCATGGTGGCGTCGGTCGTCTGTCGTTTGAGAGCTAAGCATATTCGTGTATGCAACCAGGGCGTACAAATGATAGATCGAATTGCATCCTTTCATATAGAATGATTTAACACCTTCGTCGTATTGATAAGCTGATGCTCCGGCCCGGCGCTCGTTTCCGGCGGGAGGCGGGGGCGGAAAGGGCAATGGCCGGACGGTGGATGGAGGCGGTTGCTCTCCTTGAGAAAGAGGGTTGGCTTCAGCGTCAACAAGATGGTGCGAAAATACCGCGACGTTTTGTCGCCTATTCCGGGTGTCGGATGCGCATGGCCGCCGCATAAAGTTGCGGAAATTGCGCAGCGATCGCGTTGATGCTACACAGCCTCGCCGATTATACGCCAACAGTAGAAACACGCCACGGAAGGTGAGCCGCATGTTCGAGATGAAAGACTTGGGCCGTGTGACGTCCCCGATCCGCACCGTCGCCCGCGTGGCGGCCGCCGGTGCGCTGCTCCTGGGCCTGCTGGGGGCCGGACCGGCGTCGGCCCAGGTGACTCGCGTCGTCACCGCCAACTTCGCGCCGCTGACCGACAACGCGTCGCCGGACAAGAAGGGTCTTCTGCACGATCTCGTCCGCGAGATGATGAAGCTCCAGAACGTCGACAAGCCGATCGAGTTCATGGCGTGGCCGGACGCGGTGGCGGAGGCCGACGCGAAGCCCGGCACCATGTTCTTCCCGGTCACGCGCAGCAAGGAGCGCGAGGACAAGTACCTCTGGCTGACCAAGATCTTCGACATGGACCGCTCCTTCGCCGGCCGGCCGGGCAGCGCGCCGATCAACACGGTGGACGACGCCAAGCGCCTCAAGGCGGTGGGCACGACGGTCAACAGCGCCTCGCTGAACTTCCTGAAGCAGAAGGGGCTGACCAACATCGTCGAGTTCCCCAGCTCGCGTGAGCTGATGCAGGCTCTGCTCGACGGCAAGATCGACGTGAGCTACCAGCCCAACCCGTTCTGCAAGACCGATTGGAAGGTGGTCGGCGGCCAGGGCTCGCTGGTCTTCGGCGAGCCGCAGGAGCGCTCCGCCGCCTACCTCGCGGCCAACAAGGCCTCGACCCTGAATCCGGCGGACTGGCAGGAAGCGCTGAAGGTCCTGGAGCAGGACGGCAGCTTCGAGCGGCTGGTCAAGCTCTACGGAATGGAGTGATGCGATGGCGGGCGGCCGGTTTCGGCCGCCCGCCGCCGTTTCCGGTATTGGGCCGGCGCGCCCGTTGAATACACCAGCATGAACGAGATTTTATATATTAGGTATCGATTGGCGATTGCTTTTCGTTAATAGCTTAGATTTATTTGTTCTTGGATTTTAGTGAATAATAGCGTTGTGGCGGTGTGTTGAACTGCCGTATTGTCGTGCAGATGCTGTCCTTACTTCGTTTCGGCTGGGCGGGTATTTGATGGTGCCGTGGCCGTGACGCTCTGTCCTGGGGGAAGTCTGTGATGTCGATGGACGGTTTGACGGAAGCGGCCCCGAAAGGCCTGTTCTTCATGCGCAGCATCAGCCAGAAGATCATCGTCTGGGTGGTGCTCCTGCTGGCGCTGGGCCTCGGCAGCCTGATCACCTATCAGGCGATGAAGGTGCGCGATCTGGCGCTGACGGTCTTCGACCAGGGTTCGACGCAGGTGACCCGGCTGCTGGGCGACAACATGTCGTCGGCGGTCCGCTACGCCCGCGCCGAGGCGATCAAGGGCTCCTATGCCGAAGTGGCGCAGAACCCGCAGGCCGGGCTCGACGCCGTGCTGGTGCTGGACAAGTTCGGCAAGCCGCTCGACAGCTACACCCGCGCCGGCGTCGATGCCGCGGCGGTCGCCCGCTTCGCCGAGGAGACCCGCGCCCGCGCCGAGGGCGGCGCGGTCGTCCAGGCCACCGACTCGCAGACGCTGGTGATCACGCCGGTCGTCTCCGGCACCCAGCGCGAGCGCGTCGGCTACCTCGCCGCGGCGTGGAGCCGCAAGGCGGTGGTCGATCAGATCGCGACGGACACCGAGGCGTCCATCGTCATCTCGCTGGGCGTGGTGGTCATGCTGGTGCTGGCGCTGTACGTGCTGGTCCGCCGCATCGTCATCACCCCGACGCTGGAGATCAGCACGGCGATGCAGATGATCTCCGAGAACAACCTGGACATCCGGCTGACCTGCCTGAGCCGCGCCGACGAGATCGGCACCATCGCCCGCGCGGTCGAGGTGTTCCGCGACAGCACCGCCAAGGTCCGCCTGCTCAACGAGGAGCAGGAGCGCACCAAGGCCGAGGCGGAGGCCACCCGCAAGAAGATGATGGCCCAGCTGGCGCAGGACTTCGAGGCCAACGTCTCGACCCTGGTCGAGCGGGCGCTGCTGGCCGCCAGCGAGATGGGCGAGTTCGCCCACACCCTCGCCGGCCGAGTCGCCCAGGCCGAGAAGGGCGCGGTGGAGATCGCCAGCGCCACCTCGCACACCATGGAGAACGTCGGCAGCATCGCCTCGGCCACCGAGCAGCTGTCGGCCACCACCGCGGAGATCTCGCAGCGCATCACCCAGTCGGTGGAGGGTGCGCGCAACACCGCGGAGGCCGCCGACCAGACCAGCCACACCATCGAGGCGCTGGCCAGCCAGGCGCTGCGCATCGGCGATATCGTTAAGCTCATCAACGACATCGCCAGCAAGACCAACCTGCTGGCGCTGAACGCCACCATCGAGGCGGCGCGCGCCGGCGACGCCGGCAAGGGCTTCGCGGTGGTCGCCAGCGAGGTCAAGCAGCTGGCCAACCAGACCGCCAAGGCCACCGAGGACATCACCCAGCAGATCAACGGCGTGCAGTCCTCCACCCAGCGCGCCGTGGACGAGATCAAGTACATCTCCAAGGTCGCCGAGGGAGCCCGCGAGATCGCCACCGGCATCGCCGCCGCGGTCGAGGAGCAGAACATCACCACGCACGAGATCTCGCGCGCCGCCAACCACGCGGCGTCGGGCACGCAGGCGGTCGCCACCAACATCGACCAGGTGACCGGCGACGTGGTGGACGCCAGCCACATGGCGAAGGACCTGCTGGACGCCACCCGCAACGTGTCGGAGCAGTTCAACCTGCTGCGCCAGCAGGTCACCAACTTCATCAGCCACGTCCGCGCGGCCTGACGCCGCACGGGGATGCAAGCCCGCCGGGTCGCCCGGCGGGCTTTTTTCATGTCCCCCCGTTGTCCCGCGGTGGTCACGGACCGTGGGGCGATGGCGCACAAATGTCCGACGAAGGCCATCATTCTCGCGTGCGTTGAAAACCACGCAAGGAATTGACCGATGGCAACGACCACCACGGGCCTCGTCGACGCCAGGATCGTCGTGAACGCCTATGGCACGTCCGCCGGAGGCATCTGGCCGCACTTCCGCCTGCTGGTGGACGGCAAGGACGCCGGCCAGGCGACGGTGAGCGCCGCCAACCCGAGCGCCTACAGCTTCACCACCCAGGTCGCCGCCGGGCAGGCGCACACCGTGCAGGTCCATTTCGACAACGACGCCAGCGTGAACGGCCAGGACCGCAACCTGATGGTCCGCTCGGTGGTGGTGAACGGCAACACGCTGCTGCCGACCCAGGCCGTCTACGACCGCTACGCGCTGGACGGGCAGGACACGGTGGCCGGTCAGGAAGGCATGTGGTGGGAAGGGGCGCTGAACTTCAGCACGCCCGCCAGCTTCTACCCGGCCGCGACGACGCCGGCCCCGGCCACCCCCACGCCGACCCCGACGTCCGGCGCGTCGACCATCGTGGTGAACGCGGCGGGCTCGCTGGCCGGCGGCGTCGGCGCGCACTTCAACCTGCTGGTGGACGGTGTGAAGGTGGGCGAGGGCACCGCCGGTACCACCGCCAAGGACTTCGCCTTCACCACCACCGCCGCGCTGGGCGCCGGGCACAAGGTGCAGGTGCAGTACGACAACGACGCCAGCGGCCGCGACCTGTTCGTCAACACGATCACCATCAACGGCAAGGCCGTGGCGCCGACCGCCCCCATCGTCAGCTACGACAAGGGTGCCCTGGACGGCAGGGACGTGGTCGCCGGCCAGTCCAGCCTGTGGTGGAACGGCACGCTGGTGGTCAACGCCGATTCCTCGTTCTTCCCGAAGCCCGTCACCCCGACTCCGACGCCGCCGGCCGCCGGCGCCTCCACCATCGTGGTCAACGCGCTGGGCACGCCGTACAACGGCGTCAACGCGCACTTCAACCTGCTGGTGGACGGCGTCAAGGTGGGCGAGGGCACCGCCGGTACTGCGGCCAAGGACTTCACCTTCACCACCACCGCCGCGACCGGCACCGGCCACAAGGTGCAGGTGCAGTACGACAACGACTCCGGCCCGCGCGACCTGACGGTCAACAAGATCACCGTGAACGGCCACGCCTACGCGCCGACCGACCCGGCGGTGACCTACGACAAGGGCGCCCTGGACGGCAAGGACGTGGTCGCCGGGCAGTCCGGCCTGTGGTGGAACGGCACGCTGGTGGTGAACGCGCCGGCCAGCGACTTCCCCGCGGGCACCACGACGCCGACCACGCCGACCACGCCCACCACCCCGGCGCCGACCGGCCCGGCCTTCTACGTGGCGACCAACGGCAAGGACACCTGGTCGGGCAAGCTGGCGGCGCCCAACGCCGACGGCACCGACGGCCCGTTCGCCACGTTGCAGGCGGCGCAGCGCGCCATGCGCGCCAGCGACATCGACGTCACCTACGTGCGCGGCGGCGACTATTACATGAAGGACCAGCTCTGGCTGGACGGGAACGATTCGGGCGTCCGCTTCGCCGCCTACGGGGCGGAGAAGCCGGTGTTCCACGGCGGCGCGCTGGTCGAGAACTGGGTGTCGCGCGGCAACGGGCTGTGGAGCGCGCAGCTTCCGGCCGGCTCCAAGCCGGTGCTCGACCTCTCCATGGACGGCAAGCGGCAGACGCTGGCGCGCACGCCGAACGAGGACCCGACGCGCCCCATCGACGGCGGCTGGCTGATCGCCGACAAGGCGGCGTCCGGCACCGGCGCCAACCAGATCACCTTCAAGGCCGGCTCGGTTCCCACCTTCGCCGACACCAAGGGGCTGATGGTCAGCGCCTTCGGCCAGCACGGCTACGACGACGTGCTGGTGCCGGTGACCAGCATCGACTACGCGCGCAACGTCATCACGCTGGGCAGCGGCAGTTGGGACGGCTTCGGCGAGGGCAGCCGCTTCTTCCTCTACAACGCCAAGGACCAGCTCGACGCCAGCCGGGAGTGGTTCTTCGACCCGGCGTCGAACCAGATCCTGTTCCGGCCGGAAGGCGGCACGCCGGTCGGCCACACGGTGGTGGCCTCGCAGCTGAACGTCCTGTTCGGCATGGGCGGGGCGAAGAACGTCACCATCGAGGGGCTGACGCTCGCCGACGGCGGCCCGAACGGGCACAGCGTCTACGCCCAGGGCGCCGACGGCCTGGTGTTCAAGAACAACGCGGTGCAGAACGGCGGCTACGGCATCACCGTGCAGTCCAGCCCGAACGCCAAGGTGACCGGCAACAGCTTCGACCACACCGGCCTGGAAGCGGTGTTCGTCAAGATGGGGTCCAACTTCGCCGACGTGTCGGACAACCGGGTCGCCTACGCCGGTTCGGTGGACCGCGGCAGCGACGGCATCTGGGTGAACGGCAGCTCCGACGTGAAGGTGACGCACAACCTGATCGAGCACACCGCCGGCAAGGCGATCTCGGTCGGGTCGGTGCAGATCACCGGCGACGAAACCTACCGGGCGACGATCACCCACAACAAGGTCGTCGATTCGAACCGCGAGACCAGCGACGGCGGCGGCATCTACCTGATCAACCGGCAGCAGAACGCCACCGGCCACCTCGTCGCCCACAACGACGTGTCGGACACCAACGCCTTCGGCAACGTGCGCTGGGACGGCTCGGTCTCGCCGACGTGGCTCGACCCGAAGCAGCTGGTTTCCTGGGGCATCTACCTGGACGACTGGGCCAGCGGCGCCACGGTGAAGGGCAACTACGTGCACGGCAACCTGGGCGGCGTGTTCCTGCACGGCGGCTGGAACAACCAGGTCGTCAACAACATCATCGCCGGCAACGACGGCCGCGAGATCGGCCTGCAGCAGAGCGTCGGCTACGGCGGCTGGAAGGGCACGCCGATGTCCGGCAACGAATTCCACCACAACGTCATCGACGCCACCAACCAGGGGCTGGTGGTCGCCATCGACGGGCCGAAGACCGCCGGCACCTTCCACGACAACGACTACGCCTACCTCGACGTCGCGGCGAAGCTGTTCCAGGTGTGGCCGCAGGCGATGGCCGGCACGCAGGGCACGCTGGCCGAGTGGAAGGCGGCGGGCTACGACTCGGGCTCGCTGACGCTGAACCCGCTGTTCACCAACCCGGCGGCGGGCGACTACACGCTGGCGTCCGCTTCGCCCATGTACCAGCACGGCTTCGAGGCGATTCCGATGGACCAGATCGGCCTGCTGCACTGATCGAAGAGGCGCACCCCTCCGGTTTGTGATAGTCAGGACGGGCCATCACAACCGGAGGGATCCATGGCGGAGTGGAGCGCGGGCTACGTCGCCGACATCGAATACGAGCCGGGCCTGTTCCGCCAGCAGGCCCCGGCGCACCTCGACCTCGTCTGCCTGCTGAACGGCCTGGAGCCGCCGCAGGCGGGCGAGGACTTCGCGTGGTGCGAGCTGGGTTGTGGCCAGGGCGTGACCGCCAACGTCGTCGCCGCCGCCAACCCGAAGGCCACGGTGCACGCCGTGGACTTCCACCCCGCCCACATCGCCCGCGCCCGGGCGACGGCGACGGCCGCCGGGCTGACCAACGTCACCTTCCACGAGAACAGCTTCGAGGAACTGGCGGACGGCGCCGGGCCGGCGCTGCCGGCTTTCGACTACATCACCCTGCACGGCGTCTACAGCTGGGTCGGGGCGGTGGCGAAGGGGGCGATCGTCCGCTTCATCGCCCGCCACCTGAAGCCGGGCGGGCTGGTCTACATCACCTACAACACGCTGCCCGGCTGGTCGAACCAGATCCCCCTGCAGCGCCTGCTGCTGGAATACGCCCGCACGGTGCCGGGCCGTAGCGACCACGCTGCGCTCAAGGCGCTGGACTTCGCCGAGGCGCTGTTCGGCGCCGGTGCGAAGGCGGCGGGCGACGCCGACGTGTTCAAGCGCCTGCGCGACCCGTCCACGCACCCGACCTATCTGGCGCATGAGTACCTGAACGGCAGCTGGCAGCCGCTGCTGCACGCCGACGTGGCGCGCGACCTGGCGGCGGCGAAGCTGAGCTACGCCGGCTCCGCCCACATGTTCATGAACGAGCCGTCGCTGGTGCTGAGCGCGGAGCAGCGCGCGCTGCTGGACGGCATGGCCGACCCGGTGCTGCGCGAGAGCTTCGCCGACTACTGCGAGGTGGAGCGGCACCGCTGCGACGTCTTCGTCCGCGGCGCCCGGCCGCTGCCCCCGGCGCTGCGCGAGGCGCGGCTGCGCGACATGGGGCTGGCGCTGATCGGCCCCATCGCCCTTCCTTACACCGTCGAAGGCAAGGGCACGCCCCTGGTGCTGGAGGAGCGCGTCTACGGCCCCATCATCGCGGCGCTGGGCGCGGGGGCGCGCCGCATCGGCGACCTGCTCGACCTGCCGGAGGTGCGGGCGGCCGGGGCGCCGCCGGCGCGGCAGGTGGCTCTGGCGCTGGTCGGCGCCGGGGCGGCGCTGGCGACGCGCGGGCTCGACGCCACGCCGCTGGAATCGGTGCTGCGCTTCAACCACGTGCAGATCGCCGAGGCCGTCGCGGCGCAGAACCCGGTCGCGTGGCTGGCGGCGTCGGTCGCCGGCGCCGGCCTGCACACCGACGCGGCCGGGGCGCAGCTCTACCGCTCGGTCCTGGAGGGAGGGCCGACCTCGCCGCCGCTGCTGGTGGAGCGCCTGTTCGGGCCGCTGCGCGTAACCGACCACATGAACGATCCGGTGGGCCTGCAGGCGCAGGCGCAGCACCGCGCGCAGGTCGCCCACGCCATCGACCGGGCGGTGCGCCACGACCTGCCGGCCTGGAAGCGCCTGGGCATGATCTGAGCGCATAGCCCAGGATATCTTTTGAACCGGCCGGCGGACGCGCTATCTGATGGCGGATGAGGTACCCCGCGGGGCCTCTCCGCCACCGGAAAGCCGTATGTTGACCGCCAAGGACATCTTCTCCTACCGCAAGCACTGGGCGCACCGCTTCGGCACCGCGCCCTTCCTGCCGACCTCGCGCGCCGAGATGGAGGCGCTGGGATGGGACAGCTGCGACGTGATCGTCGTCACCGGCGACGCCTACATCGACCATCCCAGCTTCGGCATGGCGATCATCGGGCGGCTGCTGGAGGCGCAGGGCTTCCGCGTCGGCATCATCGCGCAGCCCGACTGGCAGACGGCCGAGCCGTTCAAGGTCCTGGGCAAGCCCAACCTGTTCTTCGGCGTCACCGGCGGCAACATGGATTCCATGGTGAACCGCTACACGTCCGACCGGCGGCTGCGCCACAACGACAGCTACACGCCGAACGACGAGGGCGGCAAGCGGCCGGACCGCGCCGCCATCGTCTATTCGCAGCGCTGCCGCGAGGCGTACAAGGATGTGCCCATCGTGCTGGGCGGCATCGAGGCGTCCTTGCGCCGCATCGCGCATTACGACTACTGGTCGGACAAGGTGCGCCGCTCGGTCCTGGTGGACGCCAAGGCGGACATCCTGCTCTACGGCAACGCCGAACGCGCCATCGTCGAGGTGGCGCACCGCGCCGCCGCCGGCGAGGCGCCGCGCGCCATGCAGGACATCCGCGGCACCGCCTTCCTGCGCGACGCCGTGCCGGAGGGCTGGCACGTGGTGGACGCCGCGGCGGCGGTCGAGGACGGCGAGGCGCTCAACCCGCGCCGTGACGAGCCGGAACAGACCGTGGTGCGCCTGCCCTCCTACGAGCAGGTGGCGGCCGATCCGGTGCTGTATGCCCAGGCGTCGCGCGTGCTGCACCAGGAGGCCAACCCCGGCAACGCGCGCCCGATGGTGCAGCGGCACGGCGACAAGGAGCTGTGGCTCACCCCGCCGCCGATCCCGCTGACCACGCCCGAGATGGACGGCGTCTTCGCGCTGCCCTACGCCCGCGCCCCGCACCCCAGCTACGGCGACGCGCGCATCCCGGCGTGGGAGATGATCCGCTTCTCCGTCAACATCATGCGCGGCTGCTTCGGCGGCTGCTCCTTCTGCTCGATCACCGAGCACGAGGGGCGGGTGATCCAGAGCCGCTCGCAGGACTCGATCCTGCGCGAGATCCAGGAGATCCGCGACAAGACCAAGGGCTTCACCGGCCACATCTCCGACCTGGGCGGGCCGACCGCCAACATGTACCGCCTCGCCTGCAAGGACGACGCGATCCAGCGCACCTGCCGACGGCCCAGCTGCGTCTACCCCGACATCTGCAAGAACCTCGGCACCGACCATGGCCCGCTGATCGAGCTGTACCGCAAGGCGCGGGCGGTGAAGGGGGTGAAGAAGATCTCCATCGCGTCGGGCCTGCGCTACGACCTCGCGGTCAAGAGCCCGGAGTACGTGAAGGAGCTGGTGAAGCACCACGTCGGCGGCTACCTGAAGATCGCGCCGGAGCACACCGAGGCCGGACCGCTGTCCAAGATGATGAAGCCGGGCATCGGCGCCTACGACAGCTTCAAGCGGATGTTCGAACAGGCGGCGAAGGAGGCGGGCAAGAAGCTCTACCTCATTCCTTACTTCATCGCAGCGCACCCGGGCACCACCGACGAGGACATGATGAACCTCGCGCTGTGGCTGAAGCGGAACGGCTTCAAGGCCGACCAGGTGCAGACCTTCCTGCCCAGCCCGATGTCGGTGTCGGCGGCGATGTACCACACCGGGCGGAACACGCTGCGCCCGATCCGGCGGGTCGGCGGCGAGACGGTGGAGGCGGCCAAGGGCCTGAAGCAGCGCCGGCTGCACAAGGCCTTCCTGCGCTACCACGACCCGGAGAACTGGCCGGTGCTGCGCGACGCGCTGAAGGCGATGGGCCGCGCCGACCTGATCGGCCCGGGGCCGCAGCACCTCGTCCCGGCGTGGCAGCCGGCGGGGACGGGGAAGGCGTGTGCGAAGAAGCAGGGCGGGGGGAAGCCGTTCTTCACGCAGCAGGCGGGAGCGGGGCGAAGAAGGATGCCGCAGAAGGCGCGGTAAGGTTTCCGCGTTGGGCCCCCCTCCTAACCTCCCCCCACTGCGCGGGGGGAGGAATTAACCCCCTCCCCCGCGCAGTGGGGGAGGGATGGGGTGGGGGCCCGTCGCGCGCACCTACCCGGCGATCCCCAACCCTTTCAGCCACCCCCGCTGCCCACCGACGAACCCCTCGTACAGCCGCTTCAGCTCCGCCACGTTCTCGGCGTCCGTCGCCAACTCCTCGCCGTCCCGGCGAAGCTTCTTTCCGCGTTCGCGCAGCACCGTCCACACGAACGGCGCCGGATCCTCGCGGCGCGCCTCGGCGAGCAGGAACAGCCGCTCCAGCAGCCCGACCACCACGCCGGTCCCCAGCACCGGGGACGCCAGCTGCCGGATCCCCGGATCGAAGCGGTTGCGCTCCAGCACCGCGGCGTTGAACCGCGCCACGCGCTGGGCGTCGATGCCCTCGGGCACCGGCACCACCGCGCCGCCGAGCAGAGCGATGGTGCGCAGCACATCCTCCAGCCCGTGCGTCTTCAGGTCGCCCAGCAGCGCGTCCAGCGTCCGCGGGCCGTCGGCCAGCGCCTCGGCCAGCGGCGCGGCGGCCGGCAGGTCGATGCGGCCGGTCGGCGCGCTCACCCGCTCCGGCATCTCGCCGCGCGGCACCGCCAAGCCGAAGCGCAGCGCCCGCAGCCGCTGCTCGCGCTCGGCCGGCGACAGGCGGATCGCGCCCTTGACGTATACGTCGCGGCGGAAGCGCTGGTCGGTCAGGTAGTCGCGCAGCGTCTCGCGCAGCGCCGGGTCCGCCGCCTCGTTCAGCAGGGCGAGGCCCTGCGCGCTGACCATGGCGTCGTCCACATGGTCGGCCAGCGTCGCCGAGGCGGCGTACTCCAGCTTGGCGGCGGCCAGCTCGCGGGCGACGTCGGCGTGGTAGAAGGGCGTCCAGTCGCGGTTCAGGTACTCATGCGCGATGTAGCCGTCGGACTTGCCATCCAGGCTCTCCAGGTGGGCGAGCGCGCCGGGAACCCGATCGAACCAGCCCTCGCCCAGACGCGCCATGCGCGCGGCGAAGCCCAGCGCCTTCTCGATGCGGCCGGACAGCGGGCCGGAGCCGGACGCGGTGTGCTCCACCAGCAGCTTGCGCAGCGGCGTGTGCGCCGCCCAGCCGGGCAGGCAGTTGTAGCTGACGTAGACCATCCCGCCCGGCTTCAGGCGGCGGCGCAGGATGTCGAGCAGGATGCGGCGGTTGTCGGCGCTCACCCAGGTCCACACGCCGTGCAGGGCGACGATGTCCAGGTCCGGGCCGTCGCGGTCGGCGTATTCGGCGAAGCTGTCTTCCAGGAAGGTGGCGTTGGCGTTGCTGGCCTTGGCCGAGAGGTCGCGGGCGTCGGCGACGTGGGCGGGCAGGAAGTCCACCGCCTCCAACCGCGCGTGCGGGTGCACGCCGGCCAGCAGGTTGCTGGTCAGGCCCTGGCCGCAGCCGAGTTCGGCGTAGGTGAAGGGCGCCGACGGGTCGGGCGGGCGGATGCCGGCGAGCAGCAGCGCGAAGCCCAGGTGCGCCGGCGCCATCTCGGCATAGAAGGAGTGGGCGTAGGCGATGTCGTGGACGTAGCCTTCGGTCCAGCCGGCCATCTACGCCACCGCGAACAGGTCGCCACCCTCGTCGTTGGGCGGCTCGTCGGATGCGTTCGGATCTCCCGGTGCCGTCTCCCAGCCCAGCGCCGGCAGGGCGATGATGCGTTTTCCGGCGCGGTCGTTGCGGCTGACCACGAGGTTGCGCTGCTCCATGTAGGCCACCAGCCGCCGCGCCCGACCGGTGGAACGGCTGCCGCAGGCCCGCGCGATCTCGGCATCGGACGGGCAGGGCGCGCGGTCCATGGCGGCGCGGGCCAGCAGCAGGAAGACGCCTTGCAGGTCCTCCGCCAGCTCGGCGGCGCAGGCCGTCGCCTTCTCCCAGTCGGGGCTGTCGCCGGCCTCGGTGTCCACGCCGGCGCGCACGGTGGCGAGGCGGCGGCGGAAGGCCGGCAGGTCGAGCGGCTTGCCGCGCAGGTTGTGGATCCGGCAGCGCACCAGGAAGTCCTGGTACAGCACCGCCACCGAGCGGAACGACGCTTCCGGGTCGGCCAGCACCTGGCGCAGGATCTCGTCCAGGACCGGGCCCTGGTCCTCGGCCGGCTCTTCCTCGGCCGCGGCGGCCATGGCGGCGGGGCGGGCCTGCACCAGCTGCATCAGGATGTCGTTGGTGCTGGGCGCCGGCGGCGGGGGTGGGCGGCGCACCACCATCGGGCGGGCCGGCGGGTCGGGCTCGCCGGGCTGGAGGATCAGGTCGCGGGCGTCCTCCACCGCGGTCTCGGGCAGCGGCATCAGCTTCGGGCTGCCGGTGCGGCCGTGCGTCTGCACGTCGCCGATGCGGATCGGCAGCGGCCGGCGCGACAGCGCGGGGCCGAGCGCGATGAAGTGCCCGCGCTCCAGGTCGCGGAACGCCTCGGCCTGCCGGCGCTCCATGCCCAGCAGGTCGGCGGCGCGCGCCATGTCGATGTCGAGGAAGGTGCGGCCCATCAGGAAGTTCGACGCCTCGGCCGCCACGTTCTTGGCCAGCTTGGCGAGGCGCTGGGTGGCGATGATGCCGGCCAGCCCGCGCTTGCGGCCGCGGCACATCAGGTTGGTCATGGCGCCCAGCGACACCTTGCGCGCCTCGTCCGACACCTCGCCGGCGGCGGCGGGGGCGAACAGCTGCGCCTCGTCCACCACCACCAGCATGGGGTACCAGCAGTCGCGCTCCGCGTCGAACAGCCCGCCCAGGAAGGCGGCCGCCGCGCGCATCTGCATCTCGGTGTCCAGGCCCTCCAGGTTCAGCACGACCGACACACGGTGCTGCCGCACCCGGCCGGCGATGCGCTGGAGCGCGGGTTCGGTGTGGTCGGCGGCCTCCACCACCACGTGGCCGAAGGCGTCGGCCAGGGTGACGAAATCGCCCTCCGGGTCGATGATCGCCTGCTGGACCCATTGGGCGCTCTGCTCGATCAGGCGGCGCAGCAGGTGCGACTTGCCGGAGCCGGAATTGCCCTGCACCAGCAGCCGGGTCGCGAGCAGCTCCTCGAGGTCGAGCGCCGCCGGCGTTCCGGACGTCGTCGCTCCCATGTCGATGCTGACCTTCATACGGACCCTTCTCCCTGGCGGCGGCCCAACCTATAGCGCAGATCGGGCGGCGGGCACGAGATCTGCGTGCGACGCCGGAGTGAATGGCTCGTGTGCGTGACCTGTTCCCCACCCCCGGCGGGAGGGGTAGGGTGGTGTCAACCAAGGGAGGAGAGCGATCCATGACGACATCCGTGACCATCGTCGGCGCGACCGGCTGGGTGGGCAAGGCGCTGGTGGCCGCGGTGGCGGCGGCGCCGGACCTGACGCTGGCCGGCGCCGTGGCGCGCCGGGCCGCCGGGCAGGACGCCGGCACCATCGCCGGGCTGGCGCCGCTGCACGTGACCGTGTCGGCCACGCTGGAGGAGGCGCTGCGCGCACCCTGCGACGTGGTGGTCGACTACACCAAGCCGGACGTGGTGAAGGGGCACGCGCTGACCGCCGTCGCCGCCGGGCGGCACGTGGTGGTCGGCACCTCGGGCCTGACGGCGGAGGACTACGCGGAGATCGACCGCGCGGCGCGGGAGAAGGGGGTGGGCGTGCTGGCGGCCGGCAACTTCTCGATCACCGCGACGCTGATGGCGCGCTTCGCCCTGATGGCGGCCAAGTACGTGCCCGACGTGGAGGTCATCGACTACGCCTCGGCATCCAAGCCCGACGTGCCGAGCGGCACCGGGCGCGAGCTGGCGGAGCGGCTGGGCGCGGTGCGCCAGGACCCGACCTCCAAGCCGGTGGGCGAGTTGCGCGGCCCGCAGGAGACGCGCGGCGCCGAGATCGGCCGCACCCGCGTGCACTCGGTGCGGATGCCCGGCTTCATCCTGTCCTGCGAGGCGCTGTTCGGCCTGCCCGACGAGCGCCTGACCATCCGCCACGACGCCGGCTCCAGCGCCACGCCCTACGTGGCCGGCACGCTGCTGGCGGTCCGCCGGGTGGGCGAGCAGGTGGGGCTGCGGCGCGGGCTGGACAGCCTGATGGAGTGAGGGTCAGGCCGGGCGGCGGGCGGCCTTGCCGCCCTCCATCCTGACCACCATCAGCCCCAGCGACGCGGCGCAGCCGGCGGCCACGGCCAGCGTCACGGTGGCGGCCTGCCAGTCGCCGCCGGCCTGCGAGACGATGTGGGCGATCAGCGGCGGCCCCAGAAGCTGGCCGAGGTTGGAGCCCTGCAGCACCATGCCGTTGGCCGAGGCGAGGTGCTTCGGCGACGGCGCGTGCGCCGCGGCACCCGAGAAGCTCGCGGCCGGCAGCATCCCGCCGGCGAAGGAGAACAGCAGGCACAGCGCGTAGCGGAACCCGTCCGGCCCGACCCCGGCGACCGCCAGCGGCGCGCTCAGCGCCATCACCGCGCTGGCCGCCGCCAGCAGCCAGCCGCGCGGCACCGCCTTGCGCATCAGCCAGCCGCCGAGGATGCAGCCCGGCACGTTGGCCAGCACCAGCAGCGCCGTCAGCAGCGTCGCGGTGGTTCCGCTCAGGCCGCGGTCCTGCATCAGGAAGCTCGGCAGCCAGACCATCAGCGAGATCCACTGGAAGGCGTAGGCGGTGAACGCCAGGGCGAAGCCCCACAGGCCGGGGCGGCTCGTGGTCTCGGCGATCAGGCGGACGGGGTTCTGCGTGCTGCGCGCCGTCACCGGCAGGTGGCGGGTGGTCAGCGTCAGCACCAGCAGCGCCAGCAGCAGCAGGGCCAGCAATCCCAGCCACAGCCCGCGCCAGCCCACCACCGGCAGCGCCCCGGCGGCGAGCACCATGGCGATGGCGCTGCCGCTGGGCATGTAGATCGACCACAGGCCGAAGGCGAAGCTGCGGTCGGCCGGCGCCGTGGCGGCGAGGATCAGCGACGGCGCGGAGACGGTCACGGAGATGAAGCCGACGCCCTCCACCACGCGCGCCAGCAGCAGCAGCGTGCCGCTTTCCGCCACGGCACCCAGCACGCCGCCGAGCAGCAGCGCGGCGACGCCCAGCCAGACGCCGCGGCGCTGCCCGATGGAATCGGACAGCAGGCCGAGCGCCACGCCGGCGGTGGCACCCAGCGTCGCGAACACCGACATCACCCATCCGCCCTCGACCAGCGACAGGCCGAGTTCGCTGCGGATCAGCGGCATGGCCGGGGGCACCTTGCCGATGCTCATGGCCGCGGCGATGCCGATGCCGATGGCGCTCGCCACCGCGGCCCAGGAGGTGCGGCCGGTGGTGGGTGCGGTCATGGGCGGCGCAGCGCCGCGTGGCCGACCGGGCCGAGGCCCGCGGCGTCCTGGATCGAGCCGGCCAGCGCGCGGGCGATGCAGTCGTAGCCGAAGTCGTTGTGGTGGATGCCGTCCGGCCCGACGAGGTCGGGGATCGCCGCCTGGTTGGCCAGCACCCAGCCGCGCATCAGCGCGAAGCGGCGGAACAGGCCGGCACCCTCCTCCGCCGCGACGCGGGCGATGCGCGCCTGCATGTCGTCGTGCGCCGGCTTCTCCAGCATGGCGGGGGCGTACTGCAGGTCCATCAGCACGACATCGAGCCCGGCGGCCTTCAGCCGGCGCACGCCGTCGCGGACGATCCGCTCGGCTTCGGCCGGGTCAAGGTTGCGCAGCACGGAGTTGGCGGCGACCTGCCACACCACGAGGTCCGGCCGCTGGTCGATCACGTCGCGCTGGAAGCGGTCCAGCATGTCGGTGCCGACCTCGCCGTTGACGCCCTTGTTGAGCACGACGACCTCGCGGCCGGGGAAGACCTGGCGCAGGTAGTGGGACAGGCGCGCGGGGTAGCTGTGCTCCGCGTCGCTGGCCCCGGCCCCGGCGGTGGAGGAGGAGCCGATGGCGACGATGCGCAGCGGATCGCCGATGGCGATGCTCCCGGCCACGCGCGGCAGCGGCACCGTCAGCGCGGCCACCTGACCCGAGGCCGGGCAGGCGGGCGGTGCGGCGAGGGCTGGAGGGGACAGCAGCAGGGCGGCGGACAGCAGCGCGACGACGTGATGCCTCATTGGCCGTTCTCCGCGGTGCGGTCGAGCATCGCGGAAATCGTCTGCGCCAGCAGGCGGCCGACGCAGCCGTGCACGAAGGTGAAGGCCTTCAGCTTGTCCTCCTTGGACTCCGATCCGACGGTCACGCGCCCTTCCTCGATCCAGGTGCGCATCATCTCATAGCGCGGGAAATGGAACACGTCGTTGTTCTGCGTCACCCACTCCACGTAATCCACGTAGGGCTGGAAGGTGATGAGCTGGCTGGTCTGCAGGCTGTACTGCATGTCCATGATGACGATGTCGGATCCCCGCGCGTGCGCCTGGGCGATGCCGGATGCCAGCGCCGCGCCGAAGCTGTCCAGGCCGACGTTGCGCATCGCGTCCATGGTGCCGACCTGCCAGACCACCAGCGCCGGGCGCTGCTCCTGCACCGCGGCGTCCAGCGCCGGCAGCATCTCGTGCGCCGTGGCGCCCGGGAGGTTGCGCACCGCCACCGTCACCCGGCGGCCGGGCAGGCGCGCCGCCAACTCCTTCTCCAGAAGGGCGGGGTAGCTGGCCTCGCCGCGCGCGGGGTTCGGCTTCGCCGTGTTGACGACCAGGATGGGGAGGGCGCCGGCCTTTTTCAGCCAGTCCTGGGCGCGGGTCAGGTGCGCGTCCACGGTCAGCACGCTCTCCGGCACCGCGCAGGGGTCGTCGGCGCGGGCCGGCGCGGGCAGCAGGAGGACGGCGGTCAGCAGTGCGGCGGCGGGCTTCATGCGCCGGAGTCCTCGAGCGCCGGGGCCGCCGGGCGTGGCGGCCGTCCGGCCGACTGGTACCAGGTGAGCACGCGGGCGGTCAAAACCATGGCGGAAATGCCGATAATTGTGACAGCAAACTGCGCAAAAAGCGAGCCGTTCACCTGCACCAGCACCGTCTGCCCGGCGAAGGACAGGAAGATTCCCAGGCAGAACACGTGCAGCGACTGCCGCCCGCACAGCACGACCGGCGCCAGCAGGCGCGAGCGCAGCCACGCGCTGTCCGGCCGCGCCACCTGCAGGACGAGGTAGGCGAGCGCCAGGAAGTGCACGAGGCGCAGCGGGTCGAGGTCGGTCTTGCTGATCGGGTACAGCACCTCGCCCAGGCGCGGCGGCATGAAGGCGCCCAGCGAGGCGATCTGCCAGGACAGCGCCAGCACCAGCGACGCCGCGACGTACGCCGCCGCCAGCAGCAGCACCGCCAGCCGCGGCCGGGTCAGCGCCGCGCTGGCCTCGGGAAAGCGCTGCAGCACCGCGCCCAGCACGAACAGGAACTGCCAGGCGAACGGGTTGAAGAACCACTCGCCGCCCTCCGGGTAGGTGGGCAGGTTCCAGGCGAAGTGGCGGGTCAGCACGTACAGCGCGCCCGACAGCGCCAGCAGGTGGATCGGCCGGCGCACCAGCGCCGGCAGCAGCAGCGGCACCACCAGCAGCAGCACGATGTAGAGCGGCAGGATGTCCAGGTTGGCCGGCCGGAACTTCAGCAGCAGCGCCTGCACCAGCGCCACCGTCGGGTCGGCGAAGAAGCTGCCGATGCCCATCTCCTCGGCGAACAGCGGGTTGTCGAAGGCGCGCGTGGTGTACGCCACCTGCGCGGTGAAGGCGATGAACAGGAAGATGTACGTCAGGTACAGCGTCCAGCAGCGGTCCAGGACCCTGGCCGCCGCGAGGCCCCAGCCGCTGCGCGCGTACACCTTGGCGTACACCAGGGACGAGGTGTAGCCGGAGATGAACACGAACACCTCCGACGCGTCGCTGAGGCCGTAGTTGCGCGAGGTCAGCCAGGCGAATTGGTTGGCCGGGATGTGGTTCACGAAGATGAACCACAGCGCCAGCCCCCGGAAGAAGTCGAGCCGAAGGTCGCGCCCGCCCTGCTCCGGTCCTTTCATCCGCTCCCCTTCAGCGCGTCATCGGTTCAGCCGATCATCTGCGACGGCAGCCAAGTCACCATCCCCGGGAAGATCCACAGCAGCGCCACCATCAGCACCATCACGATGAAGAACGGCATCGCCGCCTTGCCGATCGTGAAGATGCCCAGGCCGGTCATCGGCTGCAGCACGAACAGGTTGAAGCCCACGGGCGGGGTGATCTGCGCCATCTCCACCACGATGACGATGTAGATGCCGAACCACAGCAGGTCGATGCCCGCCTGCTGGACCATCGGCAGGATCACCGACGTGGTCAGCACCACCATCGAGATGCCGTCGAGGAAACAGCCCATGATGACGAAGAACACCGTCAGCGCCGCCAGCAGCGCGATGGTGGAGAGCTGCTGCGCGGTGATCCACTCGGCCAGTGCCCGCGGGATGCCGGTGTAGCCCATGGCGGCGGTGAGGAACGCCGCACCGGCCAGGATGAAGGAGATCATGCAGGTGGTGCGCGCCCCGCCCAGCACGCTGTCGCGGAAGGTCGCCCAGCTCAGCGTGCCGGTGACCGCCGCCAGCACCAGGGCGCCCAGCACGCCGACCGCCGCCGCCTCGGTCGGGGTGGCGAAGCCGCCGTAGATGGAGCCGAGCACCGCGACGATCAGCAGCATCACCGGGATCAGCGCCCCGGTCTCGCGGACCTTCTCGGCAAAGCTCATGCGGATGTCGTTGGGCGGCACCTTGGACGGGTTGAGCAGCGACCAGCCGGCGACGTAGGCCATGAACAGCCCGCTCAGCACGATGCCCGGGATCACGCCGGCGATGAACAGCCGGGCGATGGAGACGTCGGCCGCCACGCCGTAGACGATCATGATGATGGACGGCGGGATCAGCAGCCCCAGCGTGCCGGCGCCGGCCAGGGAACCCACGATCATCATGGGGTCGTAGCCGCGCCGCTTCAGCTCCGGGATGGTCATGCGGCCGATGGTGGCGGCGGTTGCGGCGGACGAGCCGGAGACCGCCGCGAAGATCGAGCAGCCGACGATGTTGACATGCATCAGCCGCCCCGGCAGCCAGCCCATCCACGGCGCAAGGCCGCGGAACATGTCCGACGAGATGCGGGTGCGGAACAGGATCTCGCCCATCCAGATGAACAGCGGCAGCGCGGTCAGCGTCCACGAGGTGGAGGCGCCCCAGACGTTGGTGGCCATGACCAGCCCGATGGGCCGCGAGGTGAACAGCGCCATGGCGACGAAGCCGACGCCGGCCAGCGCCAGCGCCACCCAGACGCCGGCCGCCAGCATGACGAACATGGCGACGACCACGACGATGGACGCGGTGGTGGGATCCATGGCGGCTCAGCCCTCGCTCGGCGCGTCGGCGGTTTCGTAGGTGGCCGGACGGCCGCGGGCGACGCGGATCAGGTCGTCGAGGAAGGCGACGGCCAGCACGATCAGGCCGGCGGCCATGATCGTCTGCGGGATCCACAGGGGGATCGGCAGCACGCCCTGGCTGACGTCGCCGAAATCGTAGGACTGCCAGGTCATCCGGCTCCAGTGGAAGGCGAAATAGCCGGTCAGCGCGGTGGCGAAGGCGAGGCAGAGCAGCTCGAACGCCCGCTTGGGCGCACCGCGCAGCCGGTCGACGACGATGCCGACGCGGATGTGCGCACCGTGCCGCAGGCTGGGGCCGAGCATCAGCGCGAAGGAGCCGGCCATGGCGTAGCCGGCGAACTCGTCCGCGGCGGGGATGGCGATGCCGAACGGGCGGGCGAACACCAGGGCGAGGATCGGCAGCGCGATCAGCACGAACAGGGCCGCACCGAGGAATTCCGCGGTCCGGTAGAGCGCGGACAGGGCTGGACGCATGGGGACTCCGCGATGGGGGGACACTTGCCCCCACCCCCGACCCCTCCCGCTGTCGCAGGGGAGGGGAGACAAGCCCTCCCCTGCGCAGCGGGGGAGGGAGGGGACCCGCGCCGAAGGGCGCGGGGAGGGTGGGGGCACGTGGACGCGCTTACTTCCGATACGCCGCGACGATCGCCTCGCCGTCGGCGCCGGCGGCCTTCTGCCACTCGGTGGTCATGGTCTTGCCGACCTCGGCGAAGCCGTCCTTCAGCGCCGGCGGCGGGGTCAGCACCTTGATGCCGTTGTCGGCCAGCGTCTTGTTCAGCTCGGCGGTCTTCTTCTCCCAGCCTTCCCAGCCACGCGCCTCGGCCTTCGCGGCGGCGTCCTGCACGGCCTTCTTGGTGGCGTCGTCCAGGCCGTTCCAGACGTCCAGGCTGACGAACACCATGTTGCGGGGCAGCCACGCCTGCACGTCGTAGTAGACCTTGACGAAGTCCCAGGCCTTGCTGTCCACGCCGGTCGCCGCCGAGGTGATCATCGCCGACACGATGCCGGTGCCGAAGGCCTGCGCGACCTCGGCCGCCTCGATCTTGGTCGGGACGGCGCCGGTCAGCTCGGCGATGCGGGTGGTGGCGGGGTTGTAGGCGCGGAACTTCTGACCCTTGAGGTCGGCCGTGGAGGCGATCTCCTGCTTCACGTACAGCCCCTGCGGCGGCCACGCGATGGAGTACAGCAGCTTGAGCTTCTGGCGCTCCAGCTTCTTCTCCAGGTAGGGCTTGGATATGGCGTAGAGCTTCTTCGACGCGGCGAAGTCGGTGGCCAGGAACGGCACCGAGTCGAGGCCGAACAGCGGATCCTCGTTCGCCCAGGAGGAGATCAGCACCTCGCCGATCTGCGCTTGGCCCGACTGCACGGCGCGCTTGATCTCCGGGTGCTTGACCAGGGAGCCGTTGGAATGGACGGTGATCTGGATCTTGCCGCCGGTGGCGGCCTTCACGTCCTCGGCGAACTGGCGGACGTTCTGGGTGTGGAAGTTGCCGTCGGGGTAGGGCGTCGGCATGTCCCAGGTTTCGGCCAGCGCCGGGCCGGATGCCAGGCCAAGCGCCACCACGGCGGCGCCCAGGTTGAGGCGGGTGCTCGTGAGCATCGGTCGTTGTCTCCCTGTCGTGCGTGCGGACGTTGGGCGTTCTTGTGCACGCACGACAGGTTTCCGCGTTCGCGGACGGCCGTCAAATCATTTCACGGCCGAGACTTTAGGACGCGAACCGCTTGAAGAAGCCGCCAGCCAGCCAGCCCAGCGCCGCCCAGAAGATGGCGCTGACCACGATGGACTTGGCGACGAACTGCGCCACCAGCTCCGGCGGCGGGGAGCCGCCGAAGGCGTCGGGGTGCGGGGCGCCGACGGCATGCGGCAGGACCAGCAGCGCCAGCCCCACGGGAAGCCGCCACCACCCCTTGCCGAACGCCAGCACCGCCAGCCCCGCCGCTGCCCCCAGCGCCGCGAAGGCCCACCAGGCCTGACGCGACGCCAGATCGGCGGCGATGGTGCCGGGCAGCTCCGGCGGCAGGCCGAGGGCCGGCGACAGGGTGAAGGCGGCGAAGCCGCCGATCCCCCACAGCAGCCCCTCGCGCGCCTCGACCGGCCGGCCGGACAGCGCGAAGGCTCCCACCACCAGCAGCGCGAAGCCGACGCCGGTGATGAGGTTGGCCGCCGCCGTCAGCGCGGTGCGGGTGACGACGTCCTCCGCCCCGGGTTCGGCGGGCAGCGGAGCGGAATGGTCATGGCCGGTGTGGTCATGCACCCCGCCGCCGCTCTCGAACACCTCGGCCTGAAGGATCAGCGGTGTCGTGGTGACGGCCTGCAATACGGAAACGAGGGCGCCAGCCAGCAGCCCCGCGGCGAGCGCCGCGGAGAGGATCCGCCTCAGCATGGCCCCGGCCTTAGTGGCAGGGGAACGAGAAGGCGTGCCGGCTGTCGTGCGCGGCCTCGTGCAGGGCGTTGGCGTTGGCGAAGCCGGCGCCGTAGACCAGGAAGCTGCCGAGCAGCATCGCCACCAGCGCGGCGACCAGGGTCTCCGAGCGCGACAGGCTGCGGGAAGCGGTGGACAGAGTCGTGTTGGTCATCGATGTCTCCATGTGCCGTCACACCCGACGGATTGGATTGAGCCTCGATGGCAGGTTTCCTGGCTCGCGGGTCGTCGCCGTGTGGCCGATGCCTTCCCGGAATCTCCGGTGGCATGAGCCGGCTCGCCGCTTACAGTTGCGGGGGCAGCCACGGGCTTGGTCCCTCGATTTGGTCGACCGCACCGTGTTCCCTATTATCCCGGCGAGGCTTGGCCGTACCGGGCACCATCGCCCGCCAATCTGGCAGTGTGCCGACGATCAGGCAAGCCCGAATAAAGTCGTTGACCTTGCACGCCGCGGGGGCCTAAGTCTGCGCCCCAGCGGCATGGTTCCCGCCACCCCGAAGGGGTGATGGGTGAAAAGGGAACGCGGAAGGGCTTCGGCCCGGTGCCGCGGCTGCCCCCGCAACTGTGTGTGGCGAGTCGCGACGGCGAAGCATGCCACTGGCCGGAGAGCATCCCGGCCGGGAAGGCCAGACCCCGCGGCAACGACCCACGAGCCAGGAGACCTGCCCGGCCGCGACACGTCAACGAAGCTCCGGGCGGGGTGCACCGGCGGCGAGGCGATCCATGGTACGGCTCGTTCTCTCCCACGCTCCCCACGGGCTTCCGGCCAGTGAAGGAAGAGTCCATGGGCGAGAAGCTCGGCGTCATGATCTGCGGCCACGGCAGCCGCGACGCGCAGGCGGTGGCCGAATTCGCCGCGGTGGCGCACCGGCTTGCCCACCAGCTCCCCTACGAGCACGTCGAGCACGGCTACCTGGAATTCGCCCGCCCCGTCCTGCGCGAGGGGCTGGACAAGCTGGTCGCGAAGGGGTGCACGCGCATCCTCGCCATCCCCGGCATGCTGTTCGCCGCCGGGCACGCCAAGAACGACATCCCCTCGGTGCTCAACGCCTACGCCGCCGAGAAGCCGGGGCTGACCATCGACTACGGCCGGGAACTCGCCATCGACCTCAAGATGCTGCGCGCCGCCGGCGACCGCGTCGCCGAGGCGCTGGCCAGGGCCGGCGACGGCGTGGCGCGGCACGAGACGCTGCTGGTGGTGGTCGGGCGGGGCTCGTCCGACCCCGACGCCAACTCCAACGTCGCCAAGGTGACCCGCATGCTGTGGGAGGGGATGGGCTTCGGCTGGGCCGAGACCGCCTACTCCGGCGTCACCTTCCCGCTGGTCGAGCCGGGGCTGGAGCACGCCGCGCGCCTCGGCTACAAGCGCATCGTGGTGTTCCCGTACTTCCTGTTCACCGGCATCCTGGTGCGCCGCATCTACGACGCCACCGACGCGGTGGCGGCGCGCCATCCGGACATCGAGTTCATCAAGGCGCCCTACCTGAACGACCACCCCATGGTGCTGGAAACCATGCGCGACCGCGTGAGTGAGATCCTGGACGGCACCGGCAACATGAACTGCCAGATGTGCAAGTACCGCGAGGCGTTCCTGGGCTTCGAGGCCGAGGTCGGCCTGCGCCAGGAAAGCCATCACCACCACGTCGAGGGCATCGGCGTGGATGGCGACGACGATCACCAGCACGATGGCCACCAGCACGGTCACGACCATCACCACCACGGCCACGACCATCATCACGGCCACGATCATGACCATGACCATGACCATGACCATGACCATCATCACGATCATGATCACGCGCACGGCCACGATCACGGCCATGCGCACGGGCACCACCACCCGTACCCGCACGCGGACCACCCCCTGGGGCCGCGCAGCCTGACGCGGTCGGGCGCCGATGGCGAGTGACGAGCCCGCGGCGCTGGACTACCTGCGCGATCCCGACGCCATCTACCGCCAGTCTTTCGCCACCATCCGGGCGGAGGCCGATCTGGCGCGCTTCCCCGACGACGTGGCCGAGCTGGTCATCCGCCTGATCCACACCTGCGGCATGGTCGATCTGGCCGGCGACATCGCCTTCTCCGCCGACGTGGTGGCGAAGGGGCGCGCCGCGCTCCGGGGCGGGGCGCCGATCCTGGTGGACGCGCAGATGGTGGGCGCCGGCATCACGGCGCGCCTGCTGCCGGCGAAGAACCGCATCCTCTGCCACCTGCATGACGCCGCGGTGCCGGGGCTGGCGCGCGCCATCGGCACGACGCGCTCGGCCGCCGCGGTGGACCGCTGGCTGCCGGAGCTGGAAGGCGCCGTGGTCGCCATCGGCAACGCGCCGACCGCGCTGTTCCGCCTGCTGGAGCTGATCGACGCCGGCGCGCCGCGCCCGGCGGCGGTGCTGGCCTTCCCGGTCGGCTTCGTCGGCGCCGCGGAGTCCAAGGCGGAGCTGGCCGGCAACCCGCGCGGCCTGTCCTTCGCCACCGTGCGCGGCCGGCGCGGCGGCAGCGCGCTGGCGGCGGCGGCGGTCAACGCGCTGGCGGTGGGGCTGGGCACGTGACGGAACCCTGGCTGACCATCGTCGGCATCGGCGAGGACGGCGTCGGCGGCCTGTCCGAGGCGGCGCTGCGCGCCATCACCGCCGCCGAGGTGCTGGTCGGCGGCGAGCGCCACTTGGCCATGCTGCCCGACCACGAGGCGGAGCGGCTGGCCTGGCCCTCGCCCTTCGACGCCCTGATCGAAAAGCTGGAGCGCCGCCGCACCGTCCGCGTCTGCGTGCTGGCGAGCGGCGACCCCATGCTGTACGGCGTCGGCACGACGCTGCTGAAGCACTTCCCCATCGAGGAAACGGTGGTGATGCCGGCGCCGAGCGCCTTCGCGCTGGCCTGCGCGCGGCTCGGCTGGGCGCGGGCGGAGGTGGAGTGCCTGACGCTGCACGGCCGCCCCGTCGAACTGCTGCACCCCGCGCTGGTCCCCGGCGCCCGCCTCCTGGCGCTGAGCGCCGACGGCACGACGCCGGCCAAGGTGGCGGCGCTGCTGCGCGGGCGCGGCTACGGACCGAGCCGGATCACGGTCCTGGAGCGCATGGGCCATCCCATGCTGGAGAAGCGTGTCGTCGGCACCGCCGCGGACTGGGTGGAGCAACCGCACGCCGCCCTGAACACGCTGGCCATCGAGTGCGTCGCCGAGCCCGGCGCCGCGCTGCTGCCGCGCACGCCGGGCCTGCCGGACGGGGCGTTCCGCCACGACGGCCAGCTCACCAAGCGCGAGGTGCGCGCGGTCACCCTGGCGGCGCTGATGCCGGTGCCGGGGCAATGCCTGTGGGACGTGGGGGCCGGCTGCGGCTCCGTCGCCATCGAATGGATGCGCGCCGCGCCGCGCGCCCGCGCCGTCGCCATTGAGCAGCAACCCGACCGGCTGGCGCTGATCGCGGAGAACGCCGCGGCGCTGGGCGCGCCGGGGCTGAGGATCGTCGAGGGCGCAGCGCCGGACGCGCTGAAAGCGCTGTCCACGCCGGACGCCGTGTTCGTCGGCGGCGGAATCACCGTTCCCGGTGTCGTCGATGCGTGCTGGGACGCGCTGCCCCCTGGTGGCCGCTTCGTCGCCAACGCGGTGACGCTGGAGGGCGAGCAGGCTTTGATCGGCCTGTATGGAAAGCTCGGCGGCAGCCTGACCCAGCTCTCGGTCAGCCGCGCCGCCGACCTCGGCGGGTTCACCGGCTGGAAGCCGTTCCGGCCGGTGACGCAGCTGGCGGTGGTCAAGCCATGACCGGCACGCTGTACGGTACCTTGTATGGTTTGGGCGTCGGCCCCGGCGACCCGGAACTGGTGACGCTGAAGGCGCTGCGGATCCTGCGCGCCTGCCCGGTCATCGCCTACCTCGCCGCCAACGAATCGGAGAGCTTCGCGCGTTCCATCGTGGCGGAGCATTTGCCGGGCGGACAGACGGAACTCGCCATCCGCATCGACATGGGCGCCCCGGCGTCGGAAGGGCAGGCGATCTACGACCGCGCCGCCGAGGACCTCGCCGAGCACCTCGCCGCCGGCCGCGACGTGGCGATGCCGTGCGAGGGCGACCCGTTCTTCTACGGCTCGTTCCAATACCTGTTCACCCGGCTGGCCGGGCGCTTCCCGGTGCGGGTGGTGCCGGGCGTCAGCTCGCTGACCGCGACCGCCGCCGCGGTGCCGGTGCCGCTCACCTCGCGCAACGACGTGCTGACCGTGCTGCCGGCGCCGCTGGACGCCGCGGTGCTGAAGGAGCGCCTCGCCGCCACCGACGCCGCCGCGGTGATGAAGCTCGGCCGCCACTTCGACAAGGTGCGCGCTGTTATCGACGAGCTGGGCCTCACGGCGCGCGCGCTGTACGTCGAGCGCGCCGGGTTGCCGGAACAGCGCGTGCTGCCGCTGGCCGAGGTCCGGCCGCCGGTTCCCTATTTCTCCATGATCCTGGTTCCGCGATGAAAGCACCGGTCTTCGTCGTCCTTTCGCCGCAGGGGCTCGCCACCGCGCGCAGCGCCGCCGCGGTCCTGCCCGGCTCCCGCGTGCACGGCCTCGGCAGCCGCGTCCAGGGCGCCGACGAGGCGTTCTCCGACACGCTGGAGCACCTGCGCGCCCTGTTCGCCGCCGGCACGCCCATCGTCGGCGTCTGCGCGGCGGGGATCCTGGTCCGCGCGCTCGCCCCGCTGCTGGCCGACAAGCACGCCGAGCCGCCGGTGCTGGCCCTGGCCGAGGATGGCGAGGCGGTGGTGCCGCTGCTGGGCGGCCATCACGGCGCCAATGTCCTGGCCCGCCGCATCGCCGAGGCGTTCGGCGTGGTGGCGGCGGTGACCACGTCGGGCGACCGCGCCTTCGGCGTCGCGCTGGACGAGCCGCCGGAGGGCTGGCGCCTCGCCAACCCGCAGGACGCCAAGCCCTTCATGGCGGCGCTGCTCTCCGGCGCGGCGTGCCGGCTGGAGGGCGATGCCGCGTGGCTGCGCGACACCGCGCTGCCCTTCGCCCCGAACGCCGACCACGCGCTGCGCGTCACCGAACGCGCCGTCGCCGGCGACCCGCGCACCCTCGTCTACCACCCGCCGGTGCTGGCCGTCGGCGTGGGCTGCGAGCGCGGTGCCGAGCCGGCGGAGGTGATCGCCCTGGTCCGCGCCACGCTGGCCGAGGCCGGGCTGGCCGACGGCGCGGTGGCGCTGGTGGCCTCGCTGGACCTCAAGGCCGACGAGCCGGCGGTGCACGCCGCGGCGCGCGACCTGGGCGTGCCGGCCCGCTTCTTCGACGCCGCCCGGCTGGAGCAGGAGGCGCCGCGCCTCGCCACCCCGTCCGAGGTGGTGTTCGCCGAGGTCGGCTGCCATGGCGTCGCCGAGGGCGCGGCGCTCGCCGCCGCCGGGCCGCACGCCACGCTGATCGTGCCGAAGCGCCGCTCGGCGCGCGCCACCTGCGCGGTGGCTCTGGCGCCGCTGCCCATCGATCCGGGCACCGTCGGGCGCGCCCGCGGGCGGGTGTCCATCGTCGGCATGGGTCCCGGCACGCCGGACTGGCGCACGCCGGAGGCGGAGCGCTGGCTGTGCGAGGCGACCGACCTGGTCGGCTACCACCTGTACCTCGACCTGCTGGGGCCCGCGGCCGAGGGCAAGCGCCGGCATGGGTACGAGCTGGGCGCGGAGACGGAACGCTGCCGCATCGCGCTGAACCTCGCCGCGGAGGGCCTGAACGTCGCGCTGGTGTCGAGCGGCGACGCCGGCATCTACGCCATGGCGACGCTGGTGTTCGAGCTGATCGATAAGGAAGGCGTGGACGCCTGGAAGCGCGTCGAGGTGGCGGTGACGCCGGGCATCTCGGCGCTGCAGGCCGCCGCGGCGCGGGCCGGGGCGCCGCTGGGGCACGACTTCTGCACCATCTCGCTGTCCGACCTGCTCACCCCCTGGGAGGTGATCGAGAACCGCATCCGCGCCGCGGCGGCGGGGGACTTCGTGGTCGCCATCTACAACCCGGTCTCGCAGCGCCGAACCACGCAGCTGGGCGAGCTGAAGCGCGTTTTCCTGGAGCACCGGCCGGCCGCGACGCCGGTCATCCTCGCCCGCAACCTGGGGCGCGAGGGGGAGACGATCCGGCTGACCACGCTGGGCGAGCTGGACGCGTCGCAGGTCGACATGCTGACGCTGGTGATGATCGGCTCCAGCGAGACGCGCACCGTGCCGCGCGGCGACGGCGGGTCTTGGGTCTACACGCCGCGGGGTTACGCCGCGAAGCGCGAAGGGTAACGCGATGACCGTCCATTTCATCGGCGCCGGTCCGGGGGCCGCCGACCTCATCACCGTGCGCGGGCGCGACCTGATCGCCAGATGCCCGGTCTGCCTCTACGCCGGCTCGCTGGTGCCGGAGGAGGTGGTGGGCTACGCGCCGCCGGGCGCGCGCGTGGTGGACACCGCGCCGCTGAACCTCGACGAGATCATCGCCGAGATCCGGGACGCCCACGACAAGGGCCTGGACGTGGCGCGCGTGCACTCGGGCGACCCGTCGATCTACGGCGCCATCGCCGAGCAGATGCGGCGCCTCGCCGACCTCGGCATTCCCTACGACGTGACGCCCGGCGTGCCGGCCTTCGCAGCGGCGGCGGCGGTGCTGGCGACCGAGCTGACGCTGCCCGAGGTGGCGCAGACCATCATCCTGACGCGCACCGCCATGAAGTCCTCGCCCATGCCGCCGGGCGAGGAGCTGTCGGCGCTGGGCGCGTCGCGGGCCACGCTGGCGATCCACCTGTCGGTGCGCAACCTCGACCACGTGGTGAGCGAGCTGTCGCCGCACTACGGCGCCGACTGCCCGGTGGCGGTGGTCTACCGCGCGACGTGGCCGGACCAGCAGGTGATCCGCGGCACGCTGTCCGACATCCGCGCCAAGGTCCGCGCCGCCAAGCTGACCCGCACCGCGCTGGTGCTGGTCGGCCGCGTGCTCGACGCGCACGGCTTCCGCGACAGCGCGCTGTACGACCCGCAGCATGTGCATGTGCTGCGGCCGGAGCGGAAGTAGCCTTACCGCAGCCCGTCGAGCCACGCGACCGCTTCGGCCACCGTATCGACGCGCTCGCCCTCCGGCAGGGGCGGGCGCTTCACCAGCACCACCGGAACGCCCAGCCGCCGCGCCGCGGCCAGCTTGGCGTCGTCGCCGCCGCTGTTCTTGGCCACCAGTACATCGATGCGATGCTCCGCCAGCAGCGCCGCCTCGTCCTCCACCCGGAACGGGCCGCGCGCGGTGACGACCGCGTGGTTGGGGGGAAGCGGCCGGTCCGGCGGTTCGACGCTGCGGATCAGGAACCACGCGTCGGCGCGCCCGGCGAAGGGGGCCAGCTCCTGCCGGCCGATGGCCAGGAAGGCGCGCGCACCCTTGGGCACGGCATCCGCCGCGGCGGGGATGTCCGGCACCGTCGTCCAGCGGTCGCCCGGTTGCGGCGTCCATTCCGGGCGCACCAGCATCAGCCGAGGCGTCGGGCGGAGGCGCACCGCCTCCGCGGCGTTGGCGGAGATCCGCGCGGCGAAGGGGTGGGTGGCGTCGATCAGCGTCTCGATGCCTTCGGTCTCCAGGTACTCCGCCAAGCCCTGCGCGCCGCCGAAGCCGCCGATCCTGACACGGCCGGGCAGCGCGGCGGGGCGGCTGGTGCGGCCGGCCAGCGAGGTGACCACCTCCACGTCCGTCAGCGCGCGCGCCAGCGCCGCCGCTTCCGTGGTGCCGCCGAGGATCAGCGCCCGCACGGCTCAGCCTGCCCGCCCGACGAGATCGCCGGCGCGGTCGACCACCAGCACCTCGACCTGCACCGGCGCGCCATCCAGCACGCCCTGCGCCGTCCGCCGCGCCGCCTCGGCCACCGCGTCGGCGAGGGCCAAGCCGGCGGCGTTGTCGAGCACCTCCTTGGCGGTGTTGGCGGTGCGCGCGGCGGCGACCAGCCCGGGATCGGCGCCGCACCCCTCCAGCAATTCCGCCAGCCGGCCGAAGTCCACTTGGCTGCGGCCGGAGTGCAGGTCCAGCGCGCCCTGGCCGAGCTTCACCATCTTCGCGAAGCCGCCGGCGATGGTCAGCTTGGGCAGCGGGTGGCGCCGCAGGTACTTGAGCAGCCCGCCGGCGAAGTCGCCCATGTCGAGCAGCGCCGAATCCTCCAGCCCGTACAGCCGCTGCACCAGCGCCTCGGACGTGGAGCCGGTGCACCCGGCGACGTGCGTCAGCCCCAGCGCGCGGGAGACGTCCACCCCGCGCTGGATCGAGTGGATCCAGGCCGAGCAGGAGAACGGCACCACCACCCCCGTGGTGCCGAGGATCGACAGGCCGCCGACGATGCCGAGCCGCGGGTTCCAGGTCTTCTTCGCCAGCGCCTCGCCGTTTTCCACGGAGATCTCCACCACCACGTCGCCGGGGACGCCGAAGGCCGCGGCCACCTCGGCGACGACCGCGCGCATCATCTGGCGCGGCACCGGGTTGATGGCGGGCTCGCCGGGCGGGATGGGCAGGCCGGGCTTGGTGACGGTGCCCACCCCCGGCCCCGCCCGGAAGATCACACCGGAGCCCGGTGCGCCGTGGTACACGGTGGAGAGGACCAGCGCGCCGTGCGTCACGTCCGGGTCGTCGCCGGCGTCCTTGACGATCCCGGCGGTCGCGGCGGCGTCCGTGCGCGTGGCGCGGGCGAGCGCGAAGCCCGGCTGTTCGCCGCGCGGCAGGACGATCCCGACCGGGTCGGGGAAGGCCCCGGTGAGCAGCGCCATGTACGCCGCCTTGGTGGCGGCGGTGGCGCAGGCACCGGTCGTCCATCCGCGGCGCAACGGTCCTTTTGGTTTGCTCATGATCGGGTTATAGGCTCCGCACGGAGCGTTTGGGAGGGGTGAATGAGCGTTGCTGCGATGCCGGAGCTGAACCTGCCGGACTTCGAGCCGGGCACGGTGTGGCTGGTCGGCGCCGGGCCGGGCGACCCGGGCCTGCTGACGCTGCACGCGCTGAACGCGCTGCGGCAGGCCGACGTGGTCGTCTACGACGCGCTGGTCGGCCCCGGCATCCTGGACATGGCGCGGCCGGGCGCGGAGCGGATCTTTGCCGGCAAGCGCGGCGGCAAGCCCTCGCCCAAGCAGCCGGACATCTCCCGCCAGCTGATCGAGCTGGCGCGCGCCGGGCACCGGGTGCTGCGGCTGAAGGGCGGCGACCCCTTCGTCTTCGGCCGCGGCGGCGAGGAGGCGCTGGAACTGGCCGACGCCGGCGTGCCGTTCCGGGTCATCCCCGGCATCTCGGCGGGCATCGGCGGGCTGGCCTACGCCGGCATCCCGATCACCAACCGCGAGAGCGGGCAGGCGGTGACCTTCGCCACCGGCCACTCCGCCACCGGCGAGGTTCCGGATGCGCTGGACTGGTCGGCGCTGGCGCGCGGCACGCACGTGCTGGTGCTGTACATGGCGCTGAAGCACATCGGCACCATCGCCGCGCGCCTGATGGACGGCGGGCGCAGCCCGGACGAGCCGGTCGCCGTCGTCGCCAACGCCACGCTGCCGGAACAGCGCGTGCTGACCACCACCCTGTCGCGCGCCGCCGCCGACGTGGCGGCCAGCGGCATCGAGCCGCCGGCGATGATCGTCGTCGGCCCGGTGGTCGACCTGCACGCGGTGCTGGGGCAGGGCAAGGCGCAGCTGTCGTGGTAGCAGTTGACCTTGCGTCGCCGGGGCTCGTCATCGCCGCGCCGAACTCCGGCAGCGGCAAGACGGTGGTGACGCTGGGCCTGCTGCGCGCGCTGCGCCGGGCCGGGGTGGACGTGGCATCGTGCAAGGTCGGGCCGGACTACATCGACCCGCGCTTCCACGCCGCGGCGAGCGGCCGGCCGTGCCGCAACCTCGATCCGTGGGCGATGCGCCCCGAAACGGTGGCGCGGTTGGCGGAGCAGGACGCGGAGCTGCTGGTCGTCGAGGGCGTCATGGGCCTGTTCGACGGCGCGGCGGACGGCACCGGCTCCACCGCCGACCTCGCGGCGCTGGCGGGCTGGCCGGTGGTGCTGGTGATGGACGTGGCGCGGCAGGGGCAGTCGGCGGCGGCGGTGCTGCACGGCTTCAGCCGTTTCCGCGGCGACGTGGCCGTGGCCGGCGTCATCCTCAACCGGGTGGGCAGCGACTCGCACGAGGCGATGATCCGCGCGGCGCTGGCGCCCTCGGGCGTGCCGGTGCTGGGGGCGGTGCGGCGCGACAAGGCGCTCGACCTGCCCAGCCGGCATCTCGGCCTCGTCCAGGCGGAGGAGCACGGCGACCTCGACGCCTTCCTCGACCGCGCCGCCGCGCTGCTGGGTGCGGCGGTGGACCTGGAGGCGTTGCGTGCCCTGGCGCGGCCGGCGCGCTTCGCGGTGCCGGGCGCGGGGTTCGCGCTGCCGCCGCTCGGGCAGCGGATCGGCGTGGCGGCGGACGCGGCGTTCGCCTTCGCCTACCCGCATCTGCTGGAGGACTGGCGGGCGCAGGGCGCGGAGCTGCGGCCCTTCTCGCCGCTCGCCGACGAGGCGCCGGACGCCGCGGCGGACGCCGTCTACCTGCCCGGCGGCTATCCCGAGCTGCACGCCGGCCGGCTGGCCGGCAACCGCCGCTTCCTCGACGGGCTGCGCGGCGCGGCGGCGCGCGGCGCGGCGGTGTACGGGGAGTGCGGCGGCTACATGGTGCTCGGCGAGGCGCTGGAAGACGCCGACGGCGCTGCCCACGCCATGGCCGGGCTGCTGCCGGTGGCGACCTCCTTCGCCCGGCGCAAGCTGCACCTGGGCTACCGGCGCGCGGTGACGCTGGCCGACTCGGCGCTGGGGCCGGTGGGGACGGATCTTCGCGGGCACGAGTTCCACTACGCCAGCGTCACCTCGGCCGGCGCCGGCGAGCCGCTGTTCCGGGTGTCGGACGCCCGGGGGACGGACCTCGGCGCGCTGGGCAGCCGGCGGGGGACGGTGTGCGGCTCCTTCCTGCACGTGGTGGACCGCGCCTTTTCGTGATTTTTGCGGTATCCTCGGATGAAAGCCGGCTCGGCATGCGTTTATGGACCGTGCCCACCAGCGTGACGGGCGGACGGAGGCGGCGATGAGGACGGGTCGGAATCTGATCGTGGCGGCGGGCCTTGCGCTGCTGCTCGCCGGGTGCGTGACCGAGGGCGGCACCTACTACGAGTCCTACGGGCAGGCGCCGTCCGGCTACGGCTACGCGCCGGGCTACGGGTACGGCCCGGGCTACGCGTCGCCCTATGGATCCCCCTACGGCTGGGGCGGGTACGACCGGCGGCCGCGCTACTCCCACGATTACGACGAGCCGCGGCGGATGAGCGGCCGCTCCATGGCGGCGCTGGCCGAGGGGTGCAAGCAGCGCTTCTACCCCGGCACCAACAAGTACAGCCAGTGCGTCCGCGGCGAGCGCAAGAGCGAGGACTCGCTGGTCGAGGGCTGCACCCGCCTCTACAGGAACAACCCCGAAGCCTACGGCCGCTGCCTGCAGGGCCGTTAAGCCGCCGGCTCCGCCGCGCGGGCGCGCATCGCCTTGAGCTGGACCGAGGCGCGCCAGAACCCCAGCTCGGCCCCATCGACGAAGTGCACGTGGCGGTCGGCGGCGAAGTCGCCGACGACGCAGGTGATCGTGGTCGAGTCGGCGCGCGCGGTGCCGTAGACGATCTCGCCCGCCCGGGCGTAGCGCTCCAGCAGCGCCTCCAGCGCCTTGGCTTCCTCCTCCGTAATGTCGAGGACATAGCGCGGGCCGCCCGCCTCCTTGCGGTAGTCGGAGCGCTCCGCCATCGCGGCGCGGTAGCGCGCCGCGTCGAGCGCGCCGAGGCGCAGCCCGGTCCGGTCGGCCAGCCACAGCAGCCCGGTGCCGGCGACGGCGCGGAGCGCCCGCGACAGGCGGCGGCGCGGCGGTTCGGTGCGCAGTTCCAGCCGCAGCGCGTCGGCCGAGGGAAGCTTGGGGCGCAGCGTCTCGCCGGTGCCCAGCGGGGCGGCGGCGGCGGTGGGGACGACGCGCTCGATGTCGGCCTGCAGGCGGGCGACGGTCTCCAGCCCCCGGACGCCGGGGGCGACGGGGTCGGCGATGACGCAGAGGATGGTGCCGCGCCGCGCCGGCACAGGGCGCCAGCGGCAGGACAGGCCCTCCAGGCCGGGCAGCGGGCCGGGGCGCGGCGCGATCTGCCGCTTGGGATCGGCCTTCACCCAGGATTCGGCCGCGGCGACTCCGGAGCCCAGGAAGTGGCCGAAGGCGTTGCCGGAGCCGAAGTCCTGCACCGCCACCATGACGTCGAGGCCGGCGTCCAGCAGATCGCGCACCGGCACGATGCCGACGCGCAGCGGCACGTCCATCTCGGTGCCCGACCAGTCGGCCAGCGCCGCCAGCGCGTCGGCGGCGGCCGAGCGGAAACCGGGCGGCACCGCGGCCAGCGCGCCGTCGCCGCCGAACTGGCAGGCGGGCTCGACGGGCGGCTGGCGCAGCACCTCGGTCAGCACGGCGATCACCGCGCCGGCCACGAAGTTCACCTCGCGGTGCCGGCCCTCCGACGCGAGGCGCGTGCTGCCGACCACGTCGGCGACCGCCAGCGACCAGTCCGGCCCCAGTGCGACATAGCAGCCGGGGACGGTGGCCTCGCGGGCGAAGTCGCGGATGGTCGGCAGGTGCATGGCGTGGTTCTCCGCACTCGCGGGAGCTTCCCTTCCCGTCATCCCCACGAAGGCGGGGATCCATAAGTCCCAAAGCGAGCGGCTGTGGAAGGTATGGATCCCCGCCTTCGCGGGGATGACGGTCAAAGGCGTTCCTCGGGCGGAGGGCAGTCTATCAGAACTCGATGCCCGCCTGCGCCTTCACGCCGTCGCGGAACGGGTGCTTCACCATGGTCATCTCGGTGACGAGGTCGGCCGCCTCGATCAGCTCGTCGGCGGCGTTGCGGCCGGTGACGATCACGTGGGTGTCGGCGGGCTTGGCGCGCAGGTAGTCCACCACCTCCTCCAGCGGGAGATAGCCGTAGCGCAGCACGATGTTCAGCTCGTCCAGCAGCACCATGCGGATCTCCGGATCCTCGATCAGGCGCTTGGCGGCGTCCCAGGCGGCGCGGGCGGAGGCGATGTCGCGCTCGCGGTCCTGCGTCTCCCAGGTGAAGCCCTCGCCCAGGGCGTGGAACTCCACCTGGTCGGGGAAGCGCTCCAGCACCGTGCGCTCGCCGGTCGCCCACTTGCCCTTGACGAACTGCACCACGCCGACCCGCATGCCGTGGCCGACCGCGCGCAGCACCATGCCGAAGGCGGCGGTCGACTTGCCCTTGCCCTTGCCGGTGTGGACGATCAGCAGGCCCTTCTCGATGGTCTTGCCGGCCAGCATGCGGTCGCGCGCCGCCTTCTTCTTGGCCATCTTCTCGGCGTGGCGGGCGTTGACGTCTTCTCCGCTCTCGTTCGTCTCGTCGGTCATTCCTCTTCCCCTCCGTGTCCGCTGATGTCCCTCAGCGTGATGTGGGCCGCGTTGGCGCGCGGGCGCCACAGGCCGCGGTCGAGCGCCTCCAGCAGGCGTTCGGCCATCTCCTTGAGCGCCGCCGGGTTGGCCTCCTCCATGAAGGCGCGCACCTCGTCGTCCATGACATAGGCGTCGAACACCGCGTCGAAATGGTGGTCGCCGACGCAACGCGCCGTGGCGGCGAAGGCGAACAGGTAGTCCACCGTGGCGGCCAACTCGAACGCGCCCTTGTAGCCGTGCCGCATGGCGCCGCGGATCCACTTCGGGTTCACCACGCGGGCGCGGACGACGCGGCCGATCTCCTCCTTCAGGGTGCGCACGCGCGGGCTTTCGGGGCGCGAGTGGTCGTTGTGGAAGACCTCCGGCTGCTGGCCGGACAGCACGCGCACCGCGGCGGTGATGCCGCCCTCGAACTGGTAATAGTCGTCGCTGTCCAGCAGGTCGTGCTCGCGGTTGTCCTGGTTGTGCAGGACGAGCTGGACGGAGGTGAGGCGCTCGGCGAACTGGGCGCGCGCCGGGACGCCGGCCGTGCCGGTGCCGTAGGCGTAGCCGCCCCAGGCAAGGTAGGCGTCGGCGAGATCCTGGTCGGTCCGCCAGCCGCGCTCGTCGATCAAGGCTTGCAGGCCCGCCCCGTAGGCGCCGGGCATCGAACCGAAGACGCGGAAGCCGGCGCGCTTGGCGGCCTCGTCCGGGGCGACGCCAGCCGCCTCCAGCCGGGCGCGGTCGGCGCGCACGCGGGCGGCCAGGGGGTTGACGTCCTCCGGCTCGTCCAGCGCGGCGACGGCGCGGGCGGCCTGGTCCACCAGGTCGATCTGCGCCGGGAAGGCGTCGCGGAAGAAGCCGGAAACGCGCAGCGTCACGTCCACCCGCGGCCGGTCGAGCACGCCGGCGGGCAGGATCTCGTAGCCGGTGACGCGGCCGGTGGCGGTGTCCCAGGTCGGCTGCACGCCCATCAGGGCCAGAGCCTGGGCGATGTCGTCGCCGCCCGTGCGCATGTTGGCGGTGCCCCAGGCCGAGAGGGCCAGCGTGCGCGGCCAGTCGCCGTGCTCCTGCAGATAGCGCTCGACCACCCGTCCGGCCGAGGCCCAGCCGAGCTGCCACGCCGCCGGGGTCGGCACCGCGCGCGTATCCACCGAGTAGAAGTTGCGGCCGGTGGGCAGCACCTCCGGCCGTCCGCGCGACGGCGCGCCGGACGGGCCGGGCGGCACGAAGCGGCCGTCGAGCCCGCGCATCAGCCCGTCGATCTCGGCGCCGCCGCAGGCGTCCACGGTGGGTGCCAGCTCATCGGCGATCCAGTCGAGCACGGCGCGGGTGCGCGGCCACTCCGGGTCGCAGGGCCGTTCGCCGGCCACCAGCGCCAGCGCCAGGACTTCCAGGCGTTCCACCGTGTCGCCGGCCGTGCGCCAGGGATCCTTACTTGCGAGAGCGGTAGGACGCGGGCCGGTCCAGGGCGCGGCCATGTCGGTGTCGAGCGGGTCGAAGCCCGTCAGGTCCAGGTCGGCGGCCAGCGCGCGGATCAGCGAGGCGTCCTTGCCCTCGCCCTTGCCGCGCGGCAGGCGGGCGAGCGCCACCAGCAGCGTGTCGCGCTGTTCGCCGTCCGGCGACACGCCGAAGACGTGCAGGCCGTCGCGGATCTGCAGTTCCTTCAGCTCGCAGAGATGGCGGTCGAGCTTCGACAGCGCGGTCGGCGGGTCGTCGTCCGGCGCCACGCCGCAGTCGGCGGCGATGCCCGTGGTTGCCGACAGGTCGAGGATGCGGCTGCGCAGCTCCGGCAGGCGGCGCGGGTCGAGCGAGGCCGCCTCGTAATACTCGTCCACCAGCATTTCCAGCTCGCGCAACGGGCCGTAGCTCTCGGCGCGGGTCAGCGGCGGGGTGAGGTGGTCGATGATGACGGCCGACGCGCGGCGCTTGGCCTGCGTGCCCTCGCCGGGGTCGTTGACGATGAACGGGTAGAGGTGCGGAATCGGGCCGAGGGAGGCTTCGGGGAAGCAGCACTCGGACAGCGCCAGCGCCTTGCCGGGCAGCCATTCGAGGTTGCCGTGCTTGCCGAAATGCACGACGGCGTGGGCGCCGAAGGAGAGGCGCAGCCACGCGTAAAACGCCAGATAGGCGTGCGGCGGCACCAGCGCCGGGTCGTGGTAGCTGCCCGCCGGGTCGAGGTTGTAGCCGCGCGCCGGCTGGATGGCGACCGCGACGTTGCCGAGGCGGAGCGCGGGGAGGCGGAAGGCCGGGGAGGTGTCCGCATCGGACCCCCACCCTAACCCTCCCCCACTTCGCGGGGGAGGGGATGGCGGCGGAGTTCCCTCCCCCGTCGAAGATGGGGGAGGGTTAGGGTGGGGGTCCGACGCAGCAACGAACGGGTCAGCCTCCGGCTCCCCCCACCGCTCAAGCACCGCATCCCGAACCCGTTCCGGAAGCGTATCGAACCAGCGCCGGTAATCCGCCACGCTCAGCGTCTCACGCACCACCCGCCCGTCCAGCGCCGTGATGTCGTTGGTCACGCCCGCCTGCATCGCGGCCATCAGCGCGGCCGCGTCGTCCGGGGCGCCGTCCACCCGGTATCCCGCCGCGCGCATGGCCTTCAGCGCCTCGACCACCCCGGCCGGCGTGTCCAGTCCGACGCCGTTCGCCAGGCGACCGTCCCGGTTCGGATAGTTCGCCAGCACGATCCCCATCCGCCGCTCTGCCGCCGGCGTCCGGCGCAGCCGCGCCCAGCCGGCCGCCAGCCGCGCGGTGAACGCCACGCGGTCCGCCACCGGGCGGTAGTCGAGGATCCAGCTCTGCGTCGGCTCGTGCCGTCGGGCCTCGGCCTTGAAGCTGACGGCGCGGGCGAGGATGCGGCCGTCCACCTCCGGCAGCGCCACGTTCATCGCGATGTCGCGCGCCGACAGGCCGGCGGTGCCGTCGCGCCACGCCGCCTCCGACCCGCCGGAGAACACCACCTGCAGCACCGGGCAGTCCGACTCGTCGAACGGCGTCGCCGACCGCGCCGCGCCCGGCTGCGACACGGCGAACGACGTGGCGTTGAGAATCACGTCCGGCCCGGCCGCGCCCAGAAGTTCGGCGACCACCGCCGCCGCGGCGCCTTCCTTCAGGCTGGTGGTGTAGATGGGCAGCGGGTTCAGCCCCTCGGCCCGCAACGCCTCGATCAGCGCGTCGATGACCGCGAGGTTCGCCGCCTGCACCAGCGCCCGGTAGAACAGGATCGCCGCCACCGGCGCGCCGTCCGTCCAGTGCGCGCGCAGCTCCTCCAGCCCCGGCCGGGTGGCGCCGGGCCAGTACAGTCCGGCGCGCAGCAGCGGCATCGGCTCGCGCCAGTCCGAGTCGCGGCCGATCAGCGACGCGGCGTAGCGCAGCAGCTCCACCGCGTTGTCGATGCCGCCGTGCACGCCGTACTGCCAGAGGCGGTGCGCGGTTTCGGCCGGCACGGTGCAGCGGCGGGCCAGCTCCGGATCCGGCTGGTCGTCGCCGGGCAGCACGGCCAGGGGGATGCCGTGGCGACGGCAGGTCTCGGCGATCTGCTCGACGCCATAGGGCCAATAGCGCTCGCCGCCGAGAAGACGCATCACCACCAGTTTCGCCTTCGAAACGGTGCTGTCCGCGTAAACGTCGACCGACAGGTTGTGGCCGAGCTGGAGGATGTTGGCGAGGCGCAGGCTCGGCCCCGCCTCGCCCAGCTGGTCGCGCGCCGCGGCGAGGCACGCCAGCTCGGTGTCGGCGGCGGTCAGATAGACGATGTCGCCCGGGCTCTGGCCGAGGTCGACGGCCTCGCCGCCGTCGCCCAGGCTGCCGGGCTGCGCGGCCAGGAGGTGCATGGCGTCAGCCGGCCAGGGCGGCGGAGATCGCCTTGCGGTCCAGGCCGCGCTGGCCGATCACCACCAGCCGGCTCTGCCGCGCCTCGCCCGGATTCCACGGGCGGTCGTAGTAGCCCTGGATGCGGTCGCCCACCCCCTGGATGACGTGGCGCATCGCCTTGCCGGCCACGTCCAGGAAGCCCTTGACGCGCAGGATGTCGTGCGCCGCGGCGGTGGCGCGGATGCGCGCCTCGACCTCGGCCGGGTCGGCGACGGTGGCGATCTGCACGACGAAGCTCTCGAACTCGTCGTGGTCGTGGTCGTCGCCCTCCTCCTCGTGGTGCGAGCGGCGGGAGTCGAGGTCGTCCTCGGCCGCGGCGCCCAGGCCCAGCAGCACCGCCGGATCGACGCCGCCCTGGGTGGAGGTCACCGTCTTGACCAGCGGGCGCAGGTGGCCGGCCACCTCATCGCGGACGCGGGCCATGGTGGCGGCGTCGACGCGGTCGGCCTTGTTCAGCACCACCATGTCGGCGCACAGGATCTGCTCCTCGAACAGCTCCTCCAGCGGGCTTTCGTGGTCGAGCGTCGGGTCGGCGGCGCGCTGGGCGGCCAGCGCATCCGTATCGGGTGCGAAACGACCAGCCGCTACGGCCTCGGCGTCGATCACGGCGATGACGCCGTCGACGGTGACGCGGGTGCGCACCTCCGGCCAGCCGAACGCCTTCACCAGCGGCTTGGGCAGGGCGAGGCCCGAGGTCTCGATGACGATGTGGTCGGGCGGCTCGGGCCGTGCGAGGAGCGCGGTGATGCTCGGCAGGAAGTCGTCGGCGACCGTGCAGCAGATGCAGCCGTTGGTCAGCTCGACGATGTCGTCTTCCGTGCAGCCCTCGACGCCGCAGCCGGCCAGCAGCTCGCGGTCGACGCCGAGGTCGCCGAACTCGTTGATCACCAGCGCCAGCCGGCGCCCCCCGGCGTTCGCCAGCAGGTGGCGGATCAGGCTGGTCTTCCCGGCCCCGAGGAAGCCCGTGATGATGGTGGCGGGGATCTTACGGCTCACGGCGACGGCTCCGATAGCATCCGAGTGCGTTGGGCGGTCTTTATAGAGGGGGCGGCGCGTCGGCGCTACCGGTTCACGATCAGCATCACGCCGGCCACCGCCACCGCGGCGCCGATCCAGGCGCCGGGGCGGGGCGGCTGCCGGGTCAGCGCCCACAGCATGGGCAGGATCAGCACCGGGCTGGTGGCGGACAGCGTCGCGGCGACACCGGCGTCGCCGAGCTTCAGCCCGATCATCAGCAGCGTCATGCCGAGGCCCAGGCCGATGAAGCCGTTGGCGGCGATCATCGCGACGATGCGCGGGGTCAGCCCCTCGAACACGCCGGCCCGCTCGCCGGGCAGCAGGGCGCCCAGCCACAGCAGCAGGCCGGACATGCCGACGCGCACCGCCGCCCCGGCCGCCGGATCGGCGCCGGCGGCCAGCGCCGGCTTGGCGAGGATCGAGCCGCCGGCCTGGCACAGCGCGGCGATCAGGCAGACGCCGACCCCGGCCAGCAGCGGCCCGCGCACCGATTCGAGGTCGTGCGTACCGCCGCGCAGCGCCACCGCCAGCATGACGCCGACCGTCACCAGCCCAATTCCCAGCAGCGTCAGCGGCGCCAGCGCCTCGCCCAGCAGCAGCCAGCCGAGCAGCGCGGTGAGCGGTGCGTTGGTGGCGTAGATCACTACGTTGCGCCGGGGGCCCAGCCGGCTGAGCGCCCAGAACAGTGCGGTGTCGCCCAGGAAGATGCCCACCGCCCCGGACAGCGCCAGCCACGCCACCGCCTGCAGGTCCAGCGTCGCCCAGCCGCCGGTCAGCGTGGCGGCGAGGCTCAGCATCGTGAAGACGATCACCATGCGGATGCGGTTGAAGGCGACCGAGCCGATGGCGCGCACCGGCGCCACGGCGATCAGGCCGCCCGCCGCCCAGCAGAGCGCGGCGCCGAGGGCTGCGAGGTTGGCGAGCATGGGGGAACTCTTCAGGGCATGAAAAAAGCCGCCCAGCGGCGGCTTCATTCCGGTTCCCCCGGGGAGGGGGAGATTGGTGGAGCCGAGGAGGATCGAACTCCCGACCTACGCATTGCGAACGCGTCGCTCTCCCAGCTGAGCTACGGCCCCACGCACCGTCTCCGGTGTGGGCCGGGATATAGGTTGTGCGGCATGCCCGTGTCAAGCCCTCAATCGCATCCCATATACGGGCACGAAAACAGGGTAGCGCCTCCCCGTCCGCGCGGCACTTGCCACGTCCAGGGTCCCGGATTAGGGTGCGCGCGGACCGCGATCCCGGAGGCCCCATCCTTATGCAGCCACTCGTCGTGACGCTGTTCGAACTCGTCTACATCGTGCTGGACCTCTTCAAGTGGGTCCTGCTGATTTCCGTGATCCTGAGCTGGCTGATCGCCTTCAGCGTCATCAACACCCGCAACCGGTTCGTCTACCTCATCAGCGACTTCACCTATCGGGTGACGGAGCCGGTGCTGCGCCCGATCCGCGGCATCCTGCCGAACCTCGGCGGCATCGACCTTTCGCCGATCGTCGCGCTGCTGCTGGTGTGGTTCCTGCAAAGCCTGATCGTCCGCTACGGGATGTACGGCTTTTGACGGCTGGTCCTTTCGAGCCGACCGCCGACGGCGTCCGGGTCGCGTTGCGGGTGACGCCCAAGGCGTCTCGCAACGCGGTGACCGGGCTGGCCGACACGGCGGACGGCAAGAAAGCGCTGAAGGTGGCGGTGACCGCGGTGCCGGAGGACGGCAAGGCGAACGAGGCGGTCATCAAACTGCTCTCGAAGCTGTGGCATGTACCGAAGAGCAGCATCGCCGTGGTCGCCGGCCACACCGACCGCAACAAGATCCTGCACGTGGCCGGGGATCCGGCCGATCTGATGCGCCGGCTGGCGGCCGGCGCGGACTAGGAGGTTTCCGATGGCTGAGGCGAAGATCATCGACGGCAAGGCCTTCGCGGCCGGGCTGCGCAGCCGTGTGGCGCAGGGCGTGGCCGACCTGAAGAAAAGCCACGGGATCACCCCCGGCCTGGCCGTGGTGCTGGTGGGCGAGGACCCGGCCAGCCAGGTCTACGTCCGCTCCAAGGAGAAGGCGCTGGTCGAGCTGGGGATGAACTCCTTCGACCACCACCACCCCGTGGACATGAGCGAGGAGGACCTGCTGATCCTCATCGCCAAGCTCAACGCCGATCCGGCGGTGCACGGCATCCTGGTGCAGCTGCCGCTGCCGAAGCACATGGACACCAGCAAGGTGCTGGCCGCCATCGCGCCGGAGAAGGACGCCGACGGATTCCACGTGGTCAACGCCGGCCTGCTGGCCACCGGGCAGAAGAACGCCATCGTGCCGTGCACGCCGCTGGGCAGCCTGCTGCTGATCCGCGACACGCTGGGCACCGACCTGCGCGGCAAGCGGGCGCTGGTGCTCGGCCGCTCCAACATCGTCGGCAAGCCGATGGCGCAGCTGCTGCTGCAGCAGGACTGCACGGTGACGGTGGCGCACTCGCGCACGGCGGACCTGCCCGGCGAGTGCCGGCGCGCCGACATCCTGGTGGCCGCCGTCGGCCGGCCGGAGATGGTGCGCGGCGACTGGATCAAGCCCGGCGCCTGCGTCATCGACGTCGGCATCAACCGCGTGCCGGGCACGGAACCGGGCAAGACCCGGCTGGTCGGCGACGTGGCGTTCGACGAGGCGAAGCTGGTGGCCGGCTCCATCACCCCGGTGCCGGGCGGTGTGGGGCCGATGACCATCGCCTGCCTGATGCTGAACACGCTGACGGCCGCCTGCCGCGCCGCCGGCGCCCCGGTGCCGGCCGAGGCGCTGGCATGATCACGGTCCACGCCCGGTTCGCGGGGCGCGTCGTCGAGCAGCCGCTCGCCGTCGGCGACCCGCTGCCGCCGGGCACCGTGTGGATCGACCTGCTGCGCCCGGACGAGACGGAGCGCGCCCACGTCGGCGCGTTGACCGGCTGCGACCTGCCGACGCGCGAGGAGATGAAGGAGATCGAGGCCTCCAGCCAGCTCTACACCGAGGGCGAGGCCATCTACCTGACCACCCCCGTCATCGCCCGCGCCGACACCCCGCACCCCGAAGCGGGCGAACTGACCTTCGTGCTGACGCCGCGCCACCTGATCCTGGTGCGCTTCATGGAGCCGCGTTCGGTCGCCACCTTCGCCGCGCGCACCGGCCGCCAGCCGGAGCTGCTGGCCAGCGCCGAGGACGCGCTGTTGGGCATGCTCGATGCCGTGGTGGACCGGGTGGCCGACGTGCTGGAGCTGATCGGCGCGCGCATCGACAGCCTGTCCACCCGCGTCTTCACCGATTCGCTGGAGCCGGGCGGGCTGGGCCGCAAGAAGAAGCCGGACGAGCTGCAGGACGTGCTGCGCGGCATCGGCCGGGCCGGCGACCTGACGCACAAGGTGCGCGACAGCCTGGCCGGCCTCGACCGGCTGGTGGCGTTTCTCACCTCGGTGACGGCAGGGCGCCTCAGTAAGGAACAAAAGGCGGCGCTGAAGACGCTGACCCGCGACCTGCGCTCGCTGAACGAGCACGCCGGGTTCCTGGCGCACGAGGCGAATTTCCTGCTCGATGCCACGCTGGGCCTCATCAACATCGAGCAGAACGCCATCATCAAGATCTTCTCGGTGGTGGCGGTGGCCTTCCTGCCGCCGACGCTGATCGCGTCCGCCTACGGCATGAACTTCCAGCACATGCCCGAGCTGCACTGGGAGTACGGCTACCCCATGGCCATCGTCATGATGGTGCTCTCGGGCGTGCTGCCGCTCTGGTACTTCAAGCGGCGCGGCTGGCTGTAGCCCTCACCCCGCCTCATCGACCGTCAGGTACACCAGCGTCCGGGTGTGCACCACGTAGGCGATCTCGCCGTAGCCCGGCAGACCGGCGGCCGGCCCGCTGGCGAAGGCCGGGTGCACGCCGGCGGGCAGCGCCGGCCCGGCGCCGGGCGGCAGCGGGGCGGCGAAGCGGTAGCGCAGGTGCGCGAACACCGGCGCGCAGAAGCGCACCTCCCCGGCGGCCTCGTCCACGGCGCGGATCGCCACGTTGACCGGCGTGCCGAAGCAGTCGGCGACCAGCGGCCGGTCCGGGCCGATGCCGCGCTCGCGCATGTGGGCGGCGAGGTTCACCGGCTCGCCGGCGATCCGGCAGTGGCGGGCCGAGAAGCCGGACGCGCCGAACGCCAGCTCGTCGCCGTCGCCGGGGCGGTACGGGTTGACGACGTGGGCGCGCGGCGTCAGGCGCGGCGGCAGCGACACGTGCGCCGCCACCGCCAGACGGTCGGACACGGCGCCGGTCACCCCATCGACCACCTTGGGCGTGGCGGAGCCGTGCTCCGCCGCGATCCAGCCGACCAGCGGGCGGTTGAACAGCCCCTCCACCTGGAACACCCCCTCGGCGTAGGCGGCGTGCGGCGGTGAGAAGCCGGGGATGACCAGGATGGTGAAGCCGTTCTCCGGCGCCGCCGCGCCGATGCCGGTCAGCGCGGTCTCGTCGTAGGAGCGGATGGCGACGGTGGTCGCGGCCTCCGACAGTTCGGTCACCAGCAGCCGGCCGTCGTCCGGGGCGGGCGCGGTGCCGCCGATCCAGCGGCCGCGCGGCAGGCCAGCCAGAAGCGCCTCGTCCCCGGCGATGACCAGCGGCCGGCCAGCGGCGATGCGCGCCGCCACGGCGTCCGGCCGCATGAGCGTGTGCGGCACCCGCAAGCTCCCTGTGGACCTGCCCATCATTGAGGCAAGGCCATCCACCCCGCGCAAGGGGGCGCGCCGGCCATTCGACCATTGACCGAGGCCGGGTGCCTTGGCATCTAGGATCATCAAAATAATCTTGTTCGGCGGCGCATGCTGACCCTCCCTGAAAGCGCCATCCTCGACCGCCTTGCCCTCGACAATCCGTGGTGGCGCGGCGGCGTGCCGGACCTGGAAATCGTGGGACTGCCGAAGCGCGCCTTCTTCGACGGCTTCCTGCGCCGGCTGGAGCGGACCGGGCCGGAGCGACCCTTGGTGCTGATCGGCCCGCGACGGGTCGGCAAGACGGTGCTGGTCCGCCAAGCCATCGCCCGCCTGATCGAGGACGGCGCGCCGCCGTGCAGCCTGCTCTACGCCGACCTGACGTCGCCGGTGGCGCACGGCGTGCCGCTGGAGGCGCTGGCCCGGGGCCTGTCGGCGGCGGCCGGGGGCGACGGGCCGGGCGTGCTCGTGCTCGACGGGGTCCACAACGCGCGCGGCTGGGAGGCGGAGGTCGCCGCCCTGGCGGCGGCGCTGCCGGAATTGCGGGTGGTGGCGGTGGCCTCGGGGGCGGCGCAGCGGGTCGCCGGCGCCTTCGTGCTGCCGCCGCTGACCTTCGCCGAGTACCTGCGCCTGACCGGCGCCGAACGCGACCTCGTCGAGCCGATGGTGTTCGGCAAGGGGCCGCCGATGTACGTGGTGCGCGACCTGCCGGCGCTGAACGAGCGCTTCGCCCACTACATCAACGGCGGCGGCTTCCCGGAGACGGTGCTGCTGCGGCCGGGCCGCGACTCCGCCCGGCTGCTGCGCGGCGAGGTGCTGGGGGCGCTGCTGCACCAGGATCTGCCGGGGCTGGCCGGCATCGCCGGCACGGCGGAGCTGAACGCGCTGTTCACCCTGCTGGCCCGCAACACCGGACGCGAGGTGTCCATCGAGGCGATCGCCGAGCGCGCCGGCCTCGCCAAGAACACGGTGCGCCGGCATCTCGACTACCTGGAGGCCAGCCACCTGATCCTGCGCATGGGGCGCGTGCACCCGGCGGGCGACCGCTTCCAGCGCATGCGCACCTTCAAGGTCCACCTCACCGCGCCGTGCCTCTACGCCGCGCTGTTTGGCCCGGTGGCGCCGGACGATCCGGCCTTCGCGGCGCTGACCGAGAGCGCCATCGTCGGGCAGTGGCTCGCCTCGGCCGAGCGCACCCGTCTGGCCTATGCCCGCCTGCCGGAGGGACCGGTGGATCTGGTGGCGCTCGACGCCGTCACCGACCGCCCGGCCTGGGCCTGCGCGCTGTCGGGGAGTGACGAAGCTACGATCAATGGATTGATCCAATTTTCCACGCGCAATGCGCCGCTGCGCTGGGTGGGCTCCACGACGCGGACGGTCGCATCGCTGAAGACCCACGACGGCGTGGAGGTCTGGCACCGGCCGGCGAGCCAGTACTGCTACGAAGTGGGGCGGCGGGCGGTGGATGAGGTCGCCGGAAAATAGGATCAAGCCTATGACCTAAGTTTCCCGTCATCCCCGCGAAGGCGGGGATCCGTAATTTCCAATGCGTTCCGCTGTGCCAGTTATGGATCCCCGCCTTCGCGGGGATGACGGTTAGGGAGGTGTGCGCGCGCCGAATGCCCCGAAGACCGCCGCTTACCTCGGCAGCGTCACCGTCGCCCGCAACCCGCCGTCCTTGCGGTTCGCCAGGGTGATGTCGCCGCCGTGGCCGCGGACGATGGTGCGGGCGGTGGACAGGCCGAGGCCGACGCCGCCGGTCGCCTTGTTGCGCGAGGGATCGAGCCGGTAGAAGGGCGCGAACACCTTCTCGTGCTGGTCCTCCGGGATGCCGGGGCCGTCGTCGTCGATCTCGACGCGGACCTGCCCGTCCTCCTCCGCCAGGCGCACGCGGCAGCCGCCGCCGTAGGCGATGGCGTTGTCCATCAGGTTGGCGAAGGCGCGGCGCAGCGCTACCGAGCGGGCGTCCACCACGCTGTGCACCGGACCCTGGTACTCGGCCGACTGGCCGGCGTCGCTGCGGTCCTCGCACAGGCTCTGCAGCAGGTCGGCGAGGTCGAGGGGGCCGCGCGGCTCGCGCTGGGCATCATCGCGGGCGAAGGCGAGGGTGGCGGTGATCATCGCCTCCATCTCGTCCAGGTCGGCCAGCATCTTGCGCTGCATCTCCGGGTCGTCCACCAGCTCGGCGCGCAGGCGCAGGCGGGTCAGCGGCGTGCGCAGGTCGTGGCTGATGGCGGCCAGCATCTGCGTGCGGTCGGCGACGAAGCGGCGCAGCCGCTCCTGCATGCGGTTGAAGGCGCGGGTGGCGGCGCGCAGCTCGCGCGGGCCGGCCTCGGGCAGCGGCTCGGCCTCGCCGTCCACGCCCAGGCGTTCGGCGGCGGTGGCGAAGCGGGCGAGCGGCGCGGTCAGCCGGCGCGCCGCCCAGATCGACAGCAGCGCGATGACGCCGACGATGCCGGCCATCCACAGCGCGAAGCGCAGCAGGCGGAACGGACCCTCCATCGGCTCGCCCGAGGCGAACACCAGCCAGGAGCCGTCGGCGAGGGCGACGTAGAGGCGCATGTCGTGCGTCCAGCGCGGCTCGTCCGGCGGCCCCATGGACAGCGGCGGCGGGCCGGGGGGCGGGCCGTGGCGGCGGATCTCCAGCAGCACCTCGCGCTTGGGGTCGCCCAACTCGTTGCGCAGGCGGCGTTGCAGGAAGTTGCGCGGCGCGCCCTCGCGGGCGGGCTGGAGGCCCGGGCGTTCCTTCTGCCAGGTGACGCGCAGCACCGGGTCGTCGATGGCGCGCACCACGCGCGGCCGGTCCTGGGCGGGCGTGGCGTCCACCAGCTGGACGATGGCGGTGACGCGCTCGACCAGCACGCGGGGGCTGTGCACCGGCGGCCCCTCCGGCCGGTCGAGCAGGTAGAGCAGCGCGCTGACCATCTGGGTCAGGATCAGCGCGACGACGATGGTCAGCGCCGTGCGGGCGGCGATGCTGTCGGGCAGGAAGCGGCGCATGGGATCCTCAGCCGCCGGTCGTGACCGCGGGCGTGAACAGGTAGCCGCCGCCGCGCACGGTCTTGATCAGCGTCGGCTCGGCCGGATCGGGTTCGATCTTGCGCCTGAGGCGGCTGACCTGCACGTCGATGGAGCGGTCGAAGGGCACCGCCGCGCGCCCGCGCGCCAGGTCGAGCAGCTGGTCGCGGGTCAGCACGCGCTGCGGGTGCTCGACGAAGGCGACGAGCAGGTCGTACTCGCCGGCCGAGAGCTGCACCAGCACGCCGTCGGCGGAACGCAGCTCGCGCTTGGTGAGGTCGAGGCTCCAGCCCTCGAAGCGCAGGACGGCGGCGCCTTCGCCCACCGTCTGCGGCCCGCCGGCGCGGCGCAGCACCGCCTTGATGCGGGCCAGCAGCTCGCGCGGGCTGAACGGTTTGGCGAGATAGTCGTCGGCGCCCATCTCCAGCCCGACGATGCGGTCGGTTTCCTCGCCCATGGCGGTCAGCATGATGATCGGCGTCGCCGAGGTGGCGCGCAGGCGGCGGCACAGGCTCAACCCGTCCTCGCCCGGCAGCATCAGGTCGAGGACGATGAGGTCGACGCGGGACGCCTCCAGCGCCTTCATCATCTCGGCCCCGTCGCGCACGGCGGTGACGCGGTAGCCGTGCTTCGTCAGGAACTGGGCGACGAGGGTGCGGATGTCGCGGTCGTCGTCGACGACCAGCAGGTGGGGCATGCGGTCCATGGGCCGCATTGTCCGCCGGGCCGGGCCGGGGGTTAAGTGGAAAAGTGTTACGGATGGTTACGGGGGCCGCGGCTGTTACACAGCGTTACCAAACAGGCCCCCGCCGGACATCAACCGGCAAAGGTCGTGCGGCAGTCTCGGCTCATCGGGACCGAAGGTTCCGCTTCCAAACCCAGGGAGTTCAGTTCCATGAAACGCGCTCTGCTCACCACGCTCGCGGTCGTCGGCAGCCTCGCCGTGGCGATCCCGGCCTTCGCCCAGCAGGGTGGGTCCGGCACTGGTCCGGGGGGCGGCCCGGGCACCGGCTATGGTTTCAGCCGCATGTGCGACAACCACGAGGCCCGGCTGGCCGGCATGCTGGCCTTCGCCGAGAAGAAGCTGAAGATCACCGACGCCCAGAAGGCCGCGTGGACCAAGTTCGCCGACCAGGCCCGCGCCAGCGGGGCGCCGCTGCAGGCGGCCTGCGCCACGCTGAAGGACAAGCCGCAGCCGGCCAACGCCATCGAGCGGCTGGAGCGGATGGACACCATGATGACCGCGCGCCAGCAGCAGATGCACCAGATGGTGCCGGCCATCAAGGACATGTACGCCCAGCTGACGCCGGAACAGCAGAAGGTCGCCGACGAGATGCTGAGCCGGGGGCCGGGGCGTGGCGGCATGCATGGGCACCGGCACGGCGGCGGCATGATGGGCGGGCCGCGGGGGTAGGTCTTCGCGCTGGTCCCCCCTCCTAACCTCCCCCCACTTCGCGGGGGGAGGAATTCCGCCGCCAGCCTCTTAAGCCCTCCCCCGCTTCGCGGGGGAGGGTTAGGTGGGGTCCCAACGCAGGAACCTACGCCGCCACGACCTGCCGCTTTGCCGGCAGCACGCAGCGCACGCGCAGGCCGGAGCCGGGGGTGTCGTCCACCTCCATCCGGCCGCCGTGCAGTTCGATGACGTTCTTCACCAGCGCCAGGCCGAGCACCGGCGCGGCGCGGTCCAGGCGGTCGAAGCGGGCCGGGGCGCGGGCGTCCTCCACCGGCGCCGGGGCGCCGTCGCCGATGGCCAGCACCACCGCGTCGTCGGTGCGCCGGCCGGACAGCACGATCCGCCCGTTCGCCGACGGCGAGCGGATCGCCGTCACCACCAGATTGAACAGCGCCTGCTTCAGCCGCTTCTCGTCGCCCTCCAGGACGCCCAGCGCCGGGTCGGCCGAGACCTCCAGCCGCAGGCCTTCGCGGCGCGCCCATTCGCGGGTCAGGCCGGCCACCGAATCCAGCAGGTCGGCGACGTCCACCGAATCGTGCTCCAGCGTGGTGACGCCGGCCCCGATGCTGGTCAGGTCGACCACGTCGTCGATCAGCGCCAGCAAACGCTCGCCGCCCGACAGGATGCCCTTGACGTACTCCAGCTGACGCGGCGTCAGCGCGCCGAAATACTCGTTCGCCAGCACCTCGGCGAAGCCGATGATGCCATTGAGCGGCGTGCGCAGGTGGTGCGAGACGTTGGCGATGAACTCGCTCTTCAGCTGGTCGGCGGCCTCCAGCGCGGCGTTGGAGGCGCGCAGCGCCTGCTCCAGCCGCGCGCTGTCGGTGACGTCGAGGTAGCTGTTGAGCACCGCCCCGTCCGGCAGCGGCACCGTCGAGAACTCGATCACCGAACCGTCGGTGCGCTCCAGCCGGCCCGAGCGCACCGAGCGCTCCAGCGTCGAGCCGACCATCTCTTCCTTCAGCCCGTCCCAGTCGCCGCCGTCGGCGAAGAACGGGTGCATGCGGTCGAACACCTCGGTGATGTGCGGCTCGCCCTGCAGGTCCTCGTCGCGCAGCTCCCAGATGCGGGCGAAGGCGGGGTTGGACAGCTTCAGCCGGCCGTCGCCGCCGAACACCGCGATGCCCTCGGCGAGGTTGTCCAGCGTCTCCTGCTGGACGGCGATCAGCGTGTTGTAGGAGGACTCCAGCGCCAGCGTGTTGGTGACGTCCTCCATGACGGTGATGATGCCGCCCAGCGGGTGCGGCGCCGCCAGCGAGCGCAGCGTGGTGCCGTCGGGGAGGTGCATCAGCTCCTCCGTGGCCTCCATCAGGTGCGTGTAGCGGGTCAGCCGCTCGCGCTTGTAGCTCTGGAAGTCGGCGTATTCCGGCAGCTTGCGGCGGGAGCGCAGCTCCTCCATCAGCTCGCCGTGCGTCGGCTCGCTGCGCAGGAACGCCTCGTCCAGGTCCCACAGGCGGACGTAGGCCTGGTTGAAGAACCTCAGCCGCTGGTCCGGGCCGAACACCGCGATGGCGGAACCCAGGCGCTCCAGCACCTCGGCGTGGGCGGCGAGGTGGCGGTCCAGCTCGGTCCGCAGCTCCTCCAGCGGCGTCACGTCCAGCGCGTAGCCGAGCATCAGCGTGCCGCCGCCGGGGCCCGGCAGCGGGGCCTCGGTCACCTCCATCAGGCGGCGCTGGGTGCCGACCACCACCGGCAGCTTTTCCGACTGGGCGAAGCCGCCGGTCCGTGCCCGGCTGGCCAGCTCGCGCACGGCGCCGCCGGGAACCAGCTCGCGCCCTTCGGCGACGGCGCGGCCGGGGTCCGCGTCCACGGCGCGGGCGTAGGCGCCGTTGCACCACGCCAGCCCCAGGTCGGCGCGGCGCAGCCAGACCGGCAGCGGCAGCGCGTCAAGCGCGGTGCGCAGCTCGGCCGCCGCGGTTTCCGCCGCGGCGCGGTCGGTCTGGGCCTGCTCCGCGGAATTGCAGGCGTCGCTGACGTCCTCCAGCCACAGCACGTCGTGCGGCGCGCCGCCGTCGGCGGCGTGGCCGCGCCGGCCGGTCAGGCGCAGGCGGCGGCCGTCGGTGGCGGTGGCGTCCAGGCGAAAGGGTCGTCCGTCCGCGCGCAGCCCCTGCAGGGCGTCGGCGAAGGCCGCGGCGTCGGCGGGGGCGAGCAGGGCGGCGATCTCCTCCCCCGATTGCGGCGCGGCGCCGTGCAGGAGCGAGACGAAATCCGGGGTGCCGCAGTGGCCGCCGGCCCCGTCCCAGCCGAACCAGGGATGTGGCGCCGCGGCGAGCAGGGCTTCCAGCCGGGCGATCTCGGAGGCCGCGCGGTCGGCCCGGCGGCGCTCGGACTGCAGGCACCAGCCGAGCGCGGCGACCGCGGCGACGCACAGCGCGCACAGCACCACCCAAGCGGTCGGCGACTCGGCCTGACCCGACAGTCCGATGCCCACGGCCAGCCCGAGGGCGGCCAGGGCTGGCGCGTAGGTTTTGGTAAACACGTTCACGGCGCACAAACTAGCCCACCCCCGGCGGCCCGGCAAGCCGGACACCGGGCGAGGCCAGGGGCGGCCGCCTTGCACCAAGGTCGTAGTCCGCGAGACGGATCGGCGGGCCGCGCGTTTCTGGGAGCGGGATCCTAATCGGAGAGGGACGCGCCGATGACGCTTCGCGACAGCATTCTCGACCTCAGCCGGCAGAGCCGGATCGCTCCCCTGTCGCCGTGGTTCGCCCGGCGCTTCGACGAGCAGATCGACCGCGGCCTGTTCCTGCCGGAGGAGGACCTGGAGCGGGTCGGCCGCCAGCTGGTCAAGGACCTGGAGGATTACCGCACGCAGACCGGGGCGGGGACGGCGGTGCTCGGCATGTCGGGCGGGGTGGACAGCGCGTTGACCGCGGCGCTGCTGAAGCGCGCCGGCTGGCGGGTGATCGGCTTTACCCTGCCGATCGAGCAGGACCCGGTGGAGACCGAACGCGGCGTCGAGGCGTGCGGGGCGCTGGGGATCGAGCACCTGCACCTCGACCTGTCCCGGCAGTACCGCGGCATGGTGGAGGAACTGGGCGGCCTCGACCCGCGCCTGGCCGGCGAGGACGACGAGGCGCTGCGTGTGCGCCGCGGCAACGTGCGGGCGCGGCTGCGCATGGTCACCCTGTACGACCAGGCGCACCGCTTCGGCGGGCTGGTGGCGAGCACCGACAATTTCTCGGAGCTGGGGGCGGGGTTCTGGACGCTGCACGGCGACGTCGGCGACCTTGCCCCGGTGCAGTCGCTGCTGAAATCGTGGGAGGTGCCGTGGATGGCGCGGGCGTACGGCGTGCCGGAGCGGACATGGCGCGCCACGCCGACCGACGGGCTGGGCATCAGCGCCGGCGACGAGGCGCAGATCGGCTCCAGCTATCTGGAATGGGACGTCATGGTGTTCGCCGTCATGGAGGCGGCGTTCCGCCATCCGGGCGCCGGCAAGGAGGATCTGGCCGGGTTCCTGGAGTTCGGCGGCGACGAGCGGGCGGAGCGGGTGTTCCGCAGCACGCTGGGCCGGCTGGGGCGGACGTGGTTCAAGCGGGTGAACCCGATCCGGCTCGACCACCCGGCGGCGGACCGCTTCGGCCCGCTCGACGCGCTGGACGCCCGGTTGTTCCGGCCGGCGGTGCTGCGCGCCGACGAGGCGCTGTTCAAGCTGCCCTCCGACCTGGAGCATCTGGCCCGGAGGCTGGTGGCGGCGTCCGCCGGGTCCGGCGACCGGGTGGTGACGGCGGAATCCTGCACGGCCGGGCTGATCGGCGTCTGCCTCGCCTCGGTGCCGGGCAGTTCCGAGGTGTTCGCCGGGTCCTTCGTCACCTACCGCTCGGCCATGAAGGGCGACGCGCTGGGCGTGCCCGCCGACCTGATCGAGGAGCAGACTCCCTACCACCCGGAGGTCGCGCGGCGCATGGCGCTGGGCGCGCTGGAACGGGCGAAGCACGCCACGGTGGCGCTGGCGGTGACCGGCGTCGGGGGGCCGGGGCCGGACTGCGGCAAGCCGCAGGGCCTGGTGTACGTCGCGGTGGCCAAGCGCGGCGAGGAGCCGCGGGTGGAGGAGCACCGCTTCCCCGGTTCGCCCAAGGAGGTGCTGGCCCACACCATCCGGGCGGCGTTGCTGATGGGGCTTGGGCGGACGGGGTAGGGAGCGCGATTCAGTCCGCCGCGGCGTAGGGCAGGCGGATGCGGCAGACCAGCCCGGACTCCCGCCAGTCCATGTCCAGCGATCCGCCGTGCTGGACGGCGATGACGCGCTCCAGCAGGCGCGTGCCGAACCCCTGGCGCTGCGGCCGGGTCACCGGCGGCCCGTCGGACTCGCGCCATTCCAGGCACAGCTCCTGGCCGGCCTCGCGCGCGCCGACGCGGCCGGTCAGCTGGACGTGCCCGCCCTGGTCGGACAGGGCGCCATACTTGGTGGCGTTGGTGGCCAGCTCGTGCAGGCCGAGCGCCAGGTGCGAGGCGAGGTCCGGCGCGATCGGGTGCGGCTCCACGTCGAGGACAAGCCGGCCCGCGCCCGTCATGAAGGGGGCCAGAGCGACGCGGACCAGCTCCGCCAGGGTGACCGGCTGCAGGTGGCGCCCGCGCACCAGGAGGTCCTGCGCCGCGGCCAGCGGGCGCAGCCGTTCGGCGAACTGCTGCATGAACTCCGGCACGGTGGCGGCCTTGCGCGCCGTCTGCTGCGCCAGCGCCTCCACCATGGCGAACAGGTTCTTGATGCGGTGGTGGAGTTCCGAGGTGAACAGCCGTTCCCGTTCTTCCAGGCGCTTCTGCTCGGTCACCTCGCGGACGATGACGCCGACGGCGATGACGGACCCGCCGGGATCCTTCAGCGGGTAGAAGTCCTCGATCCAGGTGCGCTCGATCCCCGGAGCCCTCGGCGTCGTCCCGCGCAGCTCGACGCCGCGGATCGGCTCGCCCGCTTCGAAGACCCTGAGGAACAGCGGGCCGGCAATGTCGCGCAGGGTCGGCACGAGTTCCCAGGCCGTGCGTCCGATGTGCTCCTGGACGGACGCGCCGTTCATCTCCGCCAGGGCGTCGTTCACCCTCAGAAAGCGCATGTCCCGGTCGAACAGCCCCAAGCCGATCGGCGCCGTCCGGTAGAGGGTTTCCACTTCGAGCAGCTGCGTGCGGACACGCTCCTCGCTCTGGCGCAGGGCCGCTTCCGCCTCGCGGCGCGCCGTGACGTCGTGGATCTGGATCAGGCAGTGCGGCGACCCGTCCACGTCGATCCGGCTGACCAGGACGTTGTGCAGGAGGGGGCGGCCGTCGACGCAGCGGAGCGGGAACACCGCGCCCCGCAAGGCTTCCGACAGGACGCTCGACACGCCGGCCTGGAGCGCTTCGGCGACGGCGTCGGTCAGGCGCGAGTTCGCCAGGGACGCGAAGACCGCCTCGAGCCGGCGGCCGAGAGCCTGCGCGGCCGGCACAGCGGACCGTTGGGCGATCCAGTCGTTCCAGTAACGGATCTCGCCCGCGGCATTAATGATGATCGCTCCGCTTTCCAGAGCATCGAGGATGGAAAGCGACGCCAAAGTTGCAGGGGGGTGCGGCATCGCGCGCATCCGTAATTATCTTACAAATGCTCGCAAGATGGTTTCCGATTGTCAAGTTCCAGCATGGGGTACCTGAGCAAGGCCTCCCCTGAGCACGCCTCCATGCATACTTGACGATGCATATGGAATGATTCCCGTTTCTGCGCAGGACCTTACGGGAATTCGTTCCTGTACGATCCTTTGCCGGGTGCGTTGGGAGACGGATCCACGCGACGCCATGGCCGGCGGCCTTATGCCGGCACCTTTTCCCGCAGGCTGCGGATCGCGCCGGCCACGGCCGGGAAGGCGGCGGCCATGGCGGCGCGGCTCGCTTCCGCGCCGTCGCGGTCGCCGCGCGCCGCCGCCACCTCCAGGGCCGAGCAGGCCTGGGCGAGCACCTTGGCGCCCGCGGTGCGGGACGCCCCGGCCGCGGCGTGCGCGGCGTGGCGCAGCGCCGCGAAGTCGCCGCGCGCCAGCGCCGCCGCGGCGTCGTCCAGCAGCGGGGCGGTGGTCTCGACGAAATACTCCAGCATCGTCACCGCCTCGGCGTCCAGGGCGCCGAAGATCGTGCGCACGTGGTCGAGGTCGAGCACCGGCGGCGGCACCGCGGCGGGCCGCGGCGGCTCCTCCGGCGGCAGCGGCGCCGCGGCGGCGCCGCTCCAGCGGTTCAGGACGCCGGCGAGCTGCTTCAGCGTCACCGGCTTGGCGATGTAGTCGTCCATGCCGGCGGCGGTGCAGCGCTCCATCTCGCCGGCCAGCGCGTTGGCGGTCATGGCGATGATCGGCAGGCGGCGGCCGGTGCCGGCCTCCTGCTCGGCGGCGCGGATCTGGCGCGACAGCTCGTAGCCGTCCATGCGCGGCATGTGGCAGTCGGTGATCAGCAGCCGGTAGCGCTTGCTGCGCAGCGCCGCCAGCGCCTCGATGCCGTCGGCGGCGATGTCCGCGGCAAATCCCAGCTGGCGCAGCTGGCGCAGGATCACCTGCTGGTTGGTCGGGTGGTCCTCGGCGACCAGCACCGCGGCCTCCTCGGCGTGCGGCTCGCGCCGGGCGCCGGGCAGCGGGGTGGCGCCGCCGTCCGCCGCCGCGTCCGGACGAGGGGCGTGCGGCGGCGCGGCGCGGCCGGCCAGCACGGCGATCTTGCGGAACAGCGGGTCGCGGTGCAGCGGCCGGGGCAGCGTGTCCTGCGGCACGCCGTCGGGCAGCGGCAGCGCCTCCCCCGCCTCGCGGCCGTCGGTCAGCAGCAGCGTCGGCGGCGGCGGCGCGCCCAGCGCGGCGAGGCGCTCCAGCACCTCCGCCGCCGAGGCGTCGGGCAGGCGGCTGGCCAGCACCAGCACGTCGGGCGCCGCCAGTTCGGTCAGCTCCACCGTCTCCTCGGCGCTGGCCGCGTCGGCGACGGCGGCGTGCTTGCCCTGGAGGTAGCGCACCAGCACCGTGCGCTGCGCCGGCTCGCCCTCCGCGACGACGATGGTGAGGTCGGCGAGGTCCGGCGCGTCCGCGGCCCGGTCGGACTCGCCCAGCGGCAGGTCGACGGTGAACCAGAAGGTCGAGCCGCGGCCCGGCGCCGAGCCGACGCCGATGGCGCCGCCCATCATCTCGACCAGGCGGGTGCAGATCGCCAGTCCCAGCCCGGTGCCGCCGAAGCGCCGGGTGGTCGAGCTGTCGGCTTGGCTGAAGGGCTGGAACAGGCGGGCCTGCCCCTCCTCGCTGATGCCGATGCCGGTGTCCTCCACCTCGAAGCGCAGGGTCACCATGCCCGGTGCCGGGGTGCCGGCGACGGTGGTGCGCAGCACGACGCGGCCGACCTCGGTGAACTTGATGGCGTTGCCGGCGAGGTTGAACAGGATCTGCCGCAGCCGGCCGGGATCGCCGCGCACCGACGGCGGCACGGACAGGTCGATCTGGCAGACCAGCGCCAGCTGCTTGTGGTGCGCCTGCGGCGCCAGCAGATCGGCCACGCCCTCCACCAGTTCGACGGGGGAGAGGTCCAGTTCCTCCAGGTCGAGCTTGCCGGCCTCGATCTTCGACAGGTCGAGGATGTCGTCGATGATGCGCAAAAGCGCCGTGGCGCTGTCGCTCACGGTGGTCAGCAGCGCCTGCTGCTCGCCGGTTAGCGGCGTCAGCGCGATCAGCTCCAGCATGCCCAGCACGCCGTTCATCGGCGTGCGGATCTCGTGGCTCATGGTCGCCAGGAACTCGGATTTCGAGCGCGCGGCGACCTCGGCGGCGTCCTTGGCGTGGCGCAGCGCCTCCTCGGCCTGCTTGCGCTCGGTGATGTCGTAGCTCCAGGCAAGCACGGCGGGCTGGCCCTCGAACTCGGTGCGCTGCAGGGTCTGCAGGGCCCACACCCGGCTGCCGTCGGGGCGGTCCACCGCCAGTTCGACATCGCGCGCCATCACGCCCGCCTCGCCGGACGGCAGCAGGGCGCGGCCGGTCACCGACGGTGCCAGCGGGTGGCGGCGGCCGACGAAGCGGGCGAGCGGCACGCCGGCCAGTTCGGCGGCGCGGGCGTTGGCGAAGGCCACCGTGCCGTCCGCGCGTCCGATGGAGACGCCGACCGGGCTCTGCTCCAGGATGGCGCGCAGGCGGCGTTCGCTGTCCAGGAGGTCGCGCTCGCGTGCCTTGATGGTGGCGACGAAGAACTGGAAGGCGCGCGCCATGTCGCCGATCTCGTCGGCGCCGCGCGTGGGGATCGCCACCGGCTGCCCGGCCTCGTGCGCGGTCATGGCGGCCTGCAGCAGGCGCAGGCGCCGCACCACGTTGCGATGGATGTACAGGAAGATCGCCATCGCGCCGAGGATGGACACCAGCGCCATGCCGACGATCGCCCGCTCGCCCTCGCGGATCACCCGCTCGAACTCGGCGGAGCGGGCGGCGATGTCCTGCTCGATGCCGAGGAAATAGTCGGACACCGAGGCGACCAGCCGGTCCGAGACGTTCTGGTTCCGCGTCACCGCGCCCTTGACCGCGCGTTGCAGGGTGATCTCGGTCAGCCGGCTGGCGAACAGGTTGCGCTCGCCCAGGCCGAGCGAGGTCAGCTCGCGGTGCAGCGGCTCCAGCGCCGTCTTCAGGCCGGGCGGCAGCCGGGACAGCGGCACCGCGGCCTCGTCCAGCGCCGACAGGTACTCCTGGCGCAGGCGTTCCACCTTCGCCTCGTGGTCGGCGCGGGTGCCGGCCAGCATCAGCGTCATGGCGTGGCCGGCGTGGTCGGCCCAGCGCTGCACGTCGCGCTCCAGCCGGCGCACGGCCTCCGCCTCGGTGGCCGACGCGGCGTCGGGCAGGACGCGGGCGATGGTGTCGCCCTCCATCATCGACGCGGCGGCACGGCGGACGCGCTGGTCCAGCTCCAGCACGCGGCCGACCAGGGCGCCGGTTTCGGCGGTCACGGCGAGTTGGCGCTCGACCTGGGCGTTGAGGGTGCGCAGGTTGTCCAGCAGCTCGGTCTTGCGGCGCTCCAGCTCGGCCAGGTCGGCGTCGCCGCCGCTGCGGCCGCGCAGCCGGTTCATCAGGTCTTCCAGCAGGTCGATCTGGTCGCCGATGCGCGCCATCACCGCCTCGCGCACCGACTGGCTCTGCACTGCAACCAATGCAGGCGCGTTCGCGGCGATGGTGCCGCTCTGCTGCGCCAGCTGCGAGGCGCTGACCAGCCCCGGCACCTTTGCCGTGGCGACCTGCGCGAAGCCCTCGTGGAACTGCGAGAACAGCGACACGGCGACGACGCTGGTGGCGGCGGTGAGGCCGCCGATCACGGTGAGACCAGCGAGAATGCGGAAGGCGACGCCGAGCCGGGGGAGCAACATGTGGAAAACCTAACATGGCGGCGCCGAACGGCGCAATTCGCCGCGCCCGGCCCGCCCTGCGGCATGCTTGACCGCCGCGGATTGCCAGGGGAATGCTGGGGCCATCCCTGAAGCGGAGCGCGCGGCATGCGGTGGAAGATCCTCGTCGTCCTGGCGGCGTGCGCCGGGCTGCTCGCCGGTCCGGCGGCCGCCGGCCCGGACGGCGGAACGGTGGACCGGGTGCGCGCCGCGGGCCTCGTGCGCTGCGGGGTGACGACCAGCGGCGCCGGGCTGGCCATCCTCGACGGGCAGGGGCGCTGGCAGGGCTTCTTCGTCGATTTCTGCCGCGCCGTGGCCGCCGCCGTGACCGGCAGCGCCGACAACGTGGACTTCATCGAGATCAGCTCCACCACCCGGTTCGAGGCGCTGCGCGAGGGCACGGTGGACCTGATCGCCCAGGGCGCCACCATGACCCTGCACCGCATCGCCACCCAGGGCGCGGCGTTCCCGGCGGTGTACATGTACGACGGCCAGGGTTTCATGGCGCACCGCTCGCTGGGCGCGCAGCGCCTGTCCGAGGTGGGGGCGGCCAGCGTCTGCGTCATCGAGAACACCACCACGCTGCGCAACCTGGAGGACTGGATCGCCACCACCGGCGCCAAGCTGAAGGTGCGCGTCGTCGGCTCGACCGAGGGGGCGCTGGGCGCCTTCTTCAACCATCACTGCGACCTGTTCACCAACGACCGCGTCAGCCTGTTCGCCCAGCGCCTGCTGTACGCGCCGAACCCCGCCGACTACGTGGTCTTCCCCGACGTCATCTCGAAGGAACCGCTGGCGCCCATGGTCAGGTCCGGCGACCGGGTGTGGGAACAGGTGGTCGCCTGGGTGCTGCACGCGCTGGTGCTGGCGGAGGAGAAGGGGATCACCGCCTCCCGCGCGGCCTTCCCGGCGCTGGGCGACGCGGCGGACCCGGAGGCGCGCCGGCTGCTGGGCCTGACGCCGGGGCTGGGGCAGGGCCTCGGCCTCGACGACCTGTGGGCGCGGCGCGCCATCGCGCAGGTCGGCAACTACGGCGAGCTGTTCGACCGCCACCTGGGCGCCGGTTCGCGCCTCAACATCGACCGCGGGCCGAACGCGCTGTGGACCAGGGGCGGGCTGCTGTACGCGCCGCCTTTGGGAGGATAGCGGGCATCATCGCGGTTTCGGCCCCATCGCCCTTCAAAAGTCGGGCGCGGGCCGCTATGGTGGCGCCCTCCCGGGTGAGACCGCCCGCTCCAGCACTCGAGTCCCCGATCCCGCGATGACCATTCCCAACACCTTCCGCGCCGGGCCGGACGAGCACGGCCATTTCGGCATCTACGGCGGCCGCTTCGTCGCCGAGACGCTGATGCCGCTCATCCTGGAGGTCGAAAAGGCCTACAACGCCGCGAAGGCCGACCCGGACTTCCAGGCGGAGATGAAGGAGCGGCTGAAGCAGTACGTCGGCCGCCCGAACCCGCTGTATTTCGCGGAACGGCTGACCGAGCAGCTCGGCGGCGCCAAGGTGTACTTCAAGCGCGAGGAGCTGAACCACACCGGCGCGCACAAGATCAACAACTGCATCGGGCAGATCCTGCTGGCCCGGCGCATGGGCAAGACCCGCATCATCGCCGAGACCGGCGCCGGCCAGCATGGCGTGGCCACCGCCACGGTGTGCGCGCTGTTCAACATGCCCTGCGTCATCTACATGGGCGAGGTCGACATCGCCCGGCAGCAGCCGAACGTCTTCCGCATGAAGCTGCTGGGCGCGGAGGTGGTCTCGGTCACCTCGGGCGCGCGCACGCTGAAGGACGCGATGAACGAGGCGCTGCGCGACTGGGTGACCAACGTCGCCGACACCTATTACCTGATCGGCACCGTCGCCGGCCCGCACCCGTACCCCAGCATGGTCCGCGACTTCCAGTCGGTGATCGGCGACGAGGTGCGCTGGCAGATGCAGGAGGCCGAAGGCCGCCTGCCCGATTCGCTGGTCGCCTGCGTCGGCGGCGGCTCCAACGCCATGGGGCTGTTCCACCCGTTCCTCGACGACCAGAGCGTCAAGATCGTCGGCGTCGAGGCGGCCGGGCACGGCATCGACAAGGGGCCGGACGACCACGCCGCCTCCATCGCCGGCGGCCGGCCGGGCGTGCTGCACGGCAACCGCACCTACCTGCTGCAGGACGAGGACGGGCAGATTCTCGAAGGCCACTCGATCTCCGCCGGCCTGGACTACCCGGGCATCGGGCCGGAGCACGCCTGGCTGCACGACATCGGCCGCATCGAGTACGCCAGCGCCACCGACAGCGAGGCGCTCGACGCCTTCCAGCTCTGCGCCCGCACCGAGGGGATCATCCCGGCGCTGGAATCGGCGCACGCGCTGGCCGAGGTGGTCAAGCGCGCGCCCAGGCTGCCCAAGGACCACCTGATGGTGATGTGCCTGTCCGGTCGCGGCGACAAGGACATCTTCACCGTCGCCAACCATCTCGGAGTGAAGCTGTGAGCGAGACCGGACGCATCGCACGGCGCTTCGCCGCGCTGAAGGCCGAGGGGCGCGCCGGCCTCGTCACCTTCATCACCGCCGGCGACCCCGACCACGAGACCTGCCGCGCCGTGCTGGAGGGTCTGCCCGAGGCCGGCGCCGACCTGATCGAGCTGGGCCTGCCCTTCACCGACCCGATGGCCGACGGCCCGGCGATCCAGGCCGCCGGCCTGCGCGCGCTGAAGGCCGGGGCGAAGACCAGGCGGGTGCTGGAGCTGGTGGCGGACTTCCGCCGCAAGGACCAGGACACGCCGGTGATCCTGATGGGCTATTACAACCCCATCTACAGCTACGGCGTGGAGCGCTTCCTGACCGACGCCAAGGCGGCCGGCGTGGACGGGCTGATCGTCGTCGACCTGCCGCCGGAAGAGGACGAGGAGCTGTGCATCCCCGCCCTCAAGGCCGGCGTCAACTTCGTCCGCCTCGCCACGCCGACCAGCGACGACGCGCGGCTGCCGGTGGTGCTGCAGAACACGTCGGGCTTCGTCTACTACGTCTCGGTCGCCGGCATCACCGGCGCCGCCTCGGCGAGCGACGCCGCGGTGGCCGAGGCGGTGGCGCGGCTGAAGCGTCACACCGACCTGCCGGTGGCCGTCGGCTTCGGCATCAAGACGCCGGAGCAGGCGGCAGCGGTCGCCCGCGTGGCGGATGCCGCGGTGGTCGGCTCCGCCATCGTCAGCCGGGTGGCGGCGAACCTCGGCGAGGACGGGGTGCCGACGCCGGGGCTGGTGCCCGATGTGCTGGGATTTGTCCGTGAACTGGCCGCCGGCGTGCGCCGGGCCCGCGCCTAACCGACCTTGAGAACGCAGCGATGAACTGGCTCACCAACTACGTCCGTCCGAAGATCCGCGCGCTGGTCGCCCGCAAGGACGTGCCCGACAACCTCTGGCACAAGTGCCCGAGCTGCGAGGCCATGCTGTTCCACCGCGACCTGGAGGAGAACCTCTCGGTCTGCCAGCACTGCGGCTTCCACATGCGGCTCGACCCGCTGAAGCGGCTGGGCATGCTGTTCGACGGCGGCGAGTACCACAGCATCGAGGTGCCGAAGTCGCCGGTCGACCCGCTGAAGTTCCGCGACCAGAAGCGCTACACCGACCGCCTCAAGGAAGCCCAGGGCAAGACCGGCCGCAACGACGCCATCGTCGTCGGGCACGGCACCATGGGCGGGCTGCCGACCGTGGTGGCGGCCTTCGATTTCGGCTTCATGGGCGGCTCCATGGGCATCGCGGTGGGCGAGGGGCTGCTGGCCGCGGCGAAGCAGGCGGTCGCCCGCCGCGCGCCGCTGGTGGTCGTCCCGGCCTCGGGCGGGGCGCGCATGCAGGAGGGCATCCTGTCGCTGATGCAGATGCCGCGCACCACCATCGCGGTGGAGATGGTCAAGGAGGCCGGGCTGCCCTACGTGGTGGTGCTGACCGACCCGACCACCGGCGGCGTCACCGCGTCCTTCGCCATGCTGGGCGACATCCACATCGCCGAGAAGGGCGCGCAGATCGGCTTCGCCGGCGCCCGCGTCATCGAGAGCACCATCCGCGAGACGCTGCCGGAGGGCTTCCAGCGCTCCGAATACCTGCTCGACCACGGCATGGTGGACATGGTGGTGCACCGCAAGGACCTGCGGGCGACGCTGATCCGCGTGCTCGACCTGCTGATGCGCCCGAAGTCGGTGAAGGCGCCGCTGGAGCTGGAGACGGCGGGCGCCGACGGCGACGAGGACGGCGACGTCAGCCAGGCCGAAGCCGCCGACCACACCCCTCCGCAGGCCGAGGCGGTGCGGGAAGAGGCGCGGTAAGTTCCTGCGCCGCATTTGCCCCCACCCCATCCCTCCCCCGCTTCGCAGGGGAGGGGGCAGAGCGGCGGAGTTCCCTCCCCTGCGAAGCGGGGGAGGGTTAGGGTGGGGGCACTACATTCCCTGAGATCCCCATGGCCCTCTCCGACCCCGTGCTCCAGCGGCTGACGGCGCTGCACCCCAAGGTCATCGACCTGTCGCTCGACCGCATCCACCGGCTGCTGTCCGCGCTGGGCGACCCGCACAAGGGGCTGCCGCCGGTGGTGCACGTCGCCGGCACCAACGGCAAGGGCTCCACCGTCGCCTTCCTGCGCGCCATGCTGGAGGCGGCGGGGCTGCGCGTGCACGTCTACACCTCGCCGCACCTCGTGCGCTTCCACGAGCGCATCCGGCTGGCCGGCACCCTCATCACCGACGACCACCTCACGGCCCTGCTGGAGGAGTGCGAGGCCGCCAACCGCGGTGCGCCGATCACCTTCTTCGAGGTGACCACCGCCGCCGGCTTCCTGGCCTTTTCCCGCTCCCCGGCCGACGTGGTGCTGCTGGAAACCGGGCTGGGCGGGCGGCTGGACGCCACCAACGTGATCGAGCGGCCGGCGGTCGCCGCCATCACCCGCGTCTCGCACGATCACCGCCAGTTCCTCGGCGACAGCCTGGCCGCCATCGCCGGGGAGAAGGCCGGGATCCTGAAGCCCGGCGTGCCGGCGGTGTTCGCCCCGCAGCCGGACGCGGTGGTCGCCCGCGTGCTGGCCGAACGCGCCGCCGCGGTGGGCGCCCCGGTGTCTTCCTGGCGGGTTGAGCCGCTTTCCGACGGTTTCCGGTTCGAGAGCGCCGCGCGCCGCTTCGACCTGCCGCCGCCGGGGTTGACCGGGGCGCACCAGATCCTCAACGCCGGCGTGGCGCTCGCCTGCCTGGACCATCTGCCGGTGCGGGTGGACGACGCGGCGGCGGCGCGCGGGGTGGCGGGGGCCTCCTGGCCGGCGCGCCTGCAGCGGCTGACCCGCGGCCCGCTGCTGGACCGCCTGCCGCCGGGGTGGGAGCTGTGGCTGGACGGCGGCCACAACGATTCCGCCGGCGAGGTGCTGGCCGTGCAGGCCGCCGCCTGGGCGGCGCAGGACGGCCGGCCGCTCGACCTCGTGTTCGGCATGCTGGGCAGCAAGGAGCCGGCGGAGTTCCTGCGCCCGCTGGCGCCGCACGTCCGCCGCCTGCGCGCCGTCGCCATCCCCGGCGAGGGCGCGTCGCTGACCGCCGAGGCCGCCGCGGTGGCGGCGCGCGCGGCCGGCATCGCCGATGCCGAACCGGCCGCGGACACGGCGGCGGCGCTTGTTTCCGTTACGCAGGCGGAACGAGGCCGCGCGCTGATCTGCGGCTCGCTCTATCTCGCCGGGACGGTGCTGGCCGAGAACGGCTGAGCGCTGGACGTCGGGCCGCCCTTCGGTTGGCCCGACCTACGTCGGACGCCGTAGGTTGTGCCAACCGAAGGGCGGCACAACACCCCGCGGCAACACCCTTACCGGTCGTGCGCCGGCGCGATGCCGTCCAGGCGGTGGGCGAACTCGACGTCCTTGGGGGTCACGCCGTCGGCGTCGCGGGTGTACAGGATGATCTCGACGCGGCCCAGGTCGTTGAACCATTCCGGGCAGTGGTCGTGCCTGACCGCCAGCAGCGCCACCTGGGTCATGAAGCCCCAGGCGGTGGAGAAATCGGCGAAGTGGTAGGTCTTGCGGATGGCGTCGCGCTCCAGCACCTCCGACCAGCCGTGCAGTTCGCGCAGCGCGCCCTGGCGCTTGGCGCCGACCAGCTTCTCCGACATGGGTTCTCTCCCCCTAACGCGTCATGGGGATCCGGCTTAGCGCCGCTTGGCGCGGGGGTCAAGCTCCGCTAGGCTCAGGCCACCATGACCGCGAACCGCCCGCACGCCTTCACCGCCCCGCCCACGCTGGCCGACCTGGAGCGCATGGCCGACGAGGCCCTCGCCACCATTCCCGAGCCGCTGCGCCGCCACGTCCACAACGTGCTGATCCGCGTCGAGGACTTCCCCGACGAGGAGACCGAGCGGGAGATGGAGCTGGAGAGCCCGTTCGACCTGCTGGGCCTCTACCGCGGCGTCGATCTGACGCGGCAGAGCGTGTCGCACGTGCGCACCGAGATCGACGCCATCTTCCTCTACCGCCGGCCGATCCTCGACTACTGGTGCGAAACCGGCGAGGACCTGTATGGAATCGTCCGCCACGTGCTGATCCACGAGATCGGCCACCATTTCGGCTTCTCCGACGACGACATGGACCGCATCGAGAACAGCGATTTCGACTGATGGACGAGCAACGCTTCTTCCAGCTGCACGACGGCCTGCCGCGGCAGGCACCGGGGTCCGACGCCGGGACGCTCGACGCGCTGAACCGGCTGCGCCGGCACGGGCTGCCGGACGAGCCGGCGGTGCTGGAGGTCGGCTGCGGCACCGGCCGCGCCACGCTGCTGCTGGGCCGGCATGCCGGCGCGCGGGTCACCGCCATCGACCTCCACGAGCCGTTCCTCGGCGAGGCGCAGCGCAGGATCGACGACGCAGGGCTGGGGCGCCGCTTGCGGGTCGAACGGCGCTCCATGCTGGAACTGGACGGGGCGTACCCGCCGGAAAGCTTCGACCTGCTGTGGGCCGAGGGCGCCATTTCCATCATCGGCTTCGGCCGCGGGCTGGAGCGCTGGCGCCGGCTGATGCGGCCGGGGGCGCTGGGCGCGGTCAGCGAGCTGACCTGGCTGACCAACAGCCCGCCGGCGGATGCGCGCACCTTCTGGGCCGAGGCCTATCCGGCCATGGCCACCGAGGCGGAGAACCGCGCGGCGGCCGAGCGGGCCGGGTGGCGGGTGCTGGAGAGCTTTGCCCTGCCGGCCTCGGCGTGGTGGGACGAGTACTATCGGCCGCTGGAGGCGCGCATCGCCGAGTTCCGCGAGCGCCACCCGCTCGACGAGCGCTGGACGGCGGTGCTCGACGCCGAGGCGGCGGAGATCGACCTGTACCGGCGCTTCGGGGCGAGCTACGGGTACGTGTTCTATCTGATGCGGCGGATGGGGTAGGCGTATTGCCCCCACCCCCGACCCCTCCCCCGCTGCGCAGGGGAGGGGGGAATGCGGCGGAGTTCCCTCCCCTGCGAAGCGGGGGAGGGTTAGGGTGGGGGCAATGCGCGGACACTCACCCGCCCAGCACCACTCCAACCCGCTCCCGCAGCGCCGGCACCAGATCCTCCTCGAACCACGGGTTCCGCTTGATCCAGGCGGTGTTCCTCCAGCTTGGATGCGGAAGCGGAATGAACCGCGGGCCATAGTCCCGCCACGCTGCCACCGTCTCGGTCATGGTCGGCTTCCTCCGGTCGCCGAGGTAGTGCGCCTGGGCGTAGCTGCCGACCAGCAGGACCAGTTCCACGGCGGGCAGCGCCGCCATCACCTCGGCGTGCCAGCGCGGCGCGCATTCCGGCCGGGGCGGGTAGTCGCCGCCCTTGGGCGCGGTGCCGGGATAGCAGAAGCCCATCGGCACGATGGCGATGCGGCTGCCGTCGTAGAAGGCTTCGCGGTCCAGCGCCAGCCACTGCCGCAGCCGGTCGCCGGACGGGTCGTTCCACGGGATGCCGGTGGCGTGCACCCGCGCCCCCGGCGCTTGCCCGACGATCAGCAGCCGCGCCGTGGTGCTGGCGCGCAGCACCGGGCGCACGCCGTGCGGCAGGTGCGCCGCGCACAGCGTGCAGGCGCGCACGCGTTCCAGCAGGGCGTCGAGGTCGCTCACACCGAACCGGACAGAAGGTCGCGGACGAAGGCCGGCACCACCTCGGTGGCCGGGCCGTGGATGCTCTGGTCGAACAGCGTGGCGCCGGCCGAGGGCTCCAGGTTCAGCTCGACCGTGCGGGCGCCGGCCGCGCCGGCCTCGGCGACGAAGCCGGCGGCGGGGTAGACGTTGCCCGACGTGCCGATGGAGACGAACAGGTCGCAGCCGGTCAGCGCCTCGTAGATGCGCTCCATGTGATAGGGCATCTCGCCGAACCAGACGACGTCCGGGCGCAGGCCGCCCTTGCGGCCGCAGTTCGGGCAGACGTCCTCCACCGACAGGTCGGTGCGGATCTCCTGGGTGAAGCGGCAGTGGGCGCAGAAGGCCTTCAGCAGCTCGCCGTGCATGTGGATGAGGTTGCGGCTGCCGGCGCGCTCGTGCAGGTCGTCGATGTTCTGGGTGACCACCAGCACGTCGCCGGCCCAGCGCCGCTCCAGTTCGGCCAGCGCGGCGTGCGCCGGGTTGGGGCGGATCTCCGGGGACAGCAGGCCGCGGCGGCGCGCGTTGTAGAACTCCTGAACGCGCTTCGGGTTGCGGGTGAAGGCCTCGGGCGTGGCGACGTCCTCGATCCTGACCTGCGCCCAGATGCCGTCGGCGTCGCGGAAGGTGTGCAGGCCCGACTCGCGCGAAATGCCGGCCCCGGTGAGGATGACGATGGCGGCGGAGGGGTGGAGCGGCATGGGCAACCCTGGCGGTCTGAGGTCGGGATCGGCTAAGTTGGCCGCAAGCGCCGGGAATGCCAAGGGGGGAGAGCGTATGGTCAGGGTCCTGTTCGTGTGCACCGGGAACATCTGCCGCTCGCCCACCGCCGAGGGGGTGTTCCGCCACCTCGTGCGCGAGGCCGGGCTGGAGGACGCGATCACGACGGACTCGGCCGGCACCAGCGACTACCACACCGGCGAGCCGCCGGACCGCCGCAGCGAGCAGGCCGCCAGGGCGCGCGGCGTGGACATCGCCGACCTGCGCGCCCGTCAGGTGACGGTGGCGGACTTCCGCCGCTTCGACTACGTGCTCGCCATGGACGCGGGGCACCTGAACCAGCTGCGCCGCATGGCGCCGCCGGACGGAAAGGCGGAGGTCCGCCTGTTCATGGACTACGCCCCCGACGCGCCGAAGCGCGAGGTGCCGGACCCTTACTACGGCGAGGGCAGCCACTTCCACGAGGTGCTCGACCTCGTCGAGGCCGGCGCCAGGGGGCTGCTGGAGCACATCCGGCGGGCGGGGGTGTGAGGGCCTTGCGGGTTTTGGCCGCGCCGCCGATTTCATAAAGGGCCGATTTCGCTTAGGATGACGAGCGAGCAAGGAGACCGCCATGGGTGCTCAAAGCGCACGGTCGTTCACCGTATCCGCCGAACAGGCGGAGCGCCTGGAGAGCTTGGCGCGCGAAACCAACCGGTCGCCGGAGGACATGCTCGGCGAGGCGATCGAAGGCTATCTCGACCTTCAGCGCTGGCAAATCGAGCACATCCGCCAGGGGCTCGAGGAAATTGAACGTGGCGAGGGCGTTCCTCACGAGGCGGTCGAAAAGTGGCTGGCCTCCTGGGGAACCGAGCATGAGCTCGACCCGCCGTTATGACCATCATCTGGGCGCCCACCGCCCTTCGCGACCTGCGCGCGATCCGGCGCTACATCGCCAAGGATGACCCCTATGCCGCGGATCGGACCGTCGCCCTCATCGCCGAGAAGGTGAAGGCGTTGCGCGGCTTTCCGAACGTGGGGCGCGTGGGCCGTTTGGAGGGTACGCGGGAACTGGTCGTTCCGGGCACGCCCTACTTCGTCTCCTACCAGCTGGGGGAGGACGGGGTCAAAATCCTTGCCGTCATCCACGGCGCCCGGCGATGGCCCTGACCCCCGACCTTCACCCCCTCATCGAAGCCGCCACCGGCAGCGCGGTCGCGTCCGTCCGGCCGCTTGCCGGCGGGCACAACGCGGCGCTGTTCACCGTCACGCTGGCCGACGGGCGCACGCTGGCCGCCAAGGTGGGGCGGGGGCTGGAGCCGGAGGGCTTCATGCTGCGCCACCTCGCGGCGCACAGCCGGCTGCCGGTGCCGGCCGTCCACCACGGCGACGACCGGCTGCTGCTGATGGACTTCGTCGAGGGCGGCGGCGCCATCACGCCGCAGGCGGAGGAGCACGCGGCGGAGCTGGTCGCCGATCTTCACGGCATCGCGGCGCCGCGCTACGGCTTCGCGCGCTCCACGCCCATCGGGCCGCTGCCGCAGGACAACGCGGAGTCCGACGACTGGATCGCCTTCTTCCGCGACCGCCGGCTGTTCCACATGGCGCGCGCCGCGCTGGGGGAGGGCCGCATCGACTCCGCGCTGATGCGCCGCGTCGAGGCGCTGGCCGGCCGCCTGCCGGAGCTGATCGGCACGCCGGCGCCGCCGGCGCTGGTGCACGGCGATTTGTGGACCGGCAACGTGCTGGTGCGCGGCGGGCGGGTGGCGGCGTTCATCGACCCGGCCATCCACCACGCCGACCCGGAGGTCGAGCTGGCCTTCACCACGCTGTTCGGCACCTTCGGCGATGCGTTCTTCCGCCGCTACGGCGAGATCCGGCCGCTGCGCCCCGGCTTCTTCGAGGTGCGGCGCGACCTCTATAACCTCTACCCGCTGCTGGTGCACGTGCGGCTGTTCGGCGGGTCCTACGTCGGGTCGGTGGAGCGGATCGTCCGGCGCTTCGCCGGGTGATCGGAGAAGGCGCGCTCCAGATGGCCGGGCGCCTGGATCAGGTGCAGGTACAGCTCGTCGAACTGGCCGAGGACGGCGAGCTGCGCCTCGTCGTGGACGGTGATGCGCTGGCCGCTGACCTCCACCAGGCCGCTGTCGCGCAGCCGGCGCAGCGTGCGGTTGACGTGCACGATGCTGAGGCCCAGCGCGTCGGCCATGATCTCCTGCGTCACCGGCAGCGTGAAGTGGCCGCCCTGCGCCATGTTCACCACGCTGAGCCGCCGCAGCAGCTCGACGACCAGGTGGGCGACGCGCTCCAGCGCGGTGCGGCGGCCGAGGCTGAGCAGGCGCTCGGCCACCATCGCCTCCTCCCGGGCGCCGGACCACGCCAGCGCGGCGGCGAGGCGGGGGAAGCTGCGGAACAGCTCGACGATGCGCTCGGGCGGGAAGCTGGCGACCTCGACCGGGGTCAGCGTGGTGACGGAATGGTCGGCGCACTCGAACAGGTTGGAATAGATGCCGATGATGTCGCCGGGCAGCACGAAGTTGACCACCTGCCGCCGTCCGTCCGGCAGCGCCTTGTGGCGGATCGCCCAGCCGTCGCGCAGCACGCTGGCCTCGCCGTAGCGGTCGCCCTGGCGCAGCAGGTCGGCGCGCGCCGGCTGGCGGGCGACGCTGCGCTCCAGTTCCGATAGGAACGCGGTCTCGTCGCGGGTCAGCGTGACGTAGCTGCTGAGCTTCAGCCAGAGGGGGCTTCCCGGCGCCTTTCCTGCCGGTGCGCGGACCATCGTTGTTTCCCGGCCTTCAGTATTCCGTCGGCGCTGCACCAGAAGAAGCGCAGCGGCGCCGCGGCTGGGCGCCGGCGAACGTTTAAATCTTCTTCGGCCGGGGGCCATAACATAGGTTAATGGTCGGCAATTTTTCTCCGGCCGGACGGGATAGGCCGGCGCGGCGGATGTTTATAGGCCCGTCGGGGTGGTGCTGGAGGACGGGACGAAGATGTCTGCGAACGACGATGCGGCGGGGCTGGCCGCGCTGTCGATCTGTGAATCGGTGCTGCTGTTGCTGGTCGAGAAGGGGGTGGTGAGCCCGGACGAGGCGCGCGCGGCGCTGGACGACGCAGCGTCGCCGCACCGCGGCGAGGGGCTGCCCGAGGCGGATGCGGGACGCCACAAGGCCGCGGAACACCTCATCGAGCGCATGGCCACGCAGGTGGAGGCGGCCCGGCCGCGGCCGGGCCGCTCCCGCTGACGTCAGTCCCGCCAGGGCGACCGGCGGGCGATGGCGCGGGCGTCGGTGCGCGTCAGGCCGATGTCGCGCAGCTCGCGCTCGTTCATGGCGAGCAGTTCCCAGCGCTCGATGCGCCACTGCCACCAGCGGCGGAGGAAGGCGGCGGCGCGCGTCGGGAAAGGCCAGTGAAGGCGGGGCAAGGTGATGTGCATGGCCGTTCCTTTCGGGATCGGAATGGATGGTCCATGCCTGCCAGCATCGCCTGCGCCGCAGCGCCCGGCAAACGCGAAGCCCTGCACTTCGCGTGAGCGGGATTCACTTGTACGTTCCCTGGATCAGACCGCCCCTGGCCGTCATCCCCGCGAAAGCGGGGATCCAGTGCTCGCGTCGGCGAGCCACATGACTCATATCGCCGCTGACGCGGCTCACGCTGGATCCCCGCATGCGCGCTACGGTATGCACACTTGTTGCGATGCGAGAACCATATGGATTGAAAGGAAGGTTCCCGTCATCCCCGCGAAAGCGGGGATCCAGTGCCCGCGTCCGCGGGCCGTATGACTCATGCCGCCGCTGCCGCGGCTTAGTCTGGATCCCCGCTTTCGCGGGGATGACAAAAAATAATGGTTTTTCAGCGGCCTACCGCGCCGCAACAAGTGTGCATACCGTAGCGCATGCGCGGGGATGACGAAAAGAGAGAAGCATCAGACCGTGGCCTCCGCCATCTCCGCCAGCAGCCAGGTGCGGAAGGCGGCGATGTCGGCGCGGCCGGCCGATTCGGGCGCTTCGACCAGCCACCACGCGGTCTGCGCCGGCACCGGGTCGAGCACCGGGACCAGCGCGCCGGACGCGATCATGGCGTCGAGCGTCGGGCGCCGGCCGATGGCGACGCCGAGGCCCTGCGCCGCGGCGTCGGCGGCGAAGCGCATGGCGTCGAAGCGCAGCCCGCGCGACACGTCGAGCGCCCCGGCGTGGCCGGCCCCGGCCAGCCACGCCTCCCAGTCCTCGCTGACCGAGGCGACGTGCAGCAGCGGCGCGCGTGCGAGGTCGGCCACGCTGCGGATGCGCGCCGCCAGCGCGGGCGCGCAGACCGGGACCAGCACCTCCTCCAGCAGCTTGACCGAGACGAGGTCGGGCCAGGGGCCGCGGCCGAGGCGGATGCCCAGGTCGACGCCGTCGCGCGGGAAGGCGAGGACACGGTGCACGGTGTCCAGCGACACGGAGATGTCCGGGTAGCGCTCCTGGAAAGCGGGCAGGCGGGGAATCAGCCAGCACAGCGCGAAGCTGGGCGCCGAACTGACGTGCAGCCGGCCGGCGGGGCGGCGGCCGGGCACAGCGTCGGTGGCGCGGGCCAGCACCTCCAGCGCGGAGGAGACCTGCGGCAGGTAGGCAACTCCCGCCTCGGTCAGCGCCAGCGTGCGGTTGCCGCGCACGAACAGCGCCACGCCCAGCCAGTCCTCCAGCGTCTGGATGCCATGGCTGACGGCGGAGGGGGTGAGGTTCAGCTCCTCCGCGGCGCGCTTGAAGGAGAGGTGGCGGCCGGCGGCCTCGAACAGGCGGAGCGTGGTGAGCGGCGGCAGACGGTAGGCCATGCCCCGAGTGTGCGGATCGGGCGGGCGGCGCGCAAACGAAAACCCCGCCGGAGGGCCGGCGGGGTTCGGCGCGCCGCGCTGCGGCGGCGGATCAGGCGATCGAGCCTTCGATCCAGGTCTTCAGGGCGCTCTTCTGCATGGCGCCGATCTTCGTGGCGGCGACGTTGCCGTCCCGGAAGATCATCAGCGTCGGGATGCCGCGCACGCCGTACTTGTTCGGCGTCTGCGGGTTCTCGTCGATGTTGATCTTGGCGATCGTCAGCTTGCCCTCGAACTCCGCCGCAAGATCGTCCAGCGCGGGAGCGATCATCTTGCAGGGGCCACACCACTCCGCCCAGAAATCGACCAGGACGGGCCCGGACGCCTTGAGGACATCCTGATCGAAGCTGGCGTCGGTGACCTTAACGGTGCTGCTCATGGGACCTCTTGCATCGGTTCAGGGCGGCCGCCGCTGTCCGCGCGGCGGACCCGGCCCGGCGTTCGGGGCGGGATCGTCCCTGACAGGGGAAACGGGGCAAAATGTAGGTCGTTCCCGGCGGTTCGGTCAAGCTGTGGTATATCGCCCCTGCGTCCTACGCATCAACCCGTTGATCCCGCAAGGAGATCCGGAGGCAACTCCATCAGGAACGGCCCATCCGTCCACAAGAGCACGCAGCGCACCGTCCGGTCGGGGTAGATGGCCGCCACCGCGGCGCGGTACGCGGCCAGCTGCTGCACGTAGACCGGCGGCACGTCCTCCACCCGGCGCGGCGGCGGGCGGTTGGTCTTGTAGTCCACCACCCACACGGCCTCATCGGTGATCGCCAGCCGGTCGATCTGGCCGGACAGCGCGCGCCCCTGCACCACACCGACCACCGGAACCTCGGCGCGCGAGCCGGGGGCGAACAGGTCGCGGAACTCCGGCGCATTGAGCACCGCCATCGTTTCGGCAGCGATCTCATCCTGTTGCTCGGCCGTCAGCTTGTGGGCGGAGCGGGCCAGGAAGCGCCGGCAGGCGGATTCGCGCAGGTCGGGGGCAAGGTCGGGCAGCGTCTGCAGCAGGCGGTGCACGAGGATGCCGCGCTGGAAGCGCTCCCCGTCGTCGGCGCCGAGCGGCGAGCGCACCGCCGGCTCCTCGCCTTCCGGCCTCGACGGGGTGAGCGGGCGCGACGGCTCCGGCTCCGCCGGCGGGCGGGTGTTCCACCAGGGCGGCAGGGCGGGCGCGGCGTCGGCCGGCGTCCAGTCGGCGTTGTCCGGG
>Ga0196970_1000177_pt1 | contig 98117 bp, 90 predicted proteins | sample S1v_513CmetaG_FD_148672 | JGI IMG/M metagenome (GOLD analysis project Ga0196970, IMG submission 148672) | Soil microbial communities from Anza Borrego desert, Southern California, United States - S1+v_5-13C | ecosystem: Environmental > Terrestrial > Soil > Desert | place: USA: California...
AGCGGAGGCGTGCGGAGCGGCCGCCGGAGTTGCAGCGGGAGCGATTCCAGGCGCAGGCGGAACGCCTGCAGCGCCAGTAGGACCGCCCGGGGGAAGCGTCGGCAGCTTGATGGTCGGAGCAGCGGTCGGTTTCGGGGGCAAATTGATGCGGACCGTTTCTTTTTTGGGCTGTACCTTTCCGGTTTCCTTTTTCGGAGGAACAGCGCCAGTGGGAATATTCGGGATGTTCTCGGCCATAGCTCGCCTCAAGATAAGTTGCGTCACTCGCCTGTCAAACTCTTATTGGAAAATGACACGGGCCGAAGAATTACTTCGGCCCGTGTCAGTCTTCTGAATGTTTCTTAATTCCGCTCGCGCCGTTCGTAACCGCCTTCGCGCGCGCCACCCCAGCGCTGTTGCTGCGGACGATCTTCTCGCGGCCGCGCGACATTCACCGTCAAGGCGCGACCTTGAAAATCCTTGTTATGGAATTGTTCGATCGCCTTGTTCGCGTCATCCTGGCTGGCGAATTCAACAAACGCGAACCCTCGCGATTTGCCGGTCATCTTGTCCAGCATGAGATTGACAGAGGTCACGACGCCAGCCTGGGAGAAATAATCCTGAAGATCATTCTCCATAGTCTGGTACGAGAGGTTGCCTACGAAGAGCCTGGTTGGGTTCATAATACGAGTACCTGATCAAAAGACCGCGTGGGAGGACTGCACCGGCAGGATCACTGAATGTCGTTTTAGGTTCACTGACAATCTGTCTTCTGACACCAACAGCATTGGCTTTTGATCAGATTGGCGCAATTGTTAGTCAAACGGTTTTTCGCCGTCAACAACGATTACGCCGGGTTTCACGGACCCGACGCAACTTGTTGCGGTGCAACACCAGCGGCCGCTTCTTTTCGGCGGCGGAGCTCCTCGAACAGCTCTTCAGCCACAATGAAACCCACGCAATTGGACGCGCCACACCGGCATGGATGATCCTGGTAATCGTCCAGGTCGTACCCGTAATTGAACGTCAACTCCTCGCCCGCCCGAATATCCCGAATCGCTACAATCCAGATGTGCTTTTCATCCCACTGCGCTTCGCAATTCGGAGAACAGCTGTGGTTGATGAATCGAGCAAGGTTCCATTCCACGTTGCCGTCCAGATCGGTCGTTTCATCGATGTCGAAGATGTACGGATTATTTAACTCGCAGCGCCGCTGTGACTCTTCCTTTGAAATGTTTTCGCCGGTGTATTCAACGATCTCCGTGCCTTCCCGAATGTCAACACGTGCGAAGCCGCCGGTTCCGTGAATCTCCGACGTGCGATAGATCACCAAATCAGTTTGAATTTCCATCGAATGCCCAACATTCTAACGCGGCCGACATGCGCTCACAAAGTTTTAAAATTGTGTTCGTGACCGCGCCTAACCGCAAAGTGGCCCGGCATCTTGCGCGCAAAGCCCTCGAAGCAAAACTCGTTGCGTGCGCCAACATTGTTCCAGCGGTGGAATCGCTTTACTGGTGGCAGGACAAAATCGAGTGCAGCCGCGAACTGCTCATCGTCTTCAAAACCATCGCGCCCCGCGTCAATCAACTGGAGAAGATGGTCGTCGCGGAGCATCCGTATGACACGCCGGAGTTTGTTGTTCTCGATCCATCGGCTGCAAACCGGCGTTACCTCGCCTGGTGGAGAGCCGCCTGCGTAGGTTAACACCCGGCCAGTCACCGCCCCATTGCAGTTGCCGTTTGACGCGCTAGTGTTCGTCTCGAGTGAACACGCAGGATCTCATCCCCGTCTTGCTCCTTACGCTGCTCAGCCTGTCGCTGATCGCGGGCGCTGCAACGATTTTGTTGATCATGCATTGGCGGCGAAAGCGGCCACTCATGGCGGCAGCTCCGGTGCTGGATCCGGAAACGTTTGACCAACTGACCCGTTGCTCATTCGTCCATCGTCCTCATGCGTGGGTGGCTGTGCGCAGCCGGAACCTTCCTGCGGTTCAAGCAGCGTTGGGCCTGAGTAATCCCCGCCCATGCACCTGTTTCCAGGGACTCACGGGCGAGTTGCGCCTGTTCATCACGCCCCCGCTTCACGGCTGGATCCTGATCACCGGGTCCGGGTTGCCGGATCCTGCTGAGGACGTTGATATTTCGTTTAGGTTCCTGATGGATTTAAGCCGCAAGCTCGGACACGTTCAGTTTTTCAGCGCCACCCCCGCGTTGAATCATCACTCGTGGGTGCGAGCCGAAAATGGGCGTGTCATTCGTGCCTATTGCTGGGCTGGCCGAACCCTTTGGAATCAGGGTGTCAAAACCCAGGCGGAAATCGACCTGGGCATGAAGTGCTTTCAGTATTGCGAATGCCCCTCGGTCGCGTTGTTCAACGCGGTGGATTTCGAGGCATCCAACACTGAGCGAGTCCCCCTGCTCGCCTCGGCATGGAGCATTGACCCTGCAGCGATAGATGAACATACGCTGGAAGTGACCTCTGGAATCGCGGGCGAACCCCCGCGGCTGTATTGACAGCCGCCGCTTTCTCTGAAATGACTGGGCCGTCCAACCCAGGACGCCTATGTCACTCGACCTCGAGATCCAAAAGTTTCCTCGGCGCATCGATTTAAAGGAGCAATTCCAGGCAACTCTCCGGCCCTTGAAGAAGGACGACGAGAAGAAGTTCTATGAATTTTTCCAGTCCGTTCCCGAACAGGAACGCATGTTCATCAAACATCGTGTAAGCGATCCACAGGTGATCCGCGCGTGGTGCCAAAACATCGATCTCGGGCGCAAATTCCCCCTCGTCGCGCTCATGGACAACAACTTCGCAGGGGTGGCGACACTGCACCAGCAGCAGGGAGGATGGAAAAGGCACATCGGCCGCGTCAGCGTGCTTGTGCTTCCACGATACCGCGGGCGGGGCCTCGCGCGCGCGTTGATCAAGGAGATCTCCGAAACGGCGCGCAGTCTCGGGCTCGAACGGTTGGAAGCGGAATTCATCGGGAGCCAGGAAGCGGCAATTAAAATGTTCGCAATGCTCGGCTTCAGCAATCTCTGCCGCTTCGACGACTACGTGAAAGACATGCAGGCCATTTCGCACGACTACGTGCTCATGGGACTGAACCTGAAGGTCGACGAGGAATACGCCGGCGTCGGAGGCTGAGGGTATGCATGATTTACGATTGATGATGAATGATTTGGACGCCACGGATGAGGTCTGCGGCAGCAAATCTTCAATCACAAACCATCCAGCTCTATCATCACTTCCAGATGCCATCGATTTGCCCCAATTGTGGCGCTGACGTTCCCGCGCGCGCCAAGGCATGCCCAGAGTGCGGATCCGATGATCAGACCGGCTGGTCGAGTGAAGCCGAAACGAGCGGACTGGATCTTCCGGAGGAAAATTTCAACTACGAAAAATTCGTCGAAACCGAGTTCGGCGCACGGAAAAACTCCCCGTCGGGCCTTCCCTGGTTTTGGTGGATCGCCGCCGTCGCCGTCATCGCAGCGCTGGTCTGGCTGATGCTCGCGTAAGAAAAAAGCCCGTCCAGGAAAGGACGGGCTGATAATGATTTAAAACCTTGTTCAGGCCTTGGCTTCGGCTGCTTGACCTTCCTTCACTTCAGCAGGCTTGGTCTCCGCCTTCGTTTCCGTAGGAGCGCTTTCGCCAGCCGGCATGTCGACCCATTCAAGGATCGCGAGCTGGGCGGCGTCGCCCTGGCGTTGATGCAACTTGACGATTCGGGTGTAGCCGCCGTTGCGGTTCTTCTGTGCCGGCGCAATCTCGCTGAAAAGGATCTTGGTGGCGTCTTCCTGGTGAAGCCGGGCCACCGCGAGACGGCGGGCGTGAACAGTGCCTTTCTTGCCGAGCGTGACAAGCTTCTCTGCCACCGACCTGGCCGCTTTGGCCTTCGCCAGCGTGGTCGTAACGCGTTTGTGCTTGATCAGACTGCAAACCAGGTTGGCAAGCATTGCATTCCGGTGTTCGCCGGTGCGGCCCAACTTGGCAGTTCGCTTGAGGTGTCGCATATACTACTTACTGTTATCGGGTCACTAGCCCTGATTCTTCCTTCGGCATGTCCAACAGATCGGCATCGAAGGTCATGCCGAGCCCCAGTCCGAGCGCCTGAAGCTTGTCCTTGATCTCGTTCAAAGACTTCTTTCCGAAATTGCGGTACTTCAGCATTTCGGATTCGGTCTTCATCGCCAGCTGCCCAACCGAGGTAATGTTGGCATTGTTCAAGCAATTCGCTGCGCGGACGCTCAACTCGATTTCGTTCACGCTCATATTGAGGAGCTTCTTCAGCTTGGACTTTTCCTCGTCCTGCTTGTCCACAACTTCCTCGAACTCCACCGCGCTCTTGTCATAGCCGACAAAAACGTCCAGATGATGCGCGAGAATGGCGGAGGCTTGCGTGAGGGCGTCGTCCGGCGTAATGCGGCCGTCGGTCCACACTTCCATCAACAAGCGATCATAATCAGTCCGCTGCCCGACGCGAGCGCTCTCAACCGCGTAACGAACGCGTGTAACCGGGGAGAACAGGGAGTCAATGGCGATGACTCCGATGGCCTGATTCGGCTTCTTGTTCTCGTCGCCGGGCATAAAGCCACGGCCGATCTTCACTTCCAGTTCCATCTCGAACTTCTTCTTTTTGTCGAGCGTGCAGATGTGCTGATTCGGGTTAACCAATTCAACGTTCTGGTTAAGCTGGATGTCCGCCGCAGTCACTTCGCCCTCCTTGTTCACGGAAAGCAGCAGAGTCTGCGGGTCGCGGGTGTGCGCGCGAAAGAGAACCTTCTTCAGGTTCAAAACGATCTCAGTGACATCCTCAACGATGCCATCGACTGTCGCGAACTCATGCATCGCGCCGTCGACCTTGATGGAAGTGATCGCAGCACCTTCGAGCGACGACAGCAACACGCGGCGCAGCGAATTGCCGACCGTATGGCCGTAGCCGGTTTCAAATGGTTCAGCAATGAATTTTGCGTAGGTTTCGGTCGCGGTAGACTCTTCCTTGGTCAACCGCTTGGGCATTTCAAAACGTCCTAGACGTACTGGCATATTATCCTTTCAACAATTTTAATCTGATTGCGCCAGAGTATGTTCCCGCTGGCTGGCGCAATCCGTATAATTGTTTCTGGAGCGTTTGAGTATGAAGCGCCGGGGCGGCCACGAAAAGGCAGCCCGGCGTTGCAAAACCCGTCACCCCGTTCAGTTAACTAGCGGGAATAAAATTCGACGACAGCCTGTTCGTTCGCGATCGGGTTGATCTCATCACGAGTCGGAATGCGCATCACGACGCCCTTCAGGTCATCCTTGCTGAGGGACAACCAATCCGGAATGGACCGGCTGGTGGAGCTTTCCAGGTTCTTCGTCGCAAGCTGGCGCGAAACATTGGTGCTCTTGATGGTGATCACGTCATTCACCTTCAGGGCGTAGGACGGGATGTTGACCTTGCGGCCGTTGACCTGCACGTGACCGTGGGTCACAAGCTGGCGGGCGGCAGCACGGGTACTCGCGAAACCGAGATGAAACACAACGTTGTCGAGGCGTGTCTCGAGAATCTGCAGCATGTGCTCACCGGTCACGCCACGGCGGCGCAGCGCTTTCTGGTAAACGCCACGAAACTGACGTTCAAGCAAGCCATAAAAATAACGGAGCTTCTGCTTCTCAATCAGCCCCAGACCGTAGTCAGTATGCTTGCGGCGGGACTTCGGGCCATGCATGCCCGGGCCGTAATTGCGGCGTTCGAGATACTTGGTCGGGCCGAAGATCGGGATTCCGAAGCGGCGGCTGATTCGAACGCGAGGACCTGTGTAACGAGCCATAGAAAATTTCGATTAACGATTTACAGTTTACGACTACACGCGGCGCTTCTTGCGCGGGCGGCAGCCATTGTGAGGCACCGGAGTCACGTCTTTGATTGTGGTGATTTCCAGGCCGATCGCCTGCAGCGCCCGGATTGCCGATTCACGGCCGGAACCCGGACCTTTCACGCGCACTTCGACCTCCTTCATGCCGTGCGACATGGCCTGGCGGGCGGCGTCCTGCGCCACCTGCTGGGCGGCGTAAGCGGTGCTTTTCCGCGACCCTTTGAATCCCACCCGGCCGGCACTGGACCATCCGAGCAGGTTTCCATGCATGTCAGTGATGGTGACCTGGGTGTTGTTGAACGTGGCGAGGATGTTCGCGATGCCAACGGAAATATTCTTGGCGCCCTTGGCCTTGACAATCTTCTTGCCTGCCAGATCGTCGGCAAGCAATTCGGCGGCCGTGGGAGCCGCGGCTGCGACCGGTGCTTCCGGTGCTGCGGGAGCAGCAGGCGCGGCAGTGGCAGCATCAGCGGCAGGCGCCTTCTTGGTCACTTTTGTTTCCTCAGCAGCAGCAGCTCCCTCAGATTTGCCCTCTTTCTTGGGAGCGGGTGCTTTCTTCTTCGTTTCTTCAGCCATAACAAAAATCAGTGAATACCAGTCTTCGCGTTCGGATTACGTTGCACGCCGACAGTCTTCCGTGGTCCTTTGCGCGTGCGGGCATTGGTTTGTGTGCGTTGCCCGCGGACAGGCAGGCCGCGCATGTGACGAATGCCGCGGTAGCATTTAATTCCCTGCAAACGCTTGAGGTTCATGCCGATCTCGCGGCGCAGATCGCCTTCGATGACATACTTCCCTTCCTGAATCGCGTGGACGATTTGCGAAAGCTGGGCTTCCGTCAAATCCTTCGCGCGAACGCTCGGGTCAATCTGCGCCTTCGCGAGGATATCGACTGCGTTCTTCGCGCCGATGCCGTAAATGTAGCGAAGCGCGATATCGATGCGCTTGTTTGGCGGGACTTCTACACCAATGATGCGTGCCATAAATTAACCTTGCCGTTGCTTGTGGCGTTTGTTGCTGCAAATGACGCGAATTACGCCTTTGCGCCGGATCACTTTGCAGTTTTCGCAAAGTTTTTTTACTGATGCTCGAACTTTCATTGTAAATCTGTCTTCGTTTCGACGACGATTCGCCCTTCCGACAAGTCGTAGGGCGACATCTGCAACTTCACTGTGTCTCCGGCCCGCGCCGCGAACGTTCGTTTGGCGGCGCCCAAGGCGTAAGCCGTCAGCTCGTGGCCATTGGCAAGCCTGACCCGGAACAACTGCTTCGGGAGCACCGCGGTCACGATGCCCTCAACCTGGAAGGCATTTGCTCCGGCCATGTCATGATCTCCGGCTCGCCGTCCGTCACCAGAACGGTATGCTCAAAATGAGCGGACAATGAACCATCTTGAGTGACCACTGTCCAGCCATCATTCAAGATTTTTACGCCTGGCAGCCCCGCATTTACCATCGGCTCAATCGCCAGCGTCATTCCAGGCCGCAGTTCCGGCGAACGCTTCTTCCGCTCGTCAAAATTCGGAATCTGCGGCTCTTCATGCATCGAGCGTCCCACCCCGTGTCCCACAAACTCCCGCACAATGCTGAAGCCGTTCTGCTCTACATAAACCTGAATCGCCCGGGATATATCCACCACGCGCTTCCCGGGCACAGCCTGGGCGATCCCTTCGAACAATGACTTCTGGGTCACGTCCATCAACTTCTGTCCAAGAACCCCGCATCCCCCGACCGCTACCGTCCTTGCCGTGTCCCCGATAAATCCGTTGTAAATGACACCAACGTCGAGGCTCACAATGTCCCCGAGCTTCAACTGCCGGTCACCTGCCAGACCATGGACTACCTGGTCGTTCACCGAGATGCAGATGTGACACGGATATTTTCGATACCCGAGAAACGCACTTTTTGCGCCGTGGCTTCGGATACGCTCTGCGGCAAAATCATCCACTTCCCGGGTTGTCAAACCCGGCCTGATGAAAGCCGCTACATCGTTCAGCACTGTACCTGCGATGGTGCATGCAGGCCGCATCGCTTCCAAATCCCGCTCGCTCTTGAGAACAATCATTTTCGGAGCTTGACCGCAAACCGGCCAGACAGGATCTCAGATGCGGCCCTTGACCCGGCCCTTCTTCAGAAAACCATCATAATGGCGCATGAGAAGATGGGACTCCATTTGGCGCATGGTATCCAAAACGACGCCGACGGCGATCAGCATGCTGGTGCCTCCAAAAAACTGGGCCACCTGATACGAAATACCCATCTGGGTCGCCAGAATCATCGGGATGATTGCGATCACCAGCAGGAAGATGGCGCCTGCCAGCGTGATGCGGCTCATCGCATTATGCAGGTAATCCGAAGTCGCCTGGCCGGGTCGAACACCTGGGATGTATCCGCCGTTTTTCTTCAGGTCGTCGGCAATCTGCAATTCATTGAATTGAGTGGCCACCCAGAAGTAGGAGAAGAACAGGATCATCAGCGAATACAGCAGGAAGTACCAAAAACTGTTGTGATCGAGCGCATTGCCGATCGCGGAAAACATCTCCGAAAAGAATTTGCCACTCGCACTGGTGCTGTCGCGGAGGCTCTGGCCCAGCGTGTAGAAAATCTTTTGCGGGAACATCAATATAGCCTGCGCAAAGATGATCGGCATTACGCCCGCGTAATTCACCCGCAAAGGCATGAACGAGGTTCCGCCAGAATACACTTTTCTGCCGACCGCGCGCTGCGCGTATTGGACTGGAATCTTCCGTTGCGCCTGGGTGATGGCGATCACACCCGCGATCACGCCTGCAAGCAGAAGCAGCAACGCAATCGCGTGTCCAATGTTGCCTCGCGCCTCAGTGTCGCCAGAAGCAAAGAACAGGTCACGCAAGCCTTGGATCGCTGACGGAATTTCGGCAAGGATACCGATCGTGATGATCAACGAGATGCCGTTCCCGATACCCCGCTCGGTAATCTGTTCGCCGAGCCACATCAACAACATGGTTCCGCACGTGAGAATCAAGGTCGTCTGAATGCGATACCACCAGATCCAGCTGTCAGGGAACAACACTATACGCCCAATCTCGGCCGACTGAAACACCGCCTCAGGATTCTCCCAGCCAATCGCCATTGCCATTCCCTGGCCGACACAAAGCAGCAGGGTCAAATAGCGCCCGTATTGGATCAACTTGGTGCGTCCGCCTTCCTCGCGCGCCAGCTTGCTCCAAGGGCCGTACACGGCCGTCAGGAGCTGCACGATAATTGTGGCGCTGATATAGGGCATGATCCCGAGCGATCCGACCGCGCAACGTTGCAACGCGCCACCCGTGAACATGCTGTAGAGGCCGAGAACACCCGCACCACGATCGGCCAACTGCGAGAAGAATTCGGCCAGCCGGGTTCCGTCCAAACCAGGAATCGTGATGTACGCGACCAACCGGCAGATTGCCAGGATCATCACGGTAAACAGGATCCGCGACTTCAGCTCCGGAATTTTGAAGCAGTTGCTGAACGTGTTCGCGATATTGGCAATCATGGGCGCCTAAGACTAAGCCTTGGTGGATTCCACTTTGCCAATCACTTCGCAGGTGCCGCCTTTGGCCTCGATCTTTGCCTTGGCAGCAGCGCTGAACGCATGAGCACTGACGGAGAGCTTCTTCGTCACTTCGCCGTTTCCAAGGATCTTGATCCCGGCGCCGGGGCCATTCGCCAGGCCGACGCTCTTCATTGCCGCCTCGTCCACGCGGGCGCCGTCCTCAAACACATTCAACGATTCCAGGTTGACCGGAATATAAGTGGTCGCGTGCCGCGTATTGTTGAAGCCGCGCTTTGGAATGCGGCGGATGAGCGGCATCTGGCCGCCTTCGAACCCGATACGGATGGAGCTGCCTGAACGGGCCGTCTGGCCCTTGCCACCACGCCCGGCGGTTTTGCCGCGGCCACTGGATTCACCCTGGCCGAGACGCTTGCGACGATGCTTCGCGCCTGGACGGGGTTTCAAATCATGTAAACGCATAAAATCTTAGATTCTCAATTCGGTCCCACACTCCGCGAGTTGTTCCGAACACGGAACACGCGGCCGCGGAACGCACTTGCCAGGTTAAGACGCAACGGGCACCTGGGGAGCCGCCTTCCGCATTTCAATGCCACGACCCTTGTAAATGTCCTCGGCCTGTCGGAGGCTCAATAACGCATGGAGCGTCGCTTTCACCACGTTTGCCGCGTTCTTGGATCCGAGCGATTTACTCAGGATGTCCTTTACGCCCGCGGATTCCAGGACTGCCCGCACCGTTTTGCCGGCAATGATCCCAGTTCCCGGTGACGCAGGACGAAGGAGAACTTTGGCTCCGCAGTAATGGGAAAACACTTCGTGCGGAATGGTGGCTGCCTTGAGCGACACGGGCACCATATGGTTGCGTGCGTCCTCGCCGCCTTTGCGAATGGCGTCAGCCACTTCGCCAGCCTTGCCGAGACCGACGCCGACTTTGCCCTTGCGGTCGCCGACCACTACAAGCGCGCTGAAATTGAAGCGGCGGCCGCCTTTGACCACCTTGGCGGAACGGTTAATGAAGACAACCTTCTCCATTAACTCTTCCCCGCCCTGACCGCCGGAGTCCTCGGGCGGTTTGCGTCGCCCGCGACCCTGGCCGCGTCCCCCACCCCGCTGATACGGATGCTGGTGACTTTGTTGGGTTTGCTGCGGCGCTTGCGGTGCCTGTGGCGCCTGCGGTTGCTGCTGCTCGGCGCCCGCGCCTTCTACAATGTTGGTTTCTTCAGCCACAATATCTTCTCTCGGGTTAAACGTTAAAACTGCAGACCCGCTTCGCGTGCGGCATCAGCCAGCGCTTTCACTTTGCCGTGATAACGGGCACCGCTGCGGTCGAACACGACCTTTGTAATTCCCTTGTCGATCGCTGCCTTGGCTGCAAGTGTGCCGATGGCTTTGGCGCTGCTGACATTTGCACCCATCTTTTCGCGATCCGGGGTCGCCTTCGCGGTCGTTGCCGCCGCAGCCACAGTAACGCGCTTGATGTCATCAATGAACTGCACGTAAATGTGCTCGTTCGTGAACCGCACGCTCATGCGGGGGCGTTCAGTGGTTCCGTTCACTTTCTTTCGCACGCGCCAATGACGGAGCTGCGCCAATCTCTGCTTCTTGTCTGTTCTCATCGTGTAGCGCCACGGATTTGCCGTGGCTGTAATGGTTATTGGACGGTCTTGCCTTCCTTGCGTTGGACATGTTCGCCAGCATACCGCACACCCTTGCCCTTGTAGGGTTCAGGCGGGTAAAAGCTGCGAATCTCCGACGCCACACGGCCGACCACTTGCCGATCCGGCCCTTCGATCGTCACCTTGGTGTTTTCTTCGACCGTCACTTTGATCTGCGCAGGGATTGGATAATTGATGGGATGCGAGAAACCGAGGTTCAGATTAACCACGTTTCCCTGCACGGCGGCTTTGAATCCGACGCCCTGGATTTCGAGCTTCTTGACGAATCCTTCACTGACGCCCTTGACCATATTGTTGACGAGGGCGCGGCTCAGTCCGTGCAATGCTTTGGCCTGGGCGTCGTCGCCGTTGCGGCTGACCACAATGCTTCCATTCTCGACTTTCAAGCTGGTGCGGTGGGGCAGATCGAAGGCCAGTTTGCCTTTCGGACCTTCCACGAGAACCTGCTGGCCCTTGACCTCCACCTTGACCTTCGGAGGAACAGCAATCGGTTGTTTTCCAATTCGCGACATAAAATCAATTCAGTTTTGGCTCTTGCTCAGGCGGGAGCCGCTTACCACACGTAACACAGCAATTCTCCACCAAGATTTTTCTTCCGGGCCGAGTTGCCAGTCATCACGCCTTCCGGCGTGGATACCACGGCAATGCCGAGGCCATTGCGCACGCGTGGAATCTCAGTGGCACCTACGTAATGACGAAGACCCGGGCGGCTCACACGGCGAATGCCTTCGATGACGCTCTTCTTGCCCTGGTACTTCAACTTCAGCTTCAGGGTCTTGAATCCCTTGCCGTCCACGGCGACTTCCGCGACATAGCCTTCCTTTTTCAGGATGTGGGCGATGCTCTCCTTCACTTTGGAGTGCGGAATTTCGACCGCCGGCAGCAACGCGCGTTGGGCGTTGCGAATGCGGGTCAACATGTCAGAAATCGGGTCGATCATAAATTCAGATGGAGTCTTGGGTTCCGGCTTTCGCGAGCATTCCTTCCTGTCGCTCGCCATCCGGGCCCAGTATTCCGTTCATCTTCTCACCAGCTCGCCTTCGTCACTCCCGGAACCAGGCCGTTCAATGCGGCTTCCCGGAACGTCATGCGCGAGCAACCAAACTTTCGCCAGTAGCCGCGGCGGCGGCCGCTCATCGCGCAGCGGTTCACCACGCGCGTTGGGCTGGCATCGCGAGGGAGTTTCGCAAGGCCGGCGTAATCACGCTTTGCCTTCAGCTCGGCGCGCAACGCCGCATACTTCTTCACCGTTTCCGACTTGCGCTTGTTGCGCTCCAACCATGATTTCTTCGCCATAAAAATTCTTATTTTTCAGCCAGCGGCATGCCCATCATCTTCAACAACTCCAAGGCTTCTGCATCCGTCTGCGCCGTGGTCACGATCGTGATGTCCATCCCCTGCGTGCGCTTGATCTTGTCGAGCTCAATTTCAGGGAAGATCGTCTGGTCCGAGACACCAAACGTATAATTGCCGCGTCCGTCGAATTTCCGGGGTGAGAGGCCGCGGAAATCACGAATGCGGGGCAGTGCCGCCGCAACCAAACGGTCGAAAAACTCGTACATCGCATCCTTGCGCAACGTCACCCGGCAACCGATCGGCTGGCCTTCGCGCAGTTTGAAGTTCGCAATGCTGTGCCGCGACTTGCTGATGGCGGGCTTGCGGCCTGTAATCGCAGCGAGATCCTTGGCCGCGTCATCGATCGCACTCTTTTCCAGGGAGGCGCTGACACCCATGTTCACGACGATTTTTTCAAACCGCGGAATCTGATGGACGTTGCCGTAGTTGTTCTTCGTTCTCAACGCGGGGACCACCTCGTTGACGTATTTTTCGTAAAGTCTGGCTTTCATTTCGTCTTCGTCACGGTGATTGCCGTAACTCTAAATTCTTATGCTGCTTAAATTGTCACCACTCAGGCCTTGGCGGGTGCCGCAGCCGAGCGTTTGCCGGCCCGCGCATCAAAGGCATCAGCCTTCATCACGTTCGAGATGTGAACGGTACCCTCCCGTGTCACGATCGAGCCCTGCTGGTTCTGTTGCGTGCGGCGTGTGTGGCGCTTGATCATCTGGACGCCTTCGACAATGACGCGCTGTTTGGCCGCCTCAATGGAGATGACCTTGCCGCGCTTGCCCTTTTCGGCGCCCGCGATCACGACCACTTCATCACCCTTCTTCACATGAAATCGTTGCATACTCAAATTACCTCCGGAGCGAGCGAAATGATCTTCATAAACTTCTTCTCGCGCAATTCCCGGGCAACAGGTCCGAAGATGCGAGTTCCACGCGGATTCAGTTCCTTGTCGATGATGACGATCGCGTTGCTGTCGAAACGCAGATATGAGCCATCGCTGCGACGGATCGCCTGCCTGGTGCGCACAATCACTGCATCGACAACGTCGCCCTTCTTGACGGTGCCATCAGGGGCGGCGTCCTTGATGTGTGCCTTGATCACGTCGCCGACGTGGGCATACGTCTGGTTTTTGCCCAGGACGCCGATTGCCCAGGCGACTTTTGCGCCGGTATTGTCGGCAACATCCAAATGAGAACGAATCTGCAACATAACGAATTAAATCAGGCGGCCACCGGTGCAACACCGGAGCTGCGTTCAACCACTTCCACCAGACGCCAGCGTTTCAACTTAGACAGCGGACGCGTCTCCTCAATGCGCACGCGATCGCCGACCTTTGCCTCGGCCTTTTCATCATGCGCGTAAAATTTCTTATAACCTGTGACCACCTTCTTGAACTTCGGGTGCGGGAAACGGCGTTCCACGCGAACCACGATGGTCTTGGTCATCTTGTTAGAAATCACTTCGCCGACGCGTTCCTTGCGATTGCCGCGAGCGAGTTCCAAAGTTTTCGTTTCTTCAGCCATGTTAAAATTGTGGTGATGGAGTGAGGGAGTGCTGTGGCCGCGGCGTATGCTTCCGCGCTCCACGCTTCACTGCTTCACTCGCTTTTCATGCCGCTTTGCTCCGCATTTGGGAAATACGCGTCTCGATGCGTGCGATGTCGCGGCGCAAGGTGCGCAGGCGGGCCGGCTTCTCGAGCTGAGCGCTGGCCTGCTGCAAACGCAGGTTAAAAATCTCCTGCCGCAGATCACGGCCCTTGGCCGCCAGCTCCACCAGCGACAGGTCTTGAATTTCAGACATCTTCATAAACTCTTTGCCCCTTACGCCGTCGCCTGATGACGGGCGATAAACTTGGTCTTGATCGGCAGCTTGGTCGCGGCGAGCCGCAAGGACTCACGAGCTACCGCTTCGGTCACTCCGTCCACTTCGAACAACACGTTCGCAGGACGGATCACGGCCACCCAGCCTTCCAGCGGGGCCTTGCCCTTACCCATTCGCGTTTCCAAAGGCTTCTTCGTGAATGACTTCTGGGGAAACACCCGGATCCACAGTTTTCCGTGGCGCTTCATGTTGCGGGCAATGGCGACGCGGGCGGCTTCGAGCTGCTTGGAATCCATCCAACAACGTTCGAGGGCCATCAAACCGTATTCGCCGAAAGCCACCGTGCTGCCCCGATAGGCAAGTCCTGCGCGGTTGCCGCGGTGCATCTTCCGAAACTTAACTCTTGCTGGCTGTAAAGGCATATCGAATCTCTCTTCTACAAAGTTACTTCACCGGCAATGCTTCCGGTTGCGGAGCGGACGGCTGTTGTGCGCGGGTTGGCTTGTTCTCGCCCTTGCAGACCCAGCACTTCACACCCAGCTTTCCATAAACGGTCAGTGCCTCAGCAAAACCGTAATCTATGTTGGCGCGCAGCGTGTGCAGCGGAACCCGGCCCCAATGATATTGTTCAACGCGGGCGAGCTCGGCCCCGCCAAGCCGGCCGGCGCAGCGAATCTTGATGCCCTCGGCACCGAAGTCCTTGGCCGTCTGCAGCGCCTTCTTCATCGCGCGACGGAACGAAACGCGGCGTTCAAGCTGCAGGGCGACATTCTCGGCAACCAGCTGCGCGTCGGTTTCAGGCTGCTTGATCTCAACGATGTCAACGTAGATTTCCTTGCCCGTCATCTTGCTGAGCTCTTCCTTGATTTTGTCGATCTCGGCACCTTTTCGGCCGATGACGACGCCAGGACGGGCTGTCAGGATCGTGATGCGGCAGCGATTCGCGGCGCGCTCGATCAAAATCTTGGGAACAGAGGCGGTCTCGAGCTTTTTCTTCAACAACTCGCGGATCTGACGGTCCTCCGTCAGCAGCTTGCCGAACTCTTTCTTTCCGGCATACCACTTGGAGCGCCAGTCCTTGTTGACTGCAATGCGGAGACCGACTGGATTAGTTTTTTGACCCATAGCAAATCTGGATTATTCGTCGGTTAAAACGATCTTCACGTGGCAGTTCCGCTTGATGATCGGACCCGCGGATCCGCGGGCTTTCGGCGTAAAGCGCTTGTAGCTGGTTGCGGTTTGCGCGACGGCTTCCTTGATCACGAGCGCCTCCGGCTTGGCCTGGTTGTTGTTTTCCGCGTTGGCGATGGCCGACTTCAATGTCTTGGCCACAAACCGGGCGCCCTTTCGGGGAACCACGGCGAGGACAGCCTGTGCTTGAAGGGCAGGCAATCCCTGAATCTGGCGCACCACTTCGCGCATCTTCTGCGCGGACATGCGGATGTTTTTCGTAATTGCTTGAACTTGCATAGGCTACTTCGCTTCCGCCTTGGCTGTGTGCGCGCCGTGCTTCTTGAACGTGCGCGTCAGGGAGAATTCACCCAGCCGGTGTCCCACCATGTTTTCCGTTACAAAAACTGGATTGAAAACCTTGCCGTTATGAACGTTGAAGGTCAGGCCAACGAACTCAGGGGTGATCATCGAACGCCGCGACCAGGTTTTGATCGGCGACTTCGATTTCGTTTCCTTGGCCTTCTGGATCTTGTCCAGCAGGTGGAAATCTACAAACGGGCCTTTTTTGATGGAGCGTCCCATACGGAAAATTACGATTTACGATTTACGATTGATGTTTCGCCGGTTCGCGTCAGGCCTACTTGTTCTTCATGGGGCGGCCGTCGCGGCGCACCAGAATGAACCGGTTCGAGTATTTCTTCTTCTCCCGCGTGCGATAGCCCTTTGCGATGAGACCCCAAGGCGAAGTCAACTGTTGCCAGCCGCCGCCCGATTTCGATTTGCCCGCGCCGCCGCCGTTCGGATGGTCGACTGGATTACGAGCGACACCGCGATTGATCGGGCGAATGCCGCGATGGCGCGAGCGGCCCGCCTTGCCCAGGACCACATTCTCGTGCTCGGTATTTCCAACCTGGCCGATCGTGGCGTAGCAGTTCTCGTGAATTTTGCGAATTTCACCCGAAGGCAAACGCACCTGCGCATAGCCTTCATCGCGCGACATCAGGGTTGCAGCACCACCAGCGGTGCGAACCATCTGTCCACCGCGGCCCGGGGTCAATTCAATATTGTGAATGGCGATGCCCACCGGAATCGCCCGCAGCGGAAGTGCATTGCCGATTTCAGGGGGAGCGGAGGGGCCGCTGGAAAGTTTCGCACCCACCTTCAAACCATTGGGAGCAACGATGTATGCCTTCTCACCGTCCGTATACTGGAGGAGTGCCAGCCGTGCTGTGCGGCCGGGATCGTATTCGATCGCGGAAACCGTAGCTTCAACACCATGTTTCTGACGCTTAAAATCCACGATGCGGAGTTTCTGCTTATGTCCGCCGCCAATGCCACGCGCCGTGGCACGTCCGTAATGATTGCGTCCACCCGTTTTCTTGCGAATCTCAACCAGGCTCTTTTCGGGCTTGGTCTTCGTAATTTCGCTGAAATCGGCGAACGTTACGTATCGCGTTGACGGGGTCAACGGTCTAAATGTCTTAACTGGCATAAAATCAAATCAGTTACCAACCAAGTCAGCTACTTGGAGAGCGGAGCCATCAGTCCTGTCCCGGTTGGGAAATCAGTTATCGGTTCCGCAGGTCACGCTGTCCGTGCCCGGGTCGGGCGAACGGAGCCGGGAATATAGGTAAACACCTCATTCCGTGCAATAGATATTTAAAAAAAGTTTGAACCTTTCTCCAACTCGGCAATCTATCGCAAAACCAAACAGGCCGGGCGGTCACAACCCTCGAAAGTTCCCGCCTTGCCACCCTGGGCTCCTGCTGCATCCACCGCTTCGAGGCAGCATCTACTGGGAACTGCGCCCCGAATAAAGAAGCGCGAAGCATTTCAACTTCGCGCTTCCATGAATCAACTCAATCAGGTCAGCGAAATCTTGTCGCCTTCCTTCAGCGTGACGATCGCCTTCTTCCAATTGGAGGACTGGCCTGCCTGTGCGGTGCGCTGGCGGCGGAATTTGCCGCGAACGTTCAGCGTGTTCACTTTGAGGACTTTGACCTTGAACAATTCCTGGACGGCCGCGCGAATCTGCGGTTTTGTGGCCCGGCGATCTGCCACAACCGTGTATTGGTTGAAGGAATCACCCTGCCGCGTCCCCTTTTCCGTCAGGCGAACGGTCTTAATTATCTCGAACGAATTCATAACAGTTTGTTTGCGCTTCTGGCTTTTGGCTTACCGATTCGCCGTTCATTCCTTGTTCAAACGCGCGCCGACTTTTTCGAACGCAGATTTGGTGAACACCAGCTTGTCGGGCCGCAGAACGTCGTACGTATTCAGCGTGTCGCTGGTCGTTACCGAAACAAACGAGATATTCCGTGACGCGAGTGACAGGTTCTTGTCCTCGCCGTGCGCAACAACCAGCGTGGTGCCGTCAAGTTGCAGCGCGTTCAACACATTGATGAATTCCTTGGTCTTGGCGGAACCGAGCTTCAGGTCGTCCACGATCACCACATCTCCCGCCTTCAAGCGCTCACTCAGAGCCTTTCGCAGGGCTAGCTGTTTCGTCTTCGCGTTCACTTTCTTCGAGAAGTCGCGGGGTTTGGGTCCGAACACCACGCCACCGCCACGCCAAAGCGGAGATGCGAATGAACCGGCGCGCGCGCGGCCGGTGCCCTTCTGACGCCACGGCTTCTTACCGGTCCCGGCCACTTCACCCATGGTCTTCGTCGATGCCGTTCCGCTGCGCTGCGCCGCCTGATAAGCGACAACCGCGTCGTGAACCGCCTGCGTGCCACGGCCGTCTTCGATCAGCTGGAAGTTTACCTCCAGCTCGCCCTGGCTTTGTCCTTTGATGTCTTTAACTGTAATCTTCATGGCAACGCCTCAGTTACTTCTTCTTGTCGGCAGCGGATTTCTTTGTGTCTTTCTTGCCGACGGCTGCCACCGCTGGCTTCCAACCCTTCGGGCGCTTCTTTGATTCGCGAATGATGACGTAATCGCCTTCAGCTCCGGGAATCGAGCCTTTGATCAATATCAGGTTCTCAGCTTCGCGGACTTGCACCACCTCGAGATTCTGCGTGGTGCGCTGCACCTGGCCCAGGTGACCGGGCATCTTCATGCCCCTCATGACGGTTCCGGGAAACAGGCGCTGGCCGATGGCGCCGGAGCGGCGATGCCACCCTTTTGCGCCGTGCGTTGAATCACCCCCGCGGAATCCGTGGCGGGCGACAACACCTTCAAAACCGCGGCCCTTGGTGACGCCGATCGCGTCAATGTAATCGCCCGGGGCGAACAGGTTTGGTCCAAGCACATCGCCCGCTTTAACTTCCTTGGAGAAGTTGCGGAATTCCTTGATGCGCTTCACAGCAACGCCGTTGTGCTTCTTGATGTGGCCGATAAGCGGCTTGGCAAGGCGTTGTTCCTTCTGGTCATCAAAGCCGAGCTGCACGGCGTTATAGCCGTCCTTGCTCGCCTGTGTTTTGACCTGAAGCACGCGGTTCGGCCCTGCGAGCACGACGGTGACGGGAATCAACACACCGTTTGCGTCATAAACGCGGGTGTGGCCGAGTTTCTTTCCTAAAAGTCCAATTGGCATAACAGCTCAGATCTTAATGGTGATGTCCACACCGGCCGGCAGGTTGAGCTTCTTCAGCTCGTCCACGGTCTTCGCGGTCGGCTCGATGATATCGATGAGCCGTTTATGGGTGCGTTGTTCGAAAGTTTCCTGCGACTTCTTGTCAGAGTGCGGAGAGCGTTGAACTGTGAAGCGTTCGACGCGTGTGGGAAGCGGGATCGGTCCTGCGACGCGGGCGCCTGTGCGCTTTACCGTGTCCGCGATGTCGCGGGCGGATTGGTCAATGACACGATGGTCAAAGGCCTTAAGGCGAATACGAATACGTTGTCCAGCCATACAAAGAACAATTGTCTGTTAATGGTTAAGTCCGCCTCAGGTTCCGAAGCGGGCGTGAAATATAGCAATGAGCTTTTTCAGTGCAATACGTTTTTCGAAGAATTTTGTGGAACTATCCGAAGCGCATGTTTTCACCTGTCAGCGCCGTTGCTGACGGGCACGCGCGTCCCGGTTCAAAGAAAAAGAGCGAAGCCGCAGCCTCGCTCTTGCGCTTGAATCCAAAAAGAAATCAGGCCTTTGCTGCCGCTGGTTGCGCTTTCGCGGTCTTTTCCTTCACCAGCGTTGCACCCTTGCCTAGCCGCTTGCGCAGATAAGTAAGCTTCGCGCGGCGCACGGATCCTTGCCGCTCGACATCAATCTTGTCGACGCGCGGCGAATGCAGCGGAAACACGCGCTCCACTCCTTCGCCATAGCTGATGCGGCGAACAGTGAAAGTCTCGTTAAGGCCGCGACCGCGCTTGCCAATCACCACGCCCGAGAAAATCTGAATGCGCTCCTTGTCACCTTCCACGACCTTCGTGTGAACGCGAACGGAATCGCCCACTTCAAACTTCGCATCATCCTTGCGAAACTGTTCTGATTCGATTTTTTCTTGTAATGCCTGATTCATAAAGTCACTCGTTTCATTTCTGGCCGCTGCATTCAGCTGCCCGTTAAATCCGGTCTGCGCGTCTTTGTACGTGTCGCCGCCTGCTCGGCCCGCCACTTCGCGATTTCCGCGTGATTTCCCGATAGGAGCACGTCTGGAACTCTCATGCCGCGGAACTCTGCCGGCCGCGTCCACTGCGGATACTCCAGCAACCCGTGGCTGAACGATTCGTCTTTTGAACTATCCGCATCGCCCAACGCTCCCGGGAGCAACCGCGTCACCGCATCAATCACGACCATCGCCGGCAGTGCTCCATTCGTCAGCACATAATCGCCGATCGATAACTCGTCGTCCGCGAGCTCCTCGCGAATGCGTTCATCAAATCCCTCATAATGGCCCGTAACAATCAGCAGATCGTCGAGCAGAGCCATCTCCCGTGCGATTGCCTGCGTGAACGGGCGGCCGGATGGCGACATTAAAATCACCCGCGTTTCCTGCCGCGCAATCGCTTCCACCGCTTCAAAAATCGGTTCGGGCTTTAACAGCATCCCAGGCCCGCCGCCAAACGGGCGATCGTCCACGGTCTTATGCCGGTCGTGCGTGAAATCCCGCAACTGGTGAATCGTCAGGTCCAGCAACCCGGCTTCCCGCGCACGCCTGACAATGCTTTCATCAAGCGGCCCGGCGAACATCGCCGGAAACAGAGTCAGGACATCAATTTTCACAGGGCATCCGCTCGAAGCGCGAGCGGCGAAACCTACGCCCGGTCTTCCACAATTTCCAACGTGCAGCGCACCCCGTTTTTCGCGCTTCCCGCCAGCAGTAACGAACGGATCGCATTGATCGTCATGCCCTGCCGGCCAATGATTTTGCCAACGTCTTTTGGATCCAGCCGCAGCTCATAAATCGTAGTGCCCTCCTTCTCCACCGGAGTCACCGTCACCGCGTCCGGGTTCTGCACGAGCCCCCTGACGATGTATTCGAGAAAGGCTTGCATTCCCCGGCAGGGTTAAGCTGCAGGTTTGCCAGCCTTCTTGATGAAGCTCGCGACGGTGTCGCTCGGCTGCGCGCCCTTGCTGATCCAGTAATTGGCGCGGTCCATGTTCAAAGTGAAATTGTCACCCTGCTTCAACGGGTGATAAACGCCGATTTCCTCGATGAATTTGCCATCGCGGGGACTCCGGCTGTCGGCCACGACAATGCGGAACACCGGAGTGTTCTTCGCGCCGATGCGCTTCATGCGAATTTTAACTGACATAAAATATACTGGTTTTCCGGAACAAACGGCTGCTGCCGCCAAGCCTATCAGGCATTTCCAAAAAGGAGCGAGGAGCCTAGTCCCGGCCACAAGGCATTGCAAGTCCTCATTTGATTCTCACTTCTATCAAAATTCCTTGCATCCCCGAGCCCCGCCGTTTGTTATGCACGGGTGTCGCCCCCATTGCAGTCGAACCCACAATTTTCATCGAGCGCCAACCTCGAACTGAATCTTGGCCTGGATGCTCTACCCCCACGGAAGATCCAGGAACGCTCCGCCCCAGTCGTCACCACCGAAATGCCGGGCCAGAGCCTGGCAGACCAACTCGCGCGCTTTTGCGAGTTTGGAGAGGCGACGCGCACCCTCGTGACTTCAATTGAAACGGAATCCCGAAAGCATCATGTTCCCACTTTCGTCAACGAGTTCTGGACCGCGCGCCAGCGACAGGCCAATTCATTGCATGAAATCTCCTATCGTGCCTGCTTCAAACCACAATTGCCGAGATTTTTCATCGCGCGGCTGACTCAGCCTGGCGACGCGGTCTATGATCCTTTCATGGGCCGCGGCACCACGCCTGTCGAGGCCGCATTGCTGGGGCGAATCCCCTCCGGCAATGATATCAACCCACTCTCGGTGCTGATGACTGCGCCGCGATTGCGTCCGCCCACTCTTTCCGATATCGCGAAACGGGTCAGCGAAATTGATTTGTCTGATGCGGGTGAAATGCCTGAGGAACTCCTCGTGTTCTACCATCCAGACACGCTTAGAGGGATCAGCGCTTTGCGAAAATACTTCAAACAGCAACGCGCCAGCGGAGGATTCGATTCGATCGACGCTTGGTTGGAGATGGTTTCGCTCAACCGACTGACGGGCCACTCCCCGGGATTCTTTTCCGTTTACACGCTGCCGCCTAACCAGGCCGTTTCAGTAAAATCGCAGTTGAAGATCAACGCAAAGCGGAACCAGGTTCCGCCACCGCGGGACGTGACAGCCATCCTACTGAAAAAGTCGAAACAGCTGCTGAGCGATTGCACGCCAGAAGTACGTCGGATGCTTTCGTCAGTGGCGGATTCAGCGCGTCTGCTGACTTCGCCAGCCGCCGCCACACGGGATCTCGCCTCCGAATCCATCACGCTTGTTGTCACTTCGCCCCCGTTCCTGGATATCGTTCAGTATGCCACCGACAACTGGCTGCGCTGCTGGTTTGCAGATATCGATCCCGATAATGTCTCGATTACAACCCCAAAAAAAATCGGCGTTTGGCAGGCAGCGATGACGGACGTTTTTCGGGAGTTGCAACGGGTCTTGAAGCCCGGCGGCCACGTGGCATTTGAAGTCGGCGAAGTGCACGGCGGCGCAACGCGGCTCGAGGAAGCGGTCCTGCCGTGCGGACTTGCCGCAGGACTGGAACCGTTGCTCATCATGATCAACGACCAGCAGTTTACAAAGACTGCGAACTGCTGGGGCGTGGACAATATGTCCAAGGGAACCAACACGAACCGGATCGTGGTATTTAGAAAGCGAAGCTGACGCGCGCTCACGTTGCCGGAGCACGGATCGCCTCCCCGTTTCTCCCTCGGTTGAGAGAGGGTCGCGGCTCGGATCTGAAGTTGATCTTTACCCCGAAATTCCCACGCGGCCGCCACCCAAAGTACGAATCGAATTTCGGGCGGTTGTATGCCACAAATGGCAGCCAGATGAACCGGTGCCTCGCGGCGGAGAAGTGCCAGCCGCCGTTTGGATTCCGATGGCCCCGGGGGTAACGGCCGCTGCGCTCATGATGTTTGTCCGCGATTCCGATCACGTAGAACGTGAAGTTGTGAAATGGATTTCGCATCGCCCATTTGAATTCCCTTCCGCCCTCGCCGGGTCGGTACCACGCGGGCGGAGCCGGATCATCGATATTCTTCAACCACCACACCGGATTGAATTTTTGCCACGTGCAAATGTCGTGCTCACGGCGCGGCTTGATTTCAACGGTATGCCATTGCCCGGCCATCGGGTGTGCGTTGGTGCGGGGCAAATTCGCCGCTGCGCCTGGCGTGCCTGGAGAATGTCTCACAACAGTCCCGCACCCCGTTGTAAACACAAGGATAGCGAGGAAGACAATGCTGCCGAACACGGCGATCACACAACGCGCGAAACCTTTCATGAATGACATTCCATTGCGGGTTCAGGCATGCAAGCTTGCACCTATTTGAAACAAGTCCATCGCGAAACTTCCCGAACCACTCCGGCCGGTTATCAACTGTATGCACATTGCTCTAACGGCCAAAGCATCTGCAGGAACTGCTTGTTCCCTTGAATGATTCTGTTCTTCTATGCGCATGCATTCACCGATCCGTCTGGGCGGCTGGCTTTGCTTCTTTCTGCTTCTCGTCTCAACCCTTGACGCTGCTGTTCGGCTGGAACAACTCCGATGCGAACACGCCGAGAATCCGATCGGCATCGGCATTCGCGAACCCCGCCTTTCATGGAAACTCCGGTCCTCGCGCCGCGGCGAAGTTCAAACAGCTTACGAAATTCGCGCAGCGGATTCTGTCGATGCCTTGCAGCGGGACGCCGCATTGTTGTGGACCTCCGGCCAAGTTATCTCGGACCAATCTGTCCTCGTTCCGTGGCGCGGCCCCATGCTCAAATCCCGCGACCGCGTGTTTTGGAAGGTCCGCGTGTGGGACAAGAACAATCGGCCGACCGCCTGGAGCGACGCTGCCTATTTTGAGCTCGGCCTTCTCGAACCAAAAAGCGAATGGCACGCGCACTGGATCACTTCCGAGATTCCTCGACATGACATTCTCGGGACCCTCATGACCAGCGCTTCGTGGATCAGCGGAGGATCAACAGCATCCCAATCGGCCTCCGCGCGATTGTCGCTTGTTCTCCCGCAGGGGGCAGTCGTCCGGCGCGCGAGCATTGACGCAGCAGGCGACGGACTGCTGACGATCTTCGCGAACGGAAATGCCACACGCCAGGGCAGCAGCAGCCGCACAGCGCCATTGCATGCGGATGTTGGAGAACAGTTGCGTCCCGGAACGAACATCATAGGCATTGGGTCAGCCGCGGTCCGCGGCGCAGTTCGACGCAATCTACAGGGACCAGGCCGGAATGCCATCGCGGCGCGGGGGGTTGTTGAACTGGAGGACGGCAGCCAGATCGAGTTCAACACGGGCCAAACGCTGGAAGGCATGGGCCAGTCGTGGCGAGCGGCGATCAATCCCCCGACGAACTGGTTCGCGCCCGGATTTGATGATTCAGAATGGGCGCCGGCAATCGTGCATGGAACGTATGCGGCCAATCCCTCGCAATTCGTTGATCACACGATCGGGCCTGCCCGCTACTTCCGAAAGGATTTCCAGGCGAATCGCCAGCCCGCGCGAGCACGGCTGTACGCAGCGGCGCTTGGCACCTATGACGTTTCAATCAACGGAAGGCGTGTTCACGACTCGCTGCTGAATCCCGGTTGGACTGACTACAAGCAACGCGTGATGATGCAGACTTACGATGTAACTCGTTTTATCTCTCGTGGCAGCAATGCAATCGGGGCGGTTCTGACCGATGGCTGGTACGCTGGCCGCGTCGGGTGGATGGGCTTGGCCCAATACGGATCGCGTCCGGCCTTTGCCGCGCAACTGGAACTGACGTACTCCGACGGTTCTACAGAAGTGATCGCAACGGATGCCTCGTGGAAAGCCGGCGCTGGACAAATCGCCGGCTCGGACATGCAGTGGGGCGAGACGATTGACGCGCGCCTTGCGCAGCCTGGTTGGGATGAGCCGCTGTTCAACGGTCATTCGTGGGCCCGTGCGGAGGTGGAAAAACACGATATCCCATTGTCCCCTCAAGTCGGTCCGCCTGTTCGGCGCGTGATGGAACTCGCCCCTAGAGAAATCAAGCGGCGAGGCGACAGGTGGATCGTGGATTTCGGGCAGAATCTCGTCGGGTTTGTTCGCCTTACAACCCACGGCCCCGCCGGCACGACCATCGTGCTACGCCATGGCGAAATGCTCGACGCTGATGGCGGGCTCTACGTCGAAAATCTGCGCCCTGCACTTTCCACTGACACGTTCATCCTCAATGGCAAGTCAGGGCGCGAAACATTTGAGCCTCGCTTCACGTTTCATGGCTTTCGATACGTTGAAATCACCGGCTTTCCTGGCAGGCGCCTATCCTCCGATGCCATTCGCGCCGTCGCCGTGAGTTCCGACACACCTTTCAATGGCCGCTGGGAAAGTTCCGATCCGAATCTCAACCGGCTTTATCAGAACATCGTCTGGAGCCAGCGCGGCAACTTCCTGAGTGTTCCGACCGATTGTCCGCAACGAGATGAGCGGATGGGTTGGACCGGCGACGCGCTGGTGTTCGCTTCGACCGCGGCCCGGAACGCTGATGTGGCTGGATTTTTCAGCAAATGGCTGATTGACGTTGCGGATGCCCAGGGTTCCCGCGGCGAAATTCCGACGGTGATTCCCCGCGCGAACCAGAACAATTCGTGGGCAGTGTGGGGCGACGCGGGCGTCATCGTCCCATGGGTGATGTATCAGTCGTATGGGGACACTGCATTTCTTGCAAACCATTATACCAACATGGTGCGATGGGTTGAATTCAGTCGTGAAAGTTCAAGCGATCTCATCCGCAGCGGTGGCGTGGGAGACCACCTTGCGCCGCAGCGAACACCCGTCGACGTCGTGGCAACGGCATTCTTCGCGAACTCCGCCTCCATCGCGGCGCGAACGGCCTCGATCTTGGGAAAACCTGACGACGCCGCTCGATATGAAACCTTGCATCGAGACATCGTTGCCGCATTCAATCGCGCTTTTGTTTCGTCGAACGGAATTGTCCGGGGCGATAGCCAGACCGCCTACATTCTCGCGCTGCAATTTAACCTTCTGCCCGAACACCTGCGTGCCGATGCGGCAGCCCGCCTGGCGCGGAACATCGAAACCAGCGGCCATTTGACAACGGGCTTTGTGGGGGTCGGCTTGATCTGTCCGGTGCTAACGCAGATTGGCCGGCCCGATCTGGCATGGCGGCTGGTTCTGAATGATACATATCCGTCATGGCTCTTTTCCGTGAAGAACGGCGCCACGACAATTTGGGAACGCTGGGACGGCTGGACGCCGGAACGCGGGTTTCAGGATTCGTCGATGAATTCCTTCAATCACTACTCGTTCGGAGCAGTCGGCGAATGGTTGTTCTCCAGCGGGGCTGGGATCCATCGGGACGACAACCAGCCCGGTTACCGGCATTTCTTCCTGCGCCCACAATTCACCCCCCGACTTCGGTATATCAAAGCCGCACAGGAGACGCCGTATGGAACCATCTCATCGCACTGGCGGATCAGAGGGAACCAAATCGACTACGATGTCACAGTCCCGCCGAATTCTTCCGCAACGTTTGAGCTGCCTTTGGAAGCCGGCCGCGTTCGGGAATCCGGAAAACCTTTGCGATCACAAACAGCGGGCACCCGAGTCCGCCTTGAGGCGGGAAAGTATCGATTCTCCTTTCCCGCAGCGGATCTGATGGGAAGCGAGTGACATCGCCCGCTCCCTCACATCTGGAAGAACTTGCGAAGACGATCAACGAATGTTTCCCGATAGGCGGCATGTGTGGCGTGGAGCACATGGGTCTCGGTCTGTTTTGCGATGATGCCCTCGTTCTCCATCTGACGCTGGGCTAGCAGTTCGCTCAGCTTGTGCAGGAGCTCGGGATTTGACTTGAGGCTCTTTGCGACCACTGCCTTGCTGATTTCCACGACTTCGCAATCCTTCGTTGCGACAACCGTGGCGCTGCGCCTTTCACCTGTCAGTAATGACATTTCCCCAAAGCAATCCCCTGACGAGAGGGACGCCACTTGAGTCTGAAACTCATTCCGTTCCACCATGACGTTTGCCTGGCCTTCGACGAGGATGAACATCGACTGGCCTTCGTCGCCCTGTTCAATCAACTTTTCGCCCTGTCCGAAATGCACGATGCGGCCGCGCGGCAGCAATGCATCAAGTTCCTCATCTGACAGGCACTTGAACAGTTGCTGCTGGCGCAGAATGCCGCGCGCGGCCGTCTGCATTTCCAGCTCGCGCGATCTTGACGGGCGTTCAATCCTTACGGTCCGCACGGGAAGGGCGATCTTTATCCCGTGCCTCTGCAACCCATACCAAACGTTCGTATGCACTGCATCGCGCACGTCGTTGTACAAGGCGTTATCATTGATCCAGAACTGGATCTCATACTCAGCGTAATATTCGCGGTAGTCCTTCAGGAACGTTCGTATGCGCGGCTCCGGCAGCACCCCCTTGGCATTCGCAGTGGCGTGGTGAAGCACTTCCTTCACTCGCGACGGCGGAGCGCCATAATCGATCGGAACCGAGATGCGGAGTGAATGCAACGAATCCGGGTAGTGATAATTCACGATCGTTTGCCTCACCAGCTCACGGTTCGGAATGTCGAGATAAACGGCGTCGCGCGTTCGAAGCCGTGTTGCGCGCCAGTTGATTTCCATCACTTGCGCGCGGTGCTCGTTCACCTGCAGCCAGTCACCCGCCTTGAACGGCTGCTCAAAATGAATGGCAAAGCCAGCAATGATGTTCCCGAGCAAGTCCTGGAGTGCAAGGCCGAGGATGATCGCGACAATTCCCGAACCTGCGAGCAAGCCGGGGATCTTCACATCGTAGAGCACCCGCAGGACAACCAGGATTGCGACCATGAAAATCGCGAGGGCGGTGGCGTCGCTCACGAGCTTCGGCACCCGTGTTTCCCGGCGCTGGCTGAAGCGAACCTCCCACACGTAGCGCTTGACCAGCGCATTGATGAAGAACGGCACCGTCAGGACGACAACCGCCAGAATTTCGCGCCGCGAAGTCCAATGAACATCCAGCAACGCCGCGGGAATCCAAATCGCAAGCGCGAGACTGAAGACGTGATACATCCACCCCAAGTCGACGCGATGGACCCGTTTAAGACGGCGGCCCAGCAGGACGAGGAGGCAGTACAGGCCGGGAACGGAAAGCAGCAGCAGGACGTTTTTCGAGACTTCGCTGAGTTCGGCCATTGCGCAGAAGCCTAATGAAGGCCCGCCGCAACCTCAACCTCACGCTTGTGGCAGTTCAGCGACCTTCTTGCATTCAGACCGAACGCCCGGGCCCGGTTTCCGAAACCGATACCCGGGCGCGCAATCGGGTCACGATCCCAGCGTCATTGTTTCATTTCGAACTCGCATTGAACCGGCAGCGACCACTCCCAACAGGGCGCAACCAGCCACCTCGAATGGCAGTGAATCAGGAACCGTGCTTGGAGCTTGCGCAGCAGCCACGTGCGGAATGAGTGAGAAGTCATCAATGGCCAGGCCGTGGTCGCCATTCAAGTCGTCTCGTTCGATCCAGCGCACCCACAGCGTGTCTCCGGATTCCCACGTCAGGCCGGTTAATTCTCCGCCGACATTGGGAACCTTGCCGATCGCGTTTCCATCCACCGCAGACGCGGCCCCGCCGAACACGGGCGACATCCAATCGAAGGAGCCGCCCGGAGCCATCCAGGAACTGACCGTTTCAAATGTTTGCCCGAAGCCATATTCAAAATTCATGGCTTGCGGCACGAGCGCTCCACCATTCCGCCATTGTTCGCCATTCCAATTGAGCGTGACGGATGTAAACGTTGAGGGACTCGCATTTTGAAATGACGCCGCAATCCATCCCCAAAAGCTTCCCGAGCCGATCGAACCCAGCGCTCTATCCGAAGTTTCCCGGGTGCTGAAGCTGTAAAAAGTGCCCGTACTGCTGGTGCCTGGCGTCGAATTGTAGAGTGTGGCTGGCGCGAGCGTTTGTTTGAAGAGATGCCAGCCAGGGATCGTAGTGTTGTTCACCCAGGTTTGTCCCGGCCCAAACTCCGCCAGAGTGTCGAAGTTCTGTGTGTAGACAACCTCTGCGTCGGTGAGTGGAACTCCGTGCAGGTGAATTGCAGTCGATGTGATGTGGATGGTGAGCAGAAGCACGAATGTGCGTTTCATATATTTCCCTTTGATTCCCTTGTTGTTTGTTTCAGGCGGCTGTCCCTGCTGCGCTTGCCGCAGCGTTGAGGTAACCCTTGCCCCCGAACCGCACGAACCCAACCAGAAGCGCCGAACGGGGTCAATGAAATATTATTCACAATTTCCCGCAACAGCAGCGTCCAGATTTCAGCCGCACAGAATCGCTTGAGCACCTTGCCAACTGGGTTTATGTGATAGCCATGATCAGCCCAACCCGGTTCCTTCGTCGCACCTGCGCGCCTGCCATCATCCTTTGTTGCATCTGTGGGATTGCAGAATTGAGAGCGGCGGACGAATCCTTCGGCTCGCGACTGGAATCGGTGATGAAGATCCGGCGTTCCGAAGTTGTGGACTGGCTAAAGTTCGAGAAAGAAGTTGCCGCGCTGCAGAAGGATTTTCCGTCCGAGGCTGCTGGCTACGATCCGTCTCTCTCGTTGATTAACCACTACCAGCCTGTCGATCCCGCAAAAGCGCGACAACTTGCGGAAGCGTTGATCCAAAGCCCGGCGCCCGAAGCATTCCGCGTGCGCGCCCAAGGCGTCCTCAACCGAATGAGCCTTCTAGGAAAACCGGTGCAAATGCGTTTCACGGCATTGGATGGAAGCGAGGTCGACCTGGCAAAGCTCACGGGCAAGGTGGTGTTGATCGATTTCTGGGCGACCTGGTGCCGGCCCTGCATCGTGGATCTGCCGAAGGTCAAAGCTGCCTATGAGAAGTTCCACGCGGCTGGATTCGAGATCATCGGCGTGAGTTGCGACGAAAATCAACAGGCGTTGGACAGATTCTTAAAACGCCAGGAAATCACGTGGCCGCAATATTTCGATGGCCAGCGCCAGGCCGGCAATCGATTGGCCAGGGAGTTCGGAATCATCGGCGTTCCGCACATGCTTCTATTGGATCGCAACGGACACCTGCGTTTCGACAACGTGAAAGCCGGCGCCGCGGAATTCCAAATACGCATTCAGGAACTGCTGCGGGAAAAATAATACACGTTCAAACATGGATCGCCGCGGAGTGTCTCGTCATCGACACTCCGCAGCTGTTAATCCAACGATAGGTGATCAGGGCAGTTCGATCAGGAAGAACCGGCGTGGCATCTGAGGCGAGAGCGAATTCGTAAACGAGAAGGTGCCGTTCGCCGAGAACGTGTTGGTTGCCATTCTGATCCAGTCCGCGCGCGGGGTTGCCAGGTTTGTCGAAGCCAGCACGTGATAGGTTCCCGACGGAACGCCATTCGATCCGTTGAACACGAGGCTGCCTCCCTGCAAAAAGGTGCCGCTGATTTGCGGCAACGCGGAAGAACCAACGGCCAGCGTGCCCGATACTGCAAGGTTTGACGTCACCCAAACCAAACCTGGGCCAGGTATCGCAGGGGTGATGCTGCTGAAGGAACCCGAGTAGCTCGCAGCATCGAACAACTTGAAGCTGCTGCCCGACGCGAGCGTTCCCGGAACAATGAGATTGAGGGTTCCTCCGTACGTAATGGTTGTATTGGAACGCAGCACGTCATTTGTTCCCGATGCTTCGTCCAAATCCATTTCAACCGCTCCCGAAAGCGTGACTGAATTGCTGATCGTCAAAGCGCCGATCCCATCCAATCCTGGTGATACCATGGAGCCTGCGTTCGCAACCACATGTCCATTGAGCACGCCGTTCCCGCGGAGAACCTGGCCGTTGGCGACCGTGAAGGTGGAATCCACACGCCCCGTCAACGTCAATGTGGCCCCGGCCGCAAGCGTTACGACCGGACTGGTGGTCAGGGCGGCAGTCCCATTCAATCGCAGGGCGCCGCTGTTGACGCGGGTTTCACCTGTGAAAGTGTTTTCGCCGAACAGGATCATGGGTGAGTTGCCAGCCTTCGTGATGCCGCCGTCACCTGTGATGTTTCCCGAAACCGCAAGGGCAGTTCCACCGACATTGAAGAGCGCTGTTCCGTGAACTTCCACGGGTCCGTCGAGGGTAGTGTTGGCGCCCGTGCCATTATTAACCGTGTTGTTGATGCCATTGCCGTTCAGCACGAATTGCTTGTTCCAGACGACAGCGCCATTTGCGAAAGCCAGAGTCGCTCCGTCCATAACAGTCAACGTCTTGGACGAATCTCCCATCGTCGAGGTCAGGCCGGAAAACTCGAGCGTTCCCTGGAGGACCTCGATATCGCCGAGAGCTGGATCAATCGCGGTTTGGGCGAGGTTGATCTGGCTTGCGCCCGTCTTCGTGAGCTTGTAAGGGTTTCCCGCCGTACTGAGCGCCGCAGCGCCGCCGCCGTTGTTGATGGCCCAAAGGCCGCTGCCGCCAAACACGGTGTCACCCGCCAGAATGACCTGCCGCACCGCCTGCGCCTGGGCCGTGCTGTTATTGACCAGCGCGCCCTGGCCATCCGCTCCCGCGCCGGAAACGGTGATCACTTCACCACCCAGATTGCGGCCGTTCAAATCGAGAGTGGCTCCATCATGGACCGTTGTTCCTCCAGCTGCGGTTCCAAGCGCGGTGTCGGTTTCGGTGCGCAACACGCCGCCTTCAATCTCAACAAGTCCCGTGAAATTATTCGCTCCGCCGAGCGACAGCGTGCTGGTGTTCTGTTTGAAAATGGCTGTCGCGCCGCTGATTCTTCCGGGCCCGCCGATCGTGAAGAAGTTCGCTGCCGAATCATTGGTGATCGCTACCGGTGCAACGCTGAGTCCTTCGGCGATGCTGATCACGGTGTTCACGCCTGGCGTATCGTCGAAGAGCACCGCGTCGCCCGCAAAGAATGCCGATGCCTGGTTGTTGCCCAGGTTCAACCAGTTAGCCGTGAGCACATCCCACGTGCCGCCCGCCTGCGAGTTCCACTTCAACACCGTTCCACCATCGCCGGTCACATTCAGGTACACCGATCCGGGATTGGAGTAATCCAGCGCAACGGGGATGTGCGTTCCCGTGACCACTGGATTAAACGAGCCGGAACGCGTCCCTGTGTAGGTGAACAGCAGGTAACTGGCACCATTGGCGGGCGCGCCATTGAAGTTGACACGAATAACGTTGTTGTTGGCAGTGAGGTTGCCGACGACGTCCACGGAGTCGTTAGCCGCAGGGTCAGAGGGATTCGAGGCACTCAGGTCAAAGGTCGCGGTTGCGCCACTTTGAAGAACCAGGCCGCCATGGGCCTTGAACGATCCTCGAGCGTTGGCGTTTCCAGGAGCAAGTTCACCCGCAACCGTGGTCAATCCGTTTACAACGCCGCTGCCGGAAAGAACCGTTCCCGTTGCAGCTGTCACGGACCCGCCACCAGCGGTGGATTGGTCGAGTTGCAGCGTCCCCCCATTCACAACTGTCGCGCCGCTGTAATCGTTTGCCCCCGAAAGCACGAGCGTGCCGCTGCCATTCTTCGTCAATGTCCCTGTCCCTGTAATGGCACTGCTCAAGGCGAGGTTTCCACTGCGGTTGATAATCAGGGAAGAATTGTTCGTTATGCTCAGGGCACTGAGACCGCCATCGACGTCGCCGAGGCCGAGCTGCAACGTGCCGGCAAGAATCGAAACGACACCGAAATGATCAACGCCCTGGTTCGCGAGCACAAGAGTGCCGGAACCGCGCTTCATCAACGATCCGGCGGCTGCAATATTACCGGGCCCTGTGAAGGTATAAGTCGTCGAGATATTGCTGACATTGATGCTGCCCGGCGAGAGCGCTTCGGCCAGCACGACATCGGGCTGCAGCCCCAAGTCATTAAACGTGACAGCCGCTCCCGCGAAGAACGCAGACGCGCTGCCCTGATACAGCCAGTTCGGAGTTGCGGAATCCCATGTTGCATCGGCCGCACCCGTCCACCGCATGGAGAGGTCCACGACCGGACCAGAGTTCAACTGCAGCGTGACGAGACCGTTGCCAGCGTCCAGCAGTACCCCGCTGTAAGCCGGACTCGCGGCGGGAAGTGTGCCGAGAACAAAATTGCCACTGACGCCGGATTGATAGGCGATGAGCGTAAACGTGGCGGGATAAGAAGCAATCGGGGGCACGGCGAGAACATTGATCACATTCTGGCTGCCGCCCGCATTGAAGTTCTGAACTGCGACGGCGGCGCCCCCATTCGAGGCAGGAAGTTCAAGCGTCGCATCGCTCACGCTCATTGTGCGGATCGGCGTCGTGAGCGAGCCCGCCGTGTTCGAAACAACCAGTGTGCCGCCGGGGTTCACGTTGATGACACTGTTGCCCCCGCCAGCCACAATCGCATTCGCCGCCGCCACGCCGCCATTGATGTTCAGGGTCCCGTTGACAGCACCGGTGCCGCCATTGGTACGCGCGAGCCGAAGCGTGTTGTTGACGACGAGCCGTGCGGCTTGGGGAAAAACGAAATTGTTGTCGACATTCACGACAGCCGTCACCCCTCCATTGGCGCCTGTTGCAATTCCAAAACCGATCTCCATCGTGTTTGCGTCGACAATGCCGGCGCCGAAAGTGAGCGTTCCAGAACAGGTTCCTGACGACGGCCCGGGGTTGCCGATGGCGATGTTGATCAGATCCGCAGCAATATCGATCGTGCCTGCGGAAAAATCAGCGATGCACACGGTATTGTTGCCGCTGTTCGCGGCCCCGTTGTAGCCGAAATCGATGATACTGGAACGGCTCTCACCATCGGCGTTTCGAATTTTCAGCGAAGGTGCGGTGAAGGCGGCGTTAAAGTTCAGATTTGCATTTCCCTTCTGCCCGCCAAGGCGCATGACGTCGCCATTCAGGATCGTCTCCTGGCCAAACGTCAGAACTGATGCCGTGCCGCCGTTCGCGTTGGAGCCTGAGTCCTGCACCATGACCTGAGGCGATCCGCCGGAAAGCGTGATGTGATTCGTGCGGGCGAGGATCAGAGTACCGGTCGGGCGATTCACCGCAGCTCCTGCCGTCGCCTGGCCAACCAGGAGCCGGCCGATCGCAGCGTTGAAGTTGTCCAGGTTCGACAAATCCAGCGTTGCCCGATGCGCGCCAGCCGTGGAGTGACCCTGCCGGACCACGAGGTCGCCGCTGCCGGACAGCGACAAAGTTCCAGTGCCTTCAATCGTAACGGGTGTCAGCGTTCCAGAGGTGATAGCCGCACTGGTGCTTCCGACATACAACACATCTCCTGCGTTGCCGCGGTTGACAGAGAGAATTTCGCCTGCGTCGATCGTCGTGGTGTGAGTTTCCTGATTGTCCTGTCCGTAGAGCAGCGAGTTAACCGTCCGTGCTGTGTCAACGACGTTGGGTGTTCCTGTTCCTATGTTCATCAATCGAACGTCGTCCGGCGGTTCAGGTGCGAGCAGAGTATCCCAATTCGCGTTGGCGGACCAGTTGCCGCCAGCGGCGTTCCATGTTGTGGTGGCCGCATTAAGCGGAGGAATGGCCAACCACACGACAAGCAGGGCTGCAATAATTCGGAAGGACAGTTGGGAATGTTTCATATGTTGTTCAACCGGGCTGTTGAAGGAGTGTCGCAAGTCTAGTAAAGCTGATTGGCCGACTCATCCCTCTTTCGAGGGGTGCGTTGCGAGCATCCCCCATAGGAGGGATGCCTGTCGAAGCGGGAAGTGATTTCATGTCGTGATGCAGAATGAATCCCAGCAACAGCAACGTCCCGACCATCCCAGTCCGATGAGACGAAGCCGCCAGCTTGCCTGCCGATTCATTTTCATCTTCTGCCTTCTAGTCCACGCGAGCTCAAGCCATGCGTGGCGCAGTGTGTTGTATCCGGCGGATTGGAGCGCTCCAGATAATGTCCTGCGCTTCGAGACCAACAAGATGATCCAGGATTTCTCCTATGCCGGATTTCGAGCGGGAACTGAACCGTTGCCGGAAATTGGCGGGCCGATTTTTGACGTCACGGCCGCGCCGTTTCTGGCGGATAAGACCGGAAAAACGAATGTCACCGCCGCGATCCAAACAGCCATTGATGCGGCACAGGCATCCGGCGGGGGAGTTGTGTGGCTTCCGGCTGGTGTGTATGCAGTCAGCCCGCAGGGCCCGAACACTTACGCGCTGCGCATCAACTCATCCAACATCGTTCTCCGAGGCGCCGGCACGACGGAAACATTTGTTCTCAACACCGCCACGAACATGCGGGGAAAAAGCATCCTGCTGATCAACGGCCCCTCGGGCGCCGGATTCTATGCGACAGGAAATCCGCCCGTGCCCCTCTCACGCGATCTCCTCGGCCCAACCACGATGATTCCAATGGCCAGCACGGCGGGATTCGCGGCAGGACAATGGATCACCTTGCGCGCGGATGCGACGGACGATTGGGTGACGGAACACAGTGAAACATCCTGGCTTGGCTATGCGAATAGCCTGCGCGGGATCGCTTACTTTCGACAGATCATCGCAGTGGACCACAAGAATTCCACACTGACGCTGAACGTGCCGACTCGTTACTATCTGAAGACCCGCGACAACGCGAGAGTGACGCGCCTTAATTCGGGTCCGATCACAGGGACCGGCCTGGAGAACTTCTCCATCGGTAATGTTCAGCATGCGGGCATCGGGTGGAACGAAAGTGATTACACAATTCCCGGGACTGCGGGGCACGACGTTCACGACTCGTTTGCGATTCGTTTGGTGCGCGCGCGGGATTCGTGGATTCGAAATGTCTCAACATTCCAGCCCCCCGGCAACACAGCCACATGCCACCTGCTTAGCAATGGGATCCTCATCAACGATTGCACACAGGTTACGCTCACGAACTGTCATTTGCAGCGATCGCAATACGGCGGAGGCGGCGGAAACGGCTACATGTTCCGACTCAGCAATTCGAGCGAGATTCTGCTCCAGGATTGTCGCGCCACGTTCACACGGCACGGATTTGTCCTGTCGCAAATGGCTGCAACTGGAAACGTATTCAACCGATGCATCGACAAGGATACCGGGCATCAGACCGGCCTCACAGGGTCACAGGCCACGTCGGGCCGCAACAGCGATCACCACATGCATTTCAGTCATGCCAACCTGATCGATGCCTGCACAGGTGATTCGAGCGTCTGGGAGGCGCGCTATCGCCCCTACGGCAGCGCTCCACTGCATAATCTCACGGCAGCACACAGCGTGTTCTGGAACACACGCGGCATCGGAAGTGGCGCAGCCCACGTCGTGCAGTCGGAACAGAGCCGTTACGGCTATGTGATTGGCACCCAAGGCTCACGCACCGGGGTCTCGCTCGGCACGTTCGGCGGCAGCAAATGTTTTCCAGTGGATCACGTGGAAGGCGCTGGAACAGGCGAAACTCTCGAGCCTTATTCCTTATATCAGGATCAGGTCGCCCGCCGATTGACCGGGCCCCGCGCGTCCCTTGGCGAACCGCGAATCCTCGGCTTTCCAACCAACAGCCTGATTCTGCCGCTAACGGTTTCGATGGGGGGAACCAACGTGAACGCTGCGGATTTGGATGTCCATTGGCGTGTGGTGGCCGCGGACGGAACTGTTTTATTCTCGAATGTGAATTCCCCCGCGCCGCAAGTTACGTTTTCCGCCCGAGGAACGAATGATCTCGAGGCCACTGTAAGCGCAAACGGATTCAGCAGTTCCGCGCGAATCCGTGTGATCCTGCTTCCGGCCGAAACCGAACGGTCGGCGTCGTATTCTCCGGAAGCCGACGCTTACGTGCGCGACGGCGCCTTTGCCGATGACAACTTCGGCTCAGAACCAACACTCCACCTCAAACAGCATTCCACACCGGGATTCAACCGGTGCAGCTTCCTGAACTTTCGAATTCCGCGTACGGAATATGACCGCGCTGTCCTGGAACTCGCGGCGCGGACAGCGCCGCCAACTGAAGGACTCAGACTTGCGCTGCATTCAGTGACCAATACATGGCTGGAGGATTCAATCACGTGGAACAACCAGCCTGTCATAGGCGATGTCCTCGCTGATTGGGCAGCTGCCGAGAACAGCCTGGAACGGATCGATGTGTCGGCATCTGCGCAGCCTGATCCCGAGGGCTTCCTGGCATTTCGCTTCGGACTTCTGATTTCCTCCGCGCCATCCGACACGGTTTATTCCTTTGCGTCAAGAGAGTCGGCTGACCTCCCAGGTCCCCGGCTCGAATTGATTTGGACCAATGCGGCATTCTCCTATCTCGATTGGACGAACCACCTGGAAGGCGCAGGCACTCCAGCAGAGAATCCCGATGCAGATGCGTGGACGAACGCGGCTGAGTATCTGTTTGGCCTCAATCCATTTGTACCTGATCCGCCTTCTGTTTTGGGCCTGGAGGCTACAGCGATGGGTCTCGTATTAACGTATCCACAACGGAGGCGCTGGCCGCCCGGGAGCTTTTACGTGATCGAAACAGCTTCCTCACTGCACGCTCCATGGTTGCCGGCCGAAGGTGTGCAATTCAACCTTCTCGAAGCTCTCGACGATACCGTCCGAGTTGCCGCGATCATACCTCGCGCGGACGAATCGCAGCGTTTCTATCGCTTCAGCGTAATTCTTCGATTCAACAACAACCAGCTGTGAACTCGATCGCTTCGACTGATCGTTGTTAGCTCTCCCCCGAAAGAGGGATGCCGCCGTTTCGGCGTTTGCTAAGGTCGTGACATCACTCTTATGAGAATCGCGACCCCGCCGATTATCGTCATCCGATCCAAGTTCCGACACGCCTTGTGGCGGGCGTTCACCCTGATTGAACTCCTCGTCGTGATTGCAATCATCGCAATCCTCGCGGCAATGCTGTTGCCGGCGCTGGCGACAGCCAAGGAAAAGGCGAAGCGCACCAACTGCATCAGCAACCTGAAGCAGATCGGGCTGGGAATTCAGATGTACGCTGACGAGCATCGCAACCAATTGCCGCGAAGGTTATCCAGCGATCCGGGAACAGGTTCAGCTGTGTGGGACCTCACGCATAACATGGCCGATCAGTTGGCGGCTTCCGGGGCGCAGCGGAAAATTGTTTATTGTCCCGGCGGCTTCACGACGGTTCGCGATGCGGACTTCTGGTGGAACTATTCCAACGGTTCCCGCGTGACGAGTTACCAATGGCTGATCAGCCGCGACGGAACGCAAACTTATGGGACGTCGTTTGGCCCTCCCCCGTCGAATCCAGCGCTTGGCGCGCGCAAGGGGTTCCTGACGCGGCTTGGAAACGTCTACACCAATTTCTATACGGTTGCCGAAACCGAATTGGTGACGGATGTCGTCGTATCGGAAGGCGCGGGCACGCGAAAGGACAAGTTCGTGAGCGTCTTGACAGTCAATCCCACGGAACTGCCACGCGGCTACAACAGCAGCCACATGGCTGGACGAATGCCCGCGGGAGGCAACATCCTGTTCATGGACCAACACGTCGAATGGCGGCAATTCCGCGACATGAATTCCTGGTGCCGGTGGACCCAGAACCGGTGGAGTTGGTTCTGAATGCGGCTTTGAAGCTTGGCAAGAGCGGTTTGTTGCAACACTGTGACCTCCTCAGTCCATGATCCCAGGTGCAACAACTTCCGCGCGAACGAAGCAGCCCCTTTTCCGTTCCGTCATTTCTGTACTCGCGCTCGCCTGGTTTTTCCTCGCCTCTTCATCCACAGCCCCTGCCGAAACCCTCACCAACGCCGCCCAGGTTCTGTCGCTCGACGCTGCCGCGGCGGCGCAGAAAATTCCAGTTCGGATCACGGGAGTCGTAACCGCCGCGGAGCCAACCTGGAATGGCAAATTCTTCGTGCAGGATGAAACCAGCGGCGTGTTTGTCGGCAATCGCATCGTTCCCGCGCCGCAGCCGGGTGACGTGGTGGAAGTCACCGGCGTGACCCATCCTGGCTCCTATGCGCCCATTGTAACGAGCCCGAAATGGAAGCCTCGCGGCAATGCGCCGCTGCCTGAGGCCCGCCGCGTTCCCATCGAACGCGTCATGGCTGGCGCTGAAGATGGTCAGCGCGTTGAAATCGAGGGGATCGTCCGATCTGTCATTCCTGGAAAAACCCACCTCGATGTTTATCTGGCGTCTGGGGGCTACCGTTTGCATGTCTATCCCAAGGCGTCGGCAGCACTCAATTCACAGCCCTTGATTGGCGCGAGAGTCCGGGTGCGCGGAACCGCCGCAGCCTCTTTCAATGCAACCCTGCGCCACATGCTTTCGGTCGTGCTCTTTATTCCGCAGGAGTCCGATTTCATCGTGGAGGAAGTCGAAGCTGTTGACCCGTTCGACGAAGATATCCTCCCGCTGAAGAGCGTCGCTCAGTATCGCCGAAACGTTGCTCCCGGCCAAAGGATGCACGTGAAGGGGGTCGTCACCTTCCAGCGGCCGGGCGAGGATCTCTTCATTGAGGATGGCACCGCGGGATTGCACGTCCGCAGCCGCCAACCGCAGAATTTTGAAATCGGGGATGTGGTTGAAATCGCGGGCTTCGCCGATTTTGATCACTTCCTGCCTGTCCTGGAGGATGCGGTTTTCCGGCTGACCGGCGATCCGCATGCGCCCGCCGAGCCGAAGTCGGTGACAATGGCGGAGATCCAGGCCGGCCTGCATCATGCCGATCTCATTCGGCTGACGGCAAAACTGCTGGATCGGAGCACACGCCATGGCAGGCCGCGCGGAAATGGACGGCATTGGTCGCGCACCGTCCTCATGCTGCAGCACGAGGATCAGGTGTTCACAGCCGAAGCGGAATCGCCAGACAGCGAAAATCCCCTGATGGGAATTCCACTGGGAAGCGCCGTCGAGGTCACGGGGATTTGCTTCACGGAAAATGGGGAAGACAAGAAGCTGCAATCGCTGCAACTGTTGCTTCCCAGTCCCGAGAGCTTCCGGATTGTTGAGAAGCCGAACTGGTTGACGCCTCAGCGAATGCTGATTGGGGTGAGTCTGCTCCTCGTTGTCTTGATCGGAGCCGTCGGATGGTCATTGATGGTATCGAAGCGCAACGCCGTGCTGAGGCAATTGGTTCGCGACAGGGAGTCGGCGCAGGACGCACTCCAGCAGGCTCACGACCTGTTGGAGGAGCGCGTAAAGGAACGCACCGCCCAATTGAAGTTCCAGATCACCGCGCGCAAGGAATCCGAACTGCAATATAAAGCCGTGCTGTCGGAGCGCACGCGGCTCGCGCAGGAATTGCATGACACCTTGGAACAATCCCTGACCGGAATCGCCCTGCAGCTCGATACCACAGCCAAATTGTTTGAACAAAAACCGCAGGTGGCAAACCGCCACCTCGAGCTCGCGAGGGATCTCCTCTCCCAAAGCCAGGTGGACATCCGCCGTTCAGTCTGGGATCTGAGATCGCGTGCGCTGGAAGAATTTGATCTTTCCGGCGCGCTGATTACGAGCGCGCGGCAATTGACTGATGGAACATCGATCCATTTTGAAGTGTGCGCCAAGGGACGCGTTCGGCCGCTCCCGGAAACGATCGAGGACAACCTGCTTCGAATTGCTCAGGAAGCCATGACCAACATCATCAAGCACGCCCAGGCGTCCAACGCCGAGATCGAACTCGATTACGGTCCGCGCACCGTGGGAATGCGGATTCGCGATAACGGGCGCGGTTTCCTGCAAGAAGAATGCGCGGGGCCGGCTGAAGGACATTTTGGACTTCTCGGCATTCGCGAACGCGTGAAGCGGCTCGGAGGGGAATTGAACATCGAAAGCGCACCCGGCGCTGGCACGCTGCTGTCCGTCCAAGTTGCCGTCAGCCCCGATGTGACAGTGGAGGACGCTCTCATCGCCCCGCTCGCCTCATGAACGATAAGCCCGGAATCAAGGTGCTGGTCGCTGACGACCACTTTGTTGTTCGCATGGGGCTGATCGCTCTTGTGAATACGGAACCGGATATGCAGGTGGTGGGCGAGGCTGCCGACGGAAAGCAGGCAATCGAAATGTTCAACCGGCTGCGGCCAGATCTCGTCCTGATGGACCTGCGGATGCCCGTGAAGGACGGCATTGCAGCCACACGTGAAATCCGCGAGAAGTTTCCTGACGCGCGTGTTCTAATGCTCACCACATTTGACGGAGACACCGACATTCATCGCGCGATCGAGGCTGGTGCGCGCGGTTACGTGTTGAAGAACACAACGGGCGACAAGCTGATTCCGGCGTTGCGGGCTGTGGCATCCGGGCAGAAATGGATTCCACGCGAGATTGCCACGCGCCTGGCTTCACGGAACCTCTTCGAGGAACTTACCCCGAGGGAAGTGCAGGTCCTCCAGCAAATGGCGAAAGGCCTGGCCAACAAGGAAATCGGCGAGGTGCTGCGGATCAGCGAACATACGGTCAAAGATCACCTGAAGAATATCCTCGGAAAAATGCGCGTTGCAGATCGCACCGAAGCGGTCACGGCCGCGTTGCAACGCGGGATCATCCAGCTTGGATAACGTCCCATTTCGGCGTCACTTCACCGCACATCAATCCAATCGAAATCGAGCAGTCCCCGCTTCACTTCCAACTTCAGAGATTGCAAGCCACTATCAAACGGTGCCTTGCCCAGGTTGAGCTCTGTCCAATCCTTCGACTCAAATCGAAGCGGGTACGAGCGGCCATCCCGGACAAGCGTTGCTACCCCCGCTCCGAAAGGAGCGCGGGCTCGCACGATCAAGTCGAAGGTTCCTTTGTTCCGGTTGTGAATCGAATACGAAGTCCATTCCGTTTCTGACAAAGTGACGTAAACATCGGAACTCCTTTGTTCGGGTTTGGCCGCAGTGACTTTCACCGATTGATCGGGTCGATAGTGGGCAGATTTTGTCGAGCGATCGCGGACATGGTAAGACACGCCGGCGCCGCCGAATCCGAAGTTCTCAGCTTCAATTCGCGCGGGGGTCTGGCGCAGGATGGAGTTCACCACGCCCGGAAAGAAATCACAGTTTTCAATTCGCAGGTTCAAGATCAGTTCGTCCAGTGCCGCTTGGGCAACTTCACGGGAAGGACGTTTCCCGCCCTGAGAATATGCGACAAGCTCCGACCAATGCTGCGGCCGGCGAATCGAGAACGGCGCATTGGCTGAATCCACTTTTTTCCACGGCCAGAACGACCAGCCAATGTTGTTGGCTTCAAAATACGCCGTGGTCGCCCAATAAATCCCGCCATCGCGTTCGCCCGTTTCCCCCACCCAGACGGGCGCGTTCAGACGTTCGCGATGTCGCACATACCGATCAATGTTCTTCACAACCGCGGGCGTGTCCCAACAGTAATAATGACATTGATACACGAGGTTATCATCGAAGGGCTTCGTGAAGATCGACCAGTCATTGGCCCAATCAACGCCTTCGAGAATGATCATGTGCCGCGAATCAACCTCGCGAATGGCGCGCGTGATCCGCTGATACAACGGCTCGACCAGGTGTTTGTATTTGGCAGCCGCGCCCGTGCGTTCGGGTAAGGGTTCGTTCAGCAGGTCATAACCGGCGACAGCAGGTTCATTTTTGTATCGGTTCGCAATGGAAACCCACAGATCCACCAGGCGATCCTGATAGTGAGTATCCATGAACAGCCTCGGCTGATCATCCAGGCTGTCGTCGATATTCTGTCCCGTCTGGCCACCCGGGGCACCATGCATGTCGATGATCACATACAATTGGTGTTTCCGGCACCATGCAACCAAGTCGTCGAGCAATCGATAACCCTCTTCCACGCGAACTGGCGGGCCGGTTTCAGTGAGGAACAATCGGGCATTCAAGGCGGGCCGGACGGAATTAAATCCGAGATCGGCAATTCGTCGGATGTCGGCTTCCGTGATGTAGTTGCGGCGAAAAGCCTCCCAGAAATGCTGGGACGGCTCGTCGCCGATCATGTCAGCAACCATTTTCTCGATGCGTCGCGGCCGATCGCCGTCCCTGCCAAATTTCCACATATATCCTTCAGGCAGCATCCAGTTCCCGAGACCCACGCCCCGAAGCAGAATCGTCTCGCCCCGTTCGTTGATGATGTCGTGCCCGTGCGTCCGCAGAAATGTGAGTTGCGCCGCAATTCCGTCCCCCAGGGACGCCTGAATCAGCAGCACGACCGCTAAAAAGAGCGGAGCACTTGTGGACGGCAGTTTATGGCGCCGAAAGGAAATTATAAGTTTCACTAGGAAAGCATGCGCCCGCGCCAAAGGTTCTGCATCCCTCGTTCGAGGGGATCTTTTCACGTTGCCCCATCGGCTTCGATCCATCGGACTGCGTAACGGACGAGGTCGGTCGCAGTCTTCAACTGCAGCTTCTCCTTGATATTGGCGCGGTGCACTTCAACGGTCTTCACACTGAGATGCAAGTGATCTGCAATTTCGCGCGTTCCTTTTCCTTCGCCAATCATCTGGAACACTTCAAACTCGCGATCAGAAAGCCGCCCCACCCCCGAACCGCCGCCTCCATCCCGACGCCCGGAAAAGATCTCGAGGATTTTTGCCGACATCTTTTCGCTGACGTAAATCTTGCCCTCCAGCACCTGACGGATGGCTTCCATGAGTTTTTTCCCCCCTTCCTGCTTCATCACGTAGCCCCGTCCGCCGGCACGAAGGACGCGCTCCGCATAAAGGGCTTCATCATGCATGGACACCACCAGGATCAGGATCGCAGGATGCATCGCGCGAAGGTCCTTGATGAGCTCGAGCCCGTTTTTGTCGGGAAGAGAAATGTCGGCAATGAGCAGATCGGGGGTCTGCATTCCCACCTGGCTAAGCGCCTGGGCCGCGTTGTCAGCCTCGGCGGCCACAATGAGGTCGGGTTCGTTATTGATCAACTGCGCGAGCCCCTGGCGCATCATGGGATGATCATCCACGATGACGATTCGCTTCCTAACCTTTTGCGTTTTCCTGGGAGCCACTCTGCTCATGTTGCGTTGAGGCGCTGGCGAGAGCAATCGTGCATGTCACGCGCACTCCGCCCTCGGATCTGTTTTCCACGGTCAAATTCCCACCAATCATAGAGGCCCGGGACTGCATGATGCGAAGACCCATGCCGTTTCCCGCGGGCGCCGCTGGCAACCCGCGTCCATTATCGGTGACCATCATCAAAAGTTTTCCGGGATGCGACTCCAGCAGGATGCACAAACGCGACGCCTTCCCGTGCCGAATCGCGTTCGATACGGCCTCCTGCGCGATGCGGAAAATGTGCGTAGCCATCGCGTGGTCATTAACAAGAACAGGAACGCCGCACTCGAAACGGCATTCCACCCCAAAAATCTTTTCAGTGTTCGACGCCAGTTCCTGCAGGCCGGACATCAGGCCTTCCGACTCAAGCACGATCGGCGACAATCCTCTCGCCATAAGCCGCGCATGACTGATGGCGTCCCGCACGTAGCCCGCGATTTCGCCCAATCGGGTGGCGATGCTTTTTGACCTGGCAGCGGCTTTCTGTTCCAGCACCTCGCACATCAACTCGACTCCTGCAAGCTGCTGGCACAAGCCATCATGGAGATCCTGCCCGATGCGCCGCTGCACACGGTCATTGATCTCCAGGATTTCCTTTTCGAGGCGTTTGCGTTCTGTGATGTCACGAAGGATGACAAGCCAGTGCGTGATCCGGCCCGATCGATCTCTGACAGGACTGATGCGCCGCTCAACCCAGCGCTCGCCTTGAGCACTGTCGTATGCCGAGATTTCCTCATCGAAACTGCGGTCGGGGGGGATCCCATGGATCAGGCGCTGGTGAACTGCGCTTAATCCTTTCAAACGGTTGAGCGGGCGTCCGACCACCTCGTCCGGGCTGTAGCCGGTCAATTTGGCGAAGGCGGGGTTGACGAACAGCACCTGCAGGTCTGGAAGTTCGGCGCTGGCGATGAGGACGGCGCTGAACCCTTGAATGACTACGCTTTGAACGAGGTTCACCCGTTCCTCGGCCGCTGCAAGCCGCCGTTCGGTCTCGAGTTGCTCGACCACATTCCCCACGACCTCGGGAACAAAATCGAGGAACCGGACATCCTTCACGAGGTAGTCTCGCGCGCCCCGTTTCATCATTTCCACCGCCACGCGCTCATCCCCCTGCCCCGTGATGATGACAAACGGCAAGGAACGCTCCAGGGTTTCGAGGCGTTGGATCAATTCCTTGCCCTCCATGTCCTGAAGCTTGAGGTCGAGCACGAGCAGATCCGCCCGCTGGCTGGACAGCCAGGCCAGAGCCTCTTCGCCCGAGGCAGCGGTGGCGGTCTGAAATCCTCCGCGCTCCAGCGCTTTTTGGATCAGGCGCAACAGACCCCGATCATCATCCACGATGAGAATCAAATGCTGGCGCGTCGCGTCTTGCATAACCGGTAAACGGTTATTTGCCGCTGCCCACTTCCGGCACCTGCACGAGCGAGATGTAAAGACCAAGACTTTTGATCGCCTCGGCAAATTTGTCGTAGTCCACGGGTTTGACGATATAGCTGCTGCAGCCGATGTCATGGCAGCGTTCCACCTCCCGCGGGTCGTCCGTGGTGGTCAGCATGATAACCGGAATGCGGCGCAATTCCGGATCGCCTTTAACCTGGCGCAGCACCTCAACGCCATCCACCTGAGGCATGCGAATATCGAGGAGAATCAAGTACGGCGCCTCGGGAAGGCGGTGGGGGCCAGCGCCGCGGTGAAAAAGAAAATCGAGCAATGCCTGGCCGTTGTCGAACCGTTGAAAACTGTTGTGCAATCCTGCCCGGGCCAGGTTTTTTTCAATCAATCGGGCGTGGCCCGCGTCATCCTCAGCAATCAAGATCATCATTTCCCGAGCAAGCGTCATAGGTGGATGGCTCTCGTTACTGTGCCTGCGCTGCTCTCGGCAGGGAAACAAAAAATGTGGAACCCTTTCCTGCAGCTGACTCAATCCAAATGCGGCCGCCGTGGCGCTCCATGATCCGCTGGGTGATCGTCAATCCCAGTCCGTCGCCTTCACTGTGGTTTGGATTCAGGCGATGAAAGATTTCAAACACCTTCGCCTGATGTTCCTGGGCGATGCCGATGCCATTATCGCTGACACTGTATACCGTTGCGTCCGCGTTTGCGGTGCCGCTCACCACAATCCTGCAGGGACGGTCGGGGCTTCGGTACTTGATGGCGTTCTCCAGCAGATTCGCAAACACCTGGCTGATCAGGGTCGCGTCTCCCTCGGACGGCGGGAGGGGCTCCACGTTCAGGTTTACCGCATCACGTTTTACTTGGAATTCCATCGCATTGATAATTCCTGTGAGCAGCTCATTCATGTCGATCGCTTCGACCTTCAGGGCAACCCTTCCGAGGCGGGAGTAACGGAGGAATCCCGAAAGCAGGCTGTCGATCTTCGTTACGCCGGCCTGGATATATTCGAGCGCCTCGGGAATGTCATCACGCAGCAAGCGCTGCGCTTCCGCACGGTCGGCGTCTGAGGGGGCCTCGGTCGAGAGGCGCATCCGCAGGCCTTCACACGCATGCGACAATTCGCGGCTGAAGCCCTGAATGTTCACCAACGGCGATCGAAGATCGTGCGACGCGATATACACGATGGTTTCCAATTCACGGTTCTTCTCCGCCAATGTCTGGGCGAGTGATGCGAGGCGGGCTTCGGCGCGCTTTCGATCCGTGATGTTCCGCGCGACCTTCGACGCCCCGATGATCTTGCCGTCGGGGGAGCGGATCGGAGAAATCGTGACTGAAACATTGATGAGAACACCATCTTTGCGGCGGCGTATAGTTTCAAATCTCTCAATGGGCAGACCTTGCCTGATCGTCGTCAGGATGGCCTGTTCCTCACCGAGCCGATCCTCGGGAATGATCATGGAGATCGGCTGTCCGAGAGCTTCCTCGCGGGCGTATCCAAACAGCGCCTCTGCACCGCGGTTCCAACTGTTGATAATCCCATCCAGGCTCTTGCCGACAATCGCATCTTCAGTCGATTCCACGATCGCGGCGTAGTAAGAGAGTCGCTTCTCTGCTTCCTTCCGTTCGGTAATGTCGCGTACGAAACCCGTGAATAAACGCCGTTTCGCAAGCCGCACTTCGCTCACGGAAAGTTCCATCGGAAACTGGCTGCCGTCCTTCCGCAGCCCAACCACTTCACGACCAATGCCAATGATCCTGGCATGACCTGTCTGGATATAGCGTTCCAGGTAGCCATCGTGCGCTTCGCGATAGGGTGACGGCATCAACATGCTGACATTGCGGCCCATGACTTCGGGCGCGTCATATCCGAAAAGTTTCTCTGCGGCACGGTTCATCGATTCGACGGTACCGCGCTCGTCTATGGTGATGATTCCCTCAACGGCTGTGTCGAGGATTGCGCGCAGTCGTTCCTCACTGTCGAAAAGTTCGGTGCCCGCGAGCCGTTGCCGGACGTCGCTCGGCGGGATGGCGCTCTCCCGGCTTTCCAGCGACTTCAAACGTTCAATCAGTTCGATCCGGGAAAGCTTCGAATAATCCGATGGCGGCATTGGCGGGTGCGTCATATGGGCGTGGTGACGATAAGCATCCAGTGGAAAAAAGAAAGAGCCACGAACGCTTCCGCTCGTGGCTTTAGGAGGGATGTGGGGGACGGGCGCCTTCCGCGCGCCCAAATTGTTATTGAAACGGCTCCTGGTAGGGTACCCGATGGACCTGTCCGCGCAGGATCTGCCCTGAAGGAAATGCGCGCCAAACATTGGTTTGATCGCGATACGCAAGGAAACGCTCGCCGCCACACTGGACGTAAACCGGAACGGCGAGGGGCAAATTGGGGTCGGGTTTCATCTGCTTGCTGGTCTTGTTCATAGGGATGCAACTGCCCTGCCTGAGTCACTTGCCCAGCAGGTGCGCGCGATACTCCGTGGGCGATTGGCCGAGGATTTTCTTGAACACGCGATTAAAGTGCGTCAGCGATTGGAACCCGACTTCGAACGCGATCTCACTCACACGCAGGTTTGGGTTCAGCAGCAGGTTCTTCGCTTTTTCGATGCGCACGCGGGAAAGGTAATCGGTGAAATTAATCCCAGTCACCTTCTTGAACATTTTGCAGAAATAGAACGTGCTGGTGTTCACCGCGCGGGCGACCTGGCCAAGCGAAAGTTCCTCGGTTTGGTGCTCGTGAATGAATTCCTTGGCGCGCGTAATTACGGGCGGTTCGGCATTTTCGTGCTGAACAACGACCTGGTTGCTGAGCATCGACAGATGCTGCGCGAAGATGGACAGGAGCTTGACGACGGAATCGTGCTGCCGGGCCGGAACAACCTTCGTTTCGAAATAACTTTTGCGCAGGGTCTGGAGATCCGCCTCGACACCCCAGCTGGCGACCAGCTTGGCGGCGCGGGCGAATTGCGCGGGCGTGGGCTTCTTGCGGAACAGCTGCCCTGTCTGAAGGAATCCGATCACTTTGTCGCCCAGGCGGACCGGGACGGCGGTGTCGCACATGCCGACAGCGCATGCGATGGTTTGAGGCTCCATTGTCGACCGTTGTGAAAGAGCTTCCTGCACCTGCAGACATGCCCCGCAGGCGCGACTTTTCTGGGCCAGAATCTGGCAGAATGGATTCTCATTCCGTTTGCCGTGATGCGGCAGCTGCCAGGATTCCACCGGGCGCAGGGCGACTGGAAGGCCCGTGGCATCGCTGAATGCGCGCTCGTACTCCTGGTAGATTCTTGAATTCGCCAGCGCCTCAACCAGGGCGCGATTGCCGTTGCCAGTGCCATTGCCGGGAGCGGCATACGGGCTCTTTGACTTGAAGGCGGCTTCCCGACGAAGACCGCTCTCTACTGGCCTGAGTTCCGGACGAAGGCCAAGCACCGAGTCCTTCCGGACCTCAGCAGGTTCTGCCTGACCGAGCGTTTCTTGTCGTACAATTGTTGTTTGCATGACAGCAAATTAGGGATACCACGCAAAAACAACAATTGGGACGCCCCCTGTTTGCACATTGGCACAAAGGCTTAACGAGACTAGGAGTTTCCCCTACTCACCCTCGGGACCCAAGCCAAAATAGCAGGCAGCTGCTTGTGCCGATCTGTGATTCAACAGAAGGAAAACCGCGCCGGCCGGCGCGGAATGTTCCACGTCGGCCCATCACATCCTGACCGTATCTTGTGGTCTAACCCGGTTAAGAACGCGGGGGCATCGGCAAAGGCTGGCGATGCGAAGGCATTGGCGCGTAGTCAGGCAGGGCGATGTCACCGGCGAGGCCGGAGATTTCCACTGGTTTGCCGCTGCGGATCGAGCGGTTTGCCGCGACACCTGTCAGGATCGAATAGGCCCCCGCCCGATGATCGGCTGCGCGGAGGTATTTGTCCGCGGGCTTTTGCGGGAGGAACAGATCGTCAAGCATCACGCGGTCTCCGCCGCCATGACCGCCTTCGCCGGAAGGCCAAAGCTCGACCTCTCTCGCCGGCGCCCGGAGGGGGAACAGCCGGATATAAGTTCCCTCCTTGGCAACGGCGCCCGGTGTTGAGCCATCGCCGAAGACATAAACCTTTTCCTGGATCCCGTGCTCGAGCCGGCCCTTGGTTCCATTGAAGGCGATGCGGTAGCCTTCCCAACCGTTGAAGGCGTTGAGGGAATAGCTGAGCGTTGCGCCCGTGTTGTAACGCACAACGACATTCATTGTGTCTTCAATGTCTATGTCCGGCCGCCACACGCATTGGTCGCGGTGATATCCGTCATACTTCTCATTCTCCAGATAGAGCTCGCGGAAATTGCGGTTGGCGCGGAGATCGAGGTAAAAGGTGCATTTGTCCTTCTCGGGACAGGTCAGACAGCGTTCATGATGACTCTGGAGACCCATTCGCTTTGCCATCTGCGGCGTGTAGAAGTCCCTTTTGCCGTTCGCAAACACCGTCGTCGGCACAGCTGACAACCACCAGTTCACCAAGTCAAAGTGATGCGTTGCCTTGTGCACCATCAAGCCGCCGGAATTCTCCTTTCGGCTGTGCCAGCGACGGAAGTAATCCGCGCCGTGCACCGTGTCCAGAAGCCAATGGAAATCGACCGAAAGGATATCGCCGATGATTCCGCTCATCAGCAGATCCTTCACCTGGGTGCGATGGGGGGAATAGCGGTAGTTGAAAGTCACGGTGCATTTGCGCCCGGTCTTGCGCTGCGCCTTGAGGATCGCGCGGCACTTCGACTCGTCAGTCGTCATCGGCTTCTCGGTCATGGCATCACACCCGAGTTCCATCGCGCGAATGACATATTCATCGTGCGCGGAATCCTTGGTGGTGACGATCACGACATCGGGTTTCGTCTCACGAATCATGCGGTCGAAATCCTTTGCTTCAAAGATCGGGACTTCCACGTTCGCAGCCGCTCGCGACCGCGCCTGCGCAAGCTGCAAGCGGCCAAGGTTCACATCACAGTAACCCACCATCTCACAGTGCTCCGCATACGTGCGCAGCACCGCGTCGCGGTACATCCCCGAGCGGCCGCCGACCCCGACCAGCGCATAACGCTTCCGGCGTGGCGAAGAAGTGATCGTGGGATTCGACTGCGCGAGCGCCGACGCGCCAAGCAGAACGCCGCCGCCCGCGATGGAGGTCGTGGCGATGAATTGCCGTCGATTGATGCCGTTGGAATTGGAGCCGGATGTCATATCAGTATGGTTGATGCGGAACTGTAACCGGCAAGACGCGTTCATGGTCAATCTGGTTTCGTGCCACGGGGCTGCATTTATGGATGAAAAAAGGGAAGCGCGCCCGGCGCAAATTTCCGGTGCATCTGCCGCCGCCGCTGCTTAAGCTTTCGCCGTCCTATGGAATACGAAGCCGTCATCGGCCTGGAAACTCACGTTCAACTGAAGACCAGGTCCAAGATGTGGTGCGGATGCCCCAACGCATACGGGGCTGCACCCAATACGAATGTCTGTCCTGTGTGCCTCGGCCTCCCTGGAGTACTGCCCGTGCCGAACGACGAAGCGCTCCGCCTGACGGTGCTGACCGGGTACCTGCTCCACTGCCAGATTCCGCGCTTCGCCAAGTTTGATCGGAAGAGCTACTTCTATCCCGACATGCCCAAGAACTACCAGATCACGCAGTACGACCGCCCTTCGACGAGCGGCGGACATGTGGATTTTGAATTTGCGGGCGGAGTTGCGCGCGTGCACATCACCCGCGCTCACCTCGAGGAAGACGTCGGAAAGAGCACGCACTACGAGCGCAACAGCGGGGTCGATTTCAATCGCGCTGGCGTGCCCCTGATGGAGATTGTCTCGGAACCGGATCTTACGAGCGCCGACATGGCCTATGCGTACCTGAATGCACTCAAGGAGATCCTCGTCCAAGGTGGCATCAGCGATTGCGACATGGAAAAGGGAATGGTGCGCTGCGACGTCAATGTCAGCGTCAGGCCCAAAGGTTCCAAAGAACTCGGCGCGAAAATCGAAATCAAGAACATGAACAGCTTCTCGGGAGTCCGGCGAGCGCTTGAGCACGAGATTCCGCGGCAGATCGAAGCCGTGCAGCGTGGTGAAAAGCTGATTCAATCCACCCGCCGCTGGGATGACGTCACGGGCGTGACTGAGCAGATGCGCACCAAGGAAGACGCACATGATTACCGCTACTTTCCCGATCCGGATCTGATGCCGTTGGAGCCATCAGAGTCATGGCTCGAGGAGGTATCGCGTCGCGTCATTGAGCTGCCGCTCGCGCGGAAACAGAGATTGATGAGCACCTACGGCCTGCCCGCCACCGACGCGGAGGTCTTCAAGAGCAACGTGGCATTGGGTGACTTTTTTGAAGGCATCGCGAAATCGGCAAAGAATCCGAAACTCGCCGCGAACTGGATCATTAACAATCTCCAGGCGAAACTCGGCGAGCTCAACCAGAAGGAACTCGCGGAACAATCCGCAATGGGAGTGGAATGTGCAGATGTCCGCTTCTCCGGTTTGGATTCGCTTAAATTTCAGCCGCAGGCATTGCTCGCGCTGATCGGAATGGTGGAAACCAAGGCCATCAGCAATTCAGCGGCCCAGCAGGTGTTTGCCGAAATGTTTGCTTCGGGGAAAGCTCCGGAAGTCATTGTTCAGGAACAGGGACTCGCCCAGGTCAGTGATACCGCCGCAATTGAGGAACTGTGCGATAGCGCCATTGCGGCGAATCCCGGTCCCGCTGCAGATTTCAAAGCAGGCAAGGCCGCCGCACTCAACTTCCTGAAGGGCCAGGTGATGAAGCTCTCGAAGGGAAAGGCGAACCCATCCGTGGTCGGCGAAATCCTCGAACGCAAATTGAAAGAGGCGTAGCCGGTGTTGTATGTCGCATCAGCAAAGACTCAAAATCCTGCTCATCGAGCATGATCCAGGATTTACCCGCGCCATCACCGAGATGCTGCAGCAGGCGCGCGACATTTCAGCTGAGCTCTCCTCGGCGCCCAATCTGCATGCCGGTTTTTCGGTCCTGAACCGCAACCAGTTCGATGTAATTGTCCTCGATGTCGCCGTTCCCGATGGTGCCGGTCTGGCGAATATTTCACTTCTGAAAGCCCAGGCACCGAGGCTGCCGATCATCGCCGCGGGAAATGCCGACAGCGAAACCGTTGCAGTGGAAGCCGTTCAAGCGGGCGCCCAGGATTACCTCGTGAAAGATCAGCTCACATGTGGTTGGTTGGAAAGATCCATTCGATACGCAATCGAACGGCATCGCATGGATCTCAGCCTGCTGGCGGCGGAGCAGAAATACCATGGAATTTTCGATCATCTCGTTGAGGGAATTTTCCAGACCACGCCGGAAGGCCGCTACCTCCTCGCCAACGCGGCCCTTGCCAGGATTTATGGCTATTCCAGCCCGGACGAACTGGCTGAATCCCTGACGAACATCGCCGAAACTCTCTATGTTCAGGAAGGGCGTCGTGACGAGTTTGTCCGCCTGATGCAGGAGCACGACACTCTGTCGGGCTTCGAATCACAGATTTATCGCAAGGACGGGAGCATCATCTGGATTTCGGAGAATTGCCGGGCCATTCGCGATCCTTCGGGAAAGATCCTTTATTTTGAGGGAACGGTTGAGGACATCACCCAGAGGCGGCAGGCCGAGGAAGATCTCCGCCGCTCCGAATCCGTATATCATTCGCTCGTCGAGACGATGCCCCAGAATGTTTTTCGCAAGGATCTCCAGGGACGTTTCACCTTCGCGAACCAGCAGTACTGCCGTCACTACAACTGCCGGCTTGAGGACATCATCGGCAAAACCGATTTCGATTTTTTCCCGCCTGAGATGGCTGAAAAGTATCGGCGTGACGACTGGCGTGTGATGGAGACTGGCCAGACCTGCGAAATCATCGAGGAGCACCACCCGATCGGACAGAAGAAGCAAATCACGCAGGTCGTGAAGACACCTTTGTACGGGCCAGATGGGAAAATCATCGGCTTGCAGGGAATCTTCTGGGACATCACGGAGCAGCGGATGGCGGAGGAGCGAATTCGCAAATCCAACGAACTGCTCGCCCGCAGTCGAAAAGCGTTGCGCGAGAAGAACCGGCAACTGGAAGAGGACCTCACGATGGCCCGGGAAATCCAGTTGACGATGCTGCCCCAACAATATCCTGTCTTCCCGCGCAGCGCGTCGGCCGCCGACAGCGCCCTGCAATTTTCTCATCGCTACCTACCGACAGGTGCCGTGGGCGGAGATTTCTTCTCGATCTCATCGCTCTCGAGCCACGAGGCGATGGTCTTCATCTGCGACGTGGCGGGGCACGGTGTCCGGTCTGCGCTCGTCACGGCGATGATTCGCGCCCTCGTGGAGGAATTGAAACCGCTTGGGGCCGATCCGGGCGAGTTCATGACGAAGCTCAACAGCGATTTGTATTCGATTCTCAAGCATGCTGGCACGCCCTTGCTCACTACTGCGTTTTATCTCGTCGCCGATTACCGCGCCGGGCGCATGCGTTACACCAACGCGGGACATCCCAAGCCGCTGCACCTTCGGCGCCGCGAGAACCGGGTCGAGACGCTCGTGAATGTGGGAGGCAAGAGTCAGCCGGCACTCGGCCTCTTTCAACAGGCGAGCTATCAAACGTCGGAAGTTGGGCTCGCCCCCGACGATCTCATTTTGCTGTTCACCGACGGCTTGTATGAGGTTCACGGTTCTGATCAGGAACTCTACAGCCAGGGGCAGCTGACGGAGGAAATCCAGCGGCACATCAAGCTGCCGGCCTCGGTCCTGTTTGACCGATTGATCAAACACGTCGAGAAGTTCTCGGCAGACGGACGTTTTGCCGACGATGTTTGCCTGGTGGGAATTGAAGTGGTGCGCGTTGGAGAGGCGGAAGGCTGAGGGAATGCCGCCCCGCCCCCTCGTAAAAGTTGAAAGGACTCCTTTACTGTCCTTTATTGTGGGCTAGGATCACTTCGGAATCGTAAGGACGGTTCCGCGAATGGACCTGAAGCGACACGTTGAAAAGTGTCTACCAGCCGGGTGCTTACGGCAAACCGGCTCTCCTCCAAGACGTCCTTCTGCCCCGCCCTTTGTCGCCGAGTCTCTTCAGGCGCATTCATCCACTCACCTCAACAACGAAAGGCACACATCCCATGGACCTGCATCATCCCATCCTCCGTGAATTTCCTGAATATCGCGACGCGGTTCGCCGATTGAAAAGTTCGAATGAACATTTCCGGCATATTTATGACGAGTACCATCGGCTGGATGACGCCATTTATCGCATTGAAGAAGACATTGATTTTGCGACGGACCAGGAAATAGAAGAAATGAAAATGCGCCGGGCAAAGCTCAAGGATTACATCTATCACTTGATCCGCCACGCGCCGATCGTCGGACTGCCAATAAACACGACCGCAGCTTCCGCGCAGTTTTCACCACGAGCGACATGAGCTGACGCCCGCGCGCGAGAAAAAGGCCGTCGGGGAAAACCCCAACGGCCTTTACCCACCACCACGAAAAGCTCTTAAAGCTTCAAGGACCGCCGCAGGGATGCCACTCCGGCGAGTCCTGCGCTGAGCAACAACAATGTCGCGCCGCCATCAGGGACGGAGTTTCCGCCGGTTCCGAAGATGCCGATGTGAGTGATGGAACCCCCACGGCCGCCCCAAAAGCTGTCGAGCTCAAGGCTTTCAACTCCATTCCAGCCGGTGATGTTGAACAGGTACCAGGCGGGTTCGCCGAGATCTCCATCCTTCACATACAGGTACAAGCTGTCATATCCGCTGATTGAGCTTTGGCCGCCGATAAGGCTCACAATGGCTCCTGTGGGATTGAGCTCGGGTATGAACTGCGTCTGGTATGAATCCTTGAACCAGCCGTCGGCGCTTCCTCCAAGAGGTTGCACGTAGAGATCGACACCCCCGGGTCCGATAATGCTGGCAAAGTCACCCGCGGTAAGGGGCGTGGTTTCACTGCCGTTGAATTGCTGCAGCGCGCCAGCCGGGGTGACGGTCAAGGCCTGCACATTCAAACTGATCGCCAACCCCATCGCAGCGACGCTGAAAATCCGTTTTAGTTCCATAGTTTTCGTTCCACTTTCCTCGTGCGGTTTGCACGATGATTCCACGGTCCTTCCTCGCAGCAGGTGTGCCAATCGGGAAATAAAGAAGGAGCTGCTGGGTTGCCATACGACGTATGTTGTTGATTGGGAACAACAAGCGAAGCCAAAGCAGAACCCAACGGGTGCGAGACGCACCAGGGGCGTTTCCCGTGTTTGTGAGCTAACCCGACGTTTTCCGTTCAGAAAAAAACGCAACTCCCGCATTATCAGACACTTACAAGTTCAGCCTGAATTCTGGGGTTTTTTACACTTTTTGCGACGTAAGTTGTTGATACTCAGGGCTTTTACTGTGTTTTTGCCTCTGTATTTCTACGCCGCAAAACCCGGAGATTACGGAGATCGTGCGTGAACGCGGTCAAACCGAGGCATCGCAGACGCCGGACGGATGCGTCGGCATTCGGTCAGGACTCCTTTTCCTCGACCTTTTCTTCCGAATTGCCGCGATCAATTCCCAACTTTTCCAGCAACTCGTAGAGCGTGGGCCGGCTGATTCCCAATTCCTCAGCAGCGCGACTGATTTTGCCGCCGCTACGTTGCATCGCGGCGAGGACGACCTCGCGCTCGGCATTTTCACGTGCTTGCTTCAGGGTCAAACCGGTGGTCGGCGCTGCATCATCGATCAGTTCCAGGTCTGTAGGGCCGACGTATCGTCCCTCCGCCATGATGACAGCACGCTTCACTCTGTTTTCGAGTTCGCGCACGTTGCCGGGCCAGAGATGACATTGAATGGCGCGCAGGGCTTTGGCGCTGAAGTCCAGCGAGTTGCGGTTCTGTTGCTTGGCAAACTTTTGCAGGAATGCCTTGGCCAGCACGGGAATGTCATTAATGCGCTCACGCAGAGGGGGAAGTTTCACCGACACGACCGCGAGACGGTAAAACAAATCCTCACGGAACTTTCCCTCCAGCATCGCCTTTTTAAGATCCACATTGGTGGCCGCCACAACGCGCGTATTCACGTGAATGGTGCTGCGCCCGCCAATCCGCTCGATCGATTGCTCCTGGACGAAACGAAGAAGCTTCACCTGCAGAGGCAACGGCAGTTCGCCCACTTCATCCAGAAACAGCGTTCCGCCGTCCGCATGCTCGATGCGCCCCTTGCGTTGGACGTGCGCGCCCGTGAAGGCCCCGCGTTCGTGTCCGAACAATTCACTTTCCAGGAGGTTCTCAGGAATTGCACCGCAATTGATGGCGATGAATGGCCCGCCGCGGCGGCCGCTGCGCTGGTGAATTGCGCGCGCAATCATTTCCTTGCCAGTACCGCTCTCACCCAGGATCAGCACGGGGACATCGGTCGTCGCAACCTTGCGAATGGAGGCAAACACGCTCTGCATCACGGAACTCGTCCCCAGCATGCCCTCAAATCCGTCCGTCGAAACTGCTGCTTGAACCTGGTGAAACTCACGTTCCAACTGGGTCAGGTGGAAGCAGCGTTTCAGGAGCAGCTTGAGTTCATCCATGTCCACGGGTTTGCAAAGCAGGTCGTAGGCACCAGTCCCGATCGCGCGCAACGCGTTCTCCTTTTCGCTCTGACCCGTGACAATGACCACCTTGGTGAATCGATCGATGGCCAGCAGATCAGAAAGCGTTTCCAATCCTTCGTCCGGATTTGCGGGGCGCGGCGGCAGGCCAAGGTCGAGCAGCACCACCATCGGGCTCGTCGCCCGAAACGCATCAATCGCGGTGGGACGGTCTTCCGCCAGGGTTACTTCATATTCATCCGCCAGCGCCCATTTCATCTGGGTCCGAATGCTTTCGTCATCGTCAACTATCAGTAATTTCGGCTTCATCATTGTGCGTTGCTGGGCAGGAGCACACGAAACGTGGTTCCCCTGCCTTCCGAGCTTTGAACTTCCATGCGGCCCTTGTGGGCCTCGACAATCATCCTGCTTTGAAACATCCCGATTCCAATCCCCCGCTTCTTCGTTGTTTGAAACGGCCGGAACAGTGAGCGCTGCATGAATTCCTCACTCATTCCGCACCCATTATCGGTCACCGCGATCACGGCCCAACCATTTTGCTGGCGTGTTTCCACGCGAATCTCCCCGCCTGCCGCCAAAGCCTCCCTCGCGTTTAACAGCAGATTGAGAATCACCTTGTGGATCTGCTCCCGATCCAGAAGCGCAGGCTGAACGGATCCAAGGTCAGTGACGACGCGGACACCGCTCGTATCGGTGGAAAATCCCTGCAGCGTCTGGGTGACAATCGCGTTCACCTCGCACGGGGCGGGATGAATTGCCAGCTGCTGGCGCAGCATGGTCAGGCGCTCGATCAGGCTGTTGATATGGGTGACAGTGTTGCCAATGCCGCGAAGCGCGTCTTCCCGAAACGCAGGATCATGAAAATGAACAGGAAGATTCTTTAACATGAGGGACAACGTCGACGCCGTATTCTTCAGGTCATGGACGAAAAAGGCTGACATCGTTTGAAATGCCTCCATTTCGCGCGCCTGCATCAGCCGATGCGACAGCTGGATGTTACGCAAGCACGCCGCTGTCTGGTCTGCAATGCACTTCAAAAGATCCGTGTCCTGCACCGACCACGGAACCCCGCTCACGCGATCTCCAATGCTGATCAGGCCCAGGATGTCTCCCCCCGCAATCACAGGAACGCAAACCCGATGCCCTCCCTTCCGGAATTCTCCTGGCGTAAGGCTGCGCAAGCTGACCGCCCAATTTTCGTTGGTCGAATCGATGTCCACCGGCTCGGGCCGATTCCTAAAAGCTTCCAGCACTGGACCCGTGTCTCCGGCCTGCGGCGCCAGGCGACGCCCCTCTTCGGCCTGCAGGGAAGTGGACGATCCAAAAACCAGCACATCACGATCGCGGTCCACCAGCCAGATCGTCACTGAAAGCACCTGGAAAAGATCCGACGTGAACCGCACGACCACATTACACAGGTCATTTTCCTCCACGCGTGAAATGGTCGTCTCGGTGAAGCTTTTCCAGACGGTGCGGTAATCGTAAAGCGGACGTTGCAGATGGCGGCTTACGAAATGCCGCATTTTCTGACGCACCCTGTCAGACATGAGAACCAGGGCAAGCCCGACGATTCCCAGCAACACAAGCAGCGCCTTGACGGGAAAACCGGTATCGCCACCGATCTGTGCGACGAGTTTTGCCAGCAAACCGATTGTCAGCAAATAAACGCCTGCAACGACTATCGTGATCGAGTTGTAAAGAACCGCATGCGAAGGGTAGACGTCGATCTCTGTGCGCCCCGCGCGAATATAGGAAACCGCGATCAGGATGCAGCCGATAATCAAACCTGCCGCCTCAATTCCCGAATACGAAAGCAAAACCGCCGAATAGAGCATCGCCTGGCTCGCAGTATAGATCTTTGCGCCGAAGATCACGCACAGGCCGAGAACCACGAATTTGATACGCCACCTCAGCGTGCCGACAGCAGTGCGGAACGTCTTTTCGAGGTTCATCAAGACAACGACCAGGGAAACGAGAAGCACGACGTGCAACGCGTTTCCCGAAAGCCCGCAACCGAGCCAATACGGCCGCCCATCCTCCGTCAGCTTCAGTTCGCGGATGAGATCGTCCCAGAATGCGGTTACCAGCACGACAGGAAGAAAGAACGCCAGCATCAAGGGCAAACGCCATCGCGTCAGAAAATCGCGATAGTTTCCACGGGAATACGTGAGGCTGAAGCCGAGCCAAAGCCCGGGCAGAATGGCCTTGGAAGCAAAGGAAAGTTTGTGCCAGAAGAGGATTTCATCGGGCGCGGCCGACCGGTGGCTCAATCCAAAAAACAGGCTGTCACAGGCCAATCCAACCATCCCGCCGCAAAAGAGCCAGTTCGCCGGAGAGCGCCGCCCGCGAACAATGACCGCCAAAGCGAGCAACCCGCTCACCAGAGCGCTCGCCAGGGATACCGTCGCGGTGCTAGTCATCGTTGGTTTTTAGTCCCGCGTAAGAATGGGCGGGGCGAACCGCAAAAACCAGCACGAATTGGGCCGCTACCGACGCGTCCTCGGGCATTGTGTGTCGTCGCCAACCACCGCCTCATGAAGAAATAGACTGATCCATTCGCGCGCTTCCAGGCGATCCGACCTCGAACCGCCCTCCAAATGCCATCCCCGGCGGCTTCGGATCAAGGCCGCGCTGCCAAAGGTGGCGATCAACCGTCCTGTGCGATGCGAATTGGATTGAACAAGGTGCCTAAGTCTCATGCGTGGAAGCCTACTCAGCGGGGTAGGACAACGGCGGACCAATGGCTGCCCATTCAACGGGGAAATTCCGAGGCGAAAAATTGAATGCCGGTGCGGGTTGAGCCTGGCGTCCGGAACCACCGTGAAATCTGTTCCAAGCTCAAGAACCGCACCAGCATTCTGCAACTCTGATCCTGTCTTAACCGAACCGAAGTTGTATGAGCAGGCGGCAACAATGTTGTTTCTCCTCGCCCCCCTGCCAACATCTCCCCATGCCGCCCGCTCGTGGCCTATATACGGGCCGGTTTCACGGAACTTTCAAAAAATCTTAAAAAAGTTTTAACCGCGCTGAAACTCCACAATCCCAAGATTGCCTGAATCGAGGTCCCCGCTATCCTGCAATCGTGCGCGCGCTGAATCTCCGGAACGAGTTGTTCAGCCTCGTGGCGTGTTTGCCGGTCTTCAACGCATTCGCGCAGAGCGATGCTCCTCTGTTGACCCGCGTCTCTGAGCTGTCCGCCGCGGTTGCCCACGGACCCACAAACGCTCTTGCTATATCCCTGTCGGGAACCGTGCTTTGGGCTGATACGTCAAACACCCGTTTTGTGCTCCACGATTCCAGCGGTGCGCGCGAACTGGAATTGGAACACGAATACCCGCTGCACTCCGGGCAAGCGATTCGGCTTCAGGGCCAAACTACCGTGTTGCGAACGCGATCCGGTTTTCGGTTCGGCACCGCCGGCCCGATCATCAACAATGACGGAGTTCACGCCGTTGTCGAAAAATCCGGCACGGTGTTCCTGCGATCGGGAATGCAGCCTATCCGCCTTGAATGGTTCAATGGGGTTGAAGGCGCTGACCTTCGGCTGGAATGGGCGGGACCGGGATTCGCTCGCGAGCCGCTTCCGTACGACGTTCTACACCATGCAATCGATCCGACGAATGCGATTGGCAGCAACACCCATGGCGTTCGCTACCAATGCTTCGAAGGCAACTGGGAATCGTTGCCTGATTTCGCTTCACTTCCCGCAATCGCTTCGGGCGTCGCGGACGGATTCGACATTAGTATCCGCACCCGCCACGAACATGCCGCAATCACGTTTTCTGGCTTTCTCCACGCGGCACAGGAGGGCGTCTACACGTTCTGGCTGCGATCCGACGATGGAAGCCGCCTTCGCGTCGGCGGTCCGACGGTGACGCTCACCCCAATCGGCGAAGCGACGTTTCCCATTCCCATCCAAATTATTCCGGGTCAGCCGGTTTCCGAGGACTGTATATGGGCGCGGTCCACGGGGACCGTGGTTTTCGCGGCCGAACAGGGCACGGGCATGATCTTCGAATTGCAAGCGGGCACGGGACAAATGCGGGTGAACGTTGCCGATGCCAACGGACTTTCACCCGCAGCATTATTAAACCGCCGCGTCGAGGTGACAGGAGTCTGCCAACAAACGCACTCCGCGGACGAACAGGTTCTCGCGGGTGCCATGCTGGTTTCAAACGGACGATCCATTCGCATTGTTTCTCCAACGCAAACCGGCGCGAAGTTCGCAGCTGTGTCTCGCGAAGGGGAGTTACCCATTCTCACCACGGCTGCTGAAGTGCATCGCCTGAAACGCGATGAGGCCCAGCGGGGCTATCCCGTTCACCTGCGCGGCGTTGTAACATCCGTGTTGCCCGAACATCAGGCTTTCACATTGCAAGACGCGTCACGCGGTATTTACGTCGTCGACTTCTCCGACAGCCGGCCGTTCGCACCCGAGCTTAACGAATTCCTGGAGGTGGAAGGCGTTACGGACCCCAGCCTGTTCGCCCCGGTCGTGAACGCCCGACGCGTCCGAACGCTTGGCAGCGCGCTGACGCCGGAACCCGTGCGGCCTAATTGGGATCAACTAATAAACGGCAGTCTGGACGCTCAGTTCGTCGAAATGCAGGGAATCGTGACGGAGGTGAAATCCAATGGCATTTCAATGAGAACCCAGGGCGGAATCGTGCATGTGGATCTGCGTCTCGCGAGCGATGACACCAACCATCTCAGCTCCTGCGAGAACGCACTCATCCGCCTTCGCGGCTGCCTGTTCGCATCGTGGGATTATGTCACGCATCAGGTGCGGCCAGGCGAGGTTCGGATTTACGCTGCAACCATAACCGTCGACGCTGCCGCGCCTGAGGACCTCTTTTCGATTCCCTCCAAAACTGCGCCCGAGCTTCGCCTCTTTGACCCTCAAGCCAGCGCGTTCCAGCGGGTCAAGGTCGGAGGACAAATCCTCTACGCCCGCGGCAACGAGGCGTACATCTCCAACGGAGGTTACGGAATCCGGCTCATCAGCCGATCGCCCGTAGCACATGCAGCGGGCGATCTTGTCGAGGCCGTTGGATTTCCCGATGTATCAGGTGCGGCGCCCCTGCTCCATGAGGCGTTCATCCGCAAGATCGGCACGGCGCCACTTGCCGCGCCGACGACCTTGCGTTCCGACAACGTCCTGCACGCCCAGCTTGATGCGACTCTCGTTCGACTTGAGGGAACTCTCGTGGATGTTCGAAAAACGCCTGAGGAGTGGCTGCTCGAAATGCAAAGTGGGATCCGCACTTTCCTCGCCCGAATCGCCAGCCAGGCAAAGTTGCCGTCGCTGGATCCAGGAAGCCGGCTGGCGCTGACAGGCGTGTACGTGGCACAGCGCGGAACCCGGGCGGGTGAACCGGCGATCTCGTCTTTTGAACTCCTGGTGATGGATGCCAATGCCATTGCCATCCTGGCGCGCCCTCCCTGGTGGACTTTGGAACGCTTGCTGATCATTGTTGGCGCGCTGCTGGCAGGACTGGCGGCAACGATGCTGTGGATCACTCAATTGCATCGCAAAGTCGAACAGCGCACCGTGCAGTTGGGCGCAGAAATCCAGGAGCGGCAGCGTGTCGAACATCAGCGCGAGATGGAACAGGAACGTTCACGCATCGCGCGCGACCTGCACGACGAACTGGGCTCCGGGATCACCGAAATCGGAATGCTCGCCGCCCGTTCACGCTCTGCGACGGCGCCTGAGGAACGCCGCGCAGCATACCTGGAACAGATGAGCGCGCGCGCACGGGAACTGGTCACGGCATTGGATGAAATCGTATGGGCGATGAATCCGAAGCATGATTCCCTCGTTTCGTTGATCAGCTACTTCTCGCTCTACGCCGATCGTTTTTTGGGGCTCGCGGGGATTTCGTGGCGCCTTGATGATGGCGGCAGTCCAGGCGATCAGGTGGTCAGCTCCGGCGTGCGCCATCAATTGTTTCTTGCGTTCAAGGAAGCATTGAACAACGTGGTCCGCCACGCGGATGCATCTGAGGTGACAATCGCCATTCGGATCGTTGCTGGACGGCTGGAACTCCGAATCGCGGACAATGGCCACGGCATTCCCGCTGAGGGTCGCGCGGACGGAATGGACGGGGTGGCGAACATGAGCCATCGCATGCAGCGAATGGGTGGCTCATTCAGGATGGCGAGCACCAGTCCCGCAGGCACGGTGCTTGAATTCTCGCTGCCGACACTATGAAACCCGGAGTCACACGCATCGCGATCGTGGAGGACAACAGGATTATTCGAGAGAGCCTCGCGGAATTTGTCCAGGGCGATCCCGAATGCCAATGCGTCTGCGTCTGCGCCACGGGCGAGGAAGCGCTGAAAACCATTCCAAAACATCAACCCGACATGGTGCTGATGGACATTCAATTGCCGGGCATGTCTGGCATTGAATGTACCGCGCAGCTGAAGCAAATGCTGCCCGCGCTCCAAATCATCATGGTAACGGTTTACGAAGACACCGATCGCATCTTCAAGGCTCTCCGCGCTGGCGCCTGTGGTTATCTTCTGAAACGCTGCAGTCCTGACGAGGTGGTGCAGGCCGTTCGGGAAGTCCGGCAGGGGGGCGCGCCGATGTCGCGGGAAATTGCGCGGAAGGTGATTTTCTCGTTTCAGGAACCGGTGGCCGCCGCGGCGGAAGTCGAGGAACTCTCGAAGCGCGAAACGCAGATTCTCGAGCTTCTAGCGCAGGGCTTTTCAAACAAGGAAATCGCTGAGCGCGTCGGCGTCAGCGACGGAACGGTGCGCTGGCATCTGCGTCACATTTACCACAAGCTCCATGTTCGCTCGCGCACGGAGGCTGCGCTCAAGTTCCACTCGGCGCGTTCGGGCAACTGAGAACCACACATTTGTGAGGCTATGCGCCACGCGGCAGGCGGCGATAGTCTGATGCCAATGAAACCTGCAACCGCCTCTTTGTCGGCAGCCGCGCTCGCCTGCTCCATCTCCCTCGCGTCCGCCGCCAGTTACCCGGACGCCACTGGTGATTTTACTGGGGGATCCGGCTTTCTGGACATGACTTCAGCAACCGTGAACAACGATGCCAGCGTGCTGACGTTCACGATCAATCTCGCTTCCGATCCGTCGGTTTCTGGAAATGATTGGGCAACGCACCTCATCGGCTTCGATACGGCGGCGGCTGGAAGTGGCAACATCAGCGGCCCTGGCGGTTGGGGAAAAGACATCCAGATGAGCAGCGGCGGAATGAATTTTTTCATCGGGAACTGGTTGAACAACGGCGGCGGCAATCCTGCCGGCGCGACACTCTACAGTTGGGATGGCGCGGCGTGGAATGCCGTCACGTCCACGGGCGGAGCAAACCCGTTCAACATCACTGCTGCCGTTGACACGACTGCTGTGACGATCTCGCTCGAATACGCAGCGCTCGGACTCAGCCCTGGCGACAGTTTCAATTTCGACATCTATTCCTCAACTTCAGGTGGCGACAACGTTCTCGACGCCTTGGGCAGCAACGCCCCGCTGTCATGGAACAGTGCTCCCTACGATTCGGGGTCGGGTGTCCTCCCCTACACCATTGCGGCGATTCCTGAACCCGGCGCGTTGAGCCTTCTGTCCGCTGGCGCGCTGCTGTTCTTGCGTCGGCGCCTGAACTAATCCTTTGAAGATCGTGAATCCATTGCTCAACGGCGTGGTCCTGAAAAACCGCCTGGCCTTCACCCTGATTGAACTGCTGGTAGTGATTGCCATCATTGCGGTGCTCGCTGCAATGCTGTTGCCCTCACTCTCACGCGCGAAATTCAAGGCGAAGGAAATCAGCTGCACCTCGAATTATCGCCAATGGGGCATCGTCACGAGCATGTATGCGGGCGATGACAAGCAAGGCAGGTTCCCTTCGTACCCTGTGCCAGGGTCCGGCCGGAATGCATGGGACGTGTCGATCGACATGGCGCCAGGCCTGCAGCCCTATGGCCTGACAGCCCCACTCTGGTTTTGTCCGACGCGGCCCGCGGAATTCGATGAAGCCAACCGCTGGTCCCAATCCACATTGAACCGGCCGATCACATCCATCAACGACCTCAATCGATATCTTGCGTCCCGCTTCAACAACACGTTCGCCATCCTCAACCATGCCTGGTGGGTTCCGCGGAGGAGTGGCGGCGTGCTGTTTCCGGCTCCCGGGGCGAACGCGCGACTGACCAATGGCTGGCCAACCCGGATCGAGGATGCCAGCGCCGCGATTCAGCCGATCCTGACAGATTATTGCTTTGCACCCGGGGAACAGAAGGACACTGCGCGGGCCGGCGCCGGGCATTCGATTGGCAACAAGGTCTTGTCCGTCAACCTCGCTTTTGCCGACGGGCACGTGGAAACCCGGCCTTTCAAGCAGATCCAGTGGCAATACTACGGGAATACGACTGCGTTTTACTAAAGCCAAAAACCATACATTTGGCAGGCTGGCAGCCTATCCCAAAATAAGCGATAACGGCTCTCCATCGCACAATTCCAAACCATGTTTCGGGTTCGCATTTTAAATTTATGAAAACCTTCTCGCAGGCAGTGTCGATTCTTGGCCTCGCCGCGGCTCTCGTGCTGCCGGCTTCCGCCGTGCAGGTGACGTTTCAGGTAAACATGGAAGTGCAGGCGGCTCTTGGCCTTTTCGATCCGGGCAACGATCTCGTCTACATTGGCGCCTCCTTCAACGGATGGAGTGAGACCGCGTCGCAACTGTTTCCCACAACGACCAATGCCCTCGTCTATGAAGGCACGTTCGAAGTGGGCGCAGCGGGATCTTTTCCAAACTACAAGTTCATCAAAAACCGCTTCGGGGGTGGCGTTCAATGGGAGAACAATGGCGTCGGAGAGGGCGGAGCCCAAAACAGATTTTTCGAAGTACCCGCCGCCGATTCCGTGCTGCCCGTTGCCTGGTTCAACAACATCACCAACGTCAACGTGAACCACCAACTGGTGACGTTCCAGGTCAACATGTCCGTCCAGATTGCGCAGGGCACCTTCGATCCCGATAACGGCACACTTTGGATTGCCGGCGATGCCATCAATGACTGGGATGTCGATATTTCGCCGATATCGCTGACACGCAGCCTAAGCGATACGAACGTGTGGACCACGACGCTGGACGTCACAAACCTCGTGGGCAGCACCGTGTCGTACAAATACATTCTCAACAGCACTTGGGAGACGATCGACAATCGAACATTCATCATGCCGTCCACGGCAACGAATCTGCCCGTTGTTTTTTTCAACAACGTGACGAACACCGCCTCGCCCATTCCACTCACGTTCAGCGTGAACCTGGGCGTGCAAATCGCCCGAGGCAATTTCAACCCGGAAAACGGTGATGTGGTCGAGGTGCGCGGGTCCTTCCTCATGGGCCCGGGAAGCACCTGGCTCGGCGGCTTCGTCCTGACCAACGATCCCGCGAACCCGCTGATTTACAGCGGCACCATTGTCGACACCAACGACGCTGTCGGAAGCCAGGTTCAGTATCAATTCGTCCTCAACAACGGCACAACCTGGGAAGCCACTGGCAATCGGATTGCCACCCTCTCGACCACGAATGCGGTCGCATTCCCGACAGCCTTTTTCAGCAACATCCCGGACCTTGGTGCGGTAACGGTCGAGACCATCGCCGCATCCGAAGCTGCGTTGAGTTGGACTGCAGGGCCGCGTGTACGTCTGCAAAGTTCGGGCGACCTCACCTCCTGGAACAACGTCGCCGACACTGAAGGCCAGGCCGCCGTAAACGTCAACCTGAACGAGAATGCGCGGTACTTCCGCCTGGTAGGACCTTGAGGGTTGCGTGATGGCGTTTGTGCAAAGAATCGTTTGGTCGCTGTTGGTCGCGGGCATCGTGGTCGCAACCAGTCACGTTTCCGGTGCGGAGTTCATCGCCGGAGCTGACATGTCGCACCTCCCGTTTTTTGAGAGCCGAGGCGTCGTTTATCGTGACAATGGTCAGGCCCGCGATGCTCTGGATCTTCTCAAGGTTCGCGGCATCAACTGCGTCCGCCTCCGTCTGTTCACCAGCAGCGCAGCACAGGCGGCAAACAATCCCTACAACTACATCAACAACCTGGATTACACGCTGCCCCTCGCGATTCGTGCGAAGAATGCCGGGTTCCAGATCCTTCTCGATTTTCATTACTCCGATACCTGGGCCGACCCCGGCCATCAGCAGAAACCAGCCGCGTGGAGCGGCCTTACCTTTTCTGAGCTTGTGCAGCAGATGCGCAGCTACAACAGCAACACAATTGCTGCATTTGATGCCGCGGGTGTGATGCCGGAATACGTCCAGGTCGGAAACGAAATCACGGGAGGCATGCTGTTCCCCGATGGCGCCAACACCAACAGCTCCCAATGGAACAAACTTGCGCAGTTGATGTCGGCTGCAATCAACGGCATCAAGGACGCCGCGGGAACAAACATGCCGAAGATTGTGGTGCACATCGATCGGGGAGCGCGCTGGGACACGACACAATGGTTTTTCGACAACCTGGCCCAGCGCTCCGTGCCATTCGATATCATTGGCCAAAGTTATTATCCATGGTGGCACGGCACACTGCCGGCATTTGAGAATTGCCTGACCAACACGGTCCGGCGTTTCAACAAGCCGGTTCTGATCGCGGAGACTGCGTTTCCCTGGACGAATTCCACAAACATCTTCGGCATTCCTGCAACGACGAACGGCCAGGTGGAATTCGTTGCCGAACTGGCGAAGATCATCAAGCGCCTGCCTCCCGGCAAGGCCGCGGGCGTTGTTTGGTGGGGAACGGAATACCAGCAGGTGAACGGCGTTCCCACCGCGAGTTTCCAGTACAAATCGTTCTTCCGAACGGGAGGAAATATCCTTCCTGTAGCAGCCGTGTTTGGCCAGCTGGCTGCGCCCGCGCAACTTCAGGCGGCCGCCGATCCCGCGGGCTTGCGGCTTGAATGGCCCGTCGGGGGCGCAGGCATGGAACTGAGGAGTGCCTCGGGTCTGGATGTCGCCGACAACTGGTCGCCTGTGACAAACCCGGTGCAGAGCGCCGGCGGAACGTTCAGCACCGTCGTGCCGCTCGAAAGCGGGCAGCGCTTTTTCAGACTGGAAAAGAATTGAAATGAATCTTCGTTTGCGCCCTGCCCGGACGCTCTTCGCAGCGTTGCTGTTCGCAGCTTCTGCATTCGCCGAACGCCAAACAATCTCCTTCAATCCAGACTGGAGGTTCACGCGCGGCGATGCTGCCGCGGCAGAGCGGCCCGATTATGAGGATCAGCAATGGGAAAGGGTCACGCTGCCGCATACCGCACGAGTGGAAGCCCTGGTTGCAGGAAAGAACTCCCCGCAATGGCAGGGTCTCTGTTGGTATCGCAAGGCTTTCACATTGCCCACGTCTGCAGCGGGAAAGGAAGTCGTTCTTCATTTCGAAGGGGCGATGAACACCGCTGAGTTTTGGCTGAACGGAGAATTCCTCGGCAGGCACATGGGAGGATATCTTCCTTGCGTGCTCGACATTTCAGCCGCGGTGCTGCCGGGCAAAACCAACCTGATCGCCGTCCGCCTGGATAATCGTGACAATCCAATCACAGGACCCAAGCCGCTGCCGGAACTCGACTTCAACCTGTATGGCGGCCTTTACCGCGGCGCCCGCCTGATCATCAAGGACCGGCTGAACATCAGCGATCCCATCCTCGCCAACAAAGTTGCCAGTGGCGGTATTTTTGTGTCGTTCCCTGCAGTTTCCAAATCTCAAGCAACAGTCCGCGTTCAGACGCACCTGCACAACAAGCACCAGGAATCGCGAAGGTTCCAGCTGCGCACCACCTTGCTGGATTTCCAAAATCGCGAGGTGATTCCATCAGAGTCCACCGGCCAAACGTTGCAGCCGGGTGAGGATCGCGAGGTCGTTCATGAGCTTGTGGTCGCCAATCCCCGGCTCTGGTCGCCAGGCGCTCCGCATTTGTACAACGTGCGAAGTGAAGTGCTCGCGGGTGAACACGTCGTCGACTCGGAAACCACGCGCATTGGAATCCGCCGCATCGAAATGACAAAGGACGGCTTTTGGATCAATGGTGAGAAGATGTTCCTGCGCGGCGTGAATCGACACCAGGAATATCCATACATCGGCAACGCACTTTCCGACGCGGCGCAATTTCGCGATGCACTCAAGATCAAGTCAGCCGGGTTCGATTACATCCGGCTCTCACATTACCCGCAGTCCCGAGCCTTCATGAACGCATGCGACGAACTGGGGCTCGTGGTGATGAACTGCCTTATGGGCTGGCAATTCTTCAATAGCGATCCCGCCTTTGCCGAACTCAAGCTCAAAGAGTGCCGGGAACTGATCCGGCGCGACAGGAATCATCCTTGTGTGATTCTTTGGGAAACATCGCTGAACGAAAGCGCGATGCCGCGCGAATTCATCGCGCAAGCACAGAAACTTTCGCATGAGGAATATCCCGGCGACCAGATGTTCACCTGCGGCTGGACCCGGGGTTTTGATGTCTTCATCCAGGCACGCCAGCACGGCGGCTGCAAACGCGTCAGGGACATTCCGTGCCTCGTCAGCGAGTATGGGGATTGGGAATATTTCGCGCAGAACGCAGGGCTCGAGCAACACCGCTGGAAGGATCTTCAACCCGCCGAGCGCAACAGCCGGCAGTTCCGCGGCGATGGCGAAATCCGCCTCCTTCAACAGGCACTGAATTTCCAGGAAGCCCACAATGACAACCTGAAAACCACCGCCTTCGCCGATGGCTTGTGGGTGATGTTCGATTACAACCGCGGATATGCCGAAGACATCGAAGGATCGGGCGTGATGGACATCTTTCGCCTGCCGAAATTCAGTTACTGGTTTTATCGAAGCCAGCGGACGCCAGGCGAGCCGCTTTGGAATGGAGCTGTGGAACCGATGGTGTTTATTGCGAACCATTGGACGGCTGAATCACCGCTGGATGTGCGCGTGTTCAGCAATTGCAAAGAGGTCAGCCTTTTTTTGAACGGCTTACTGGTGGAACGCCGGCAACCTGACACCGATCGGTTTTCCACAAACCTCAAACATCCTCCTTTCACTTTCACCCTGAAGGAATACAAGCCCGGCCAACTGCGCGCCGTCGGACATATCGGAAGCAGGGATGTTGCAAGCGCTGAACGCCGAACCCCGGGCGCTGCCACGCGAATCCAACTGCAGTTTGATCTTTCCGGGAAACCGTTCGCGGCCAGCGGGAAGGATGCGGTGTTCTGCCATGCTGAACTTCAGGACAAAGACGGAACAACGGTTTCGATTCAACCCGAAGTGGCGTATGGAACGATGGGACCTGTGGCGTTCATGGGCACCAACTCGCTGTTCGCGGAGGCAGGGATCGCGACAGGGCTCCTGCAAACCGAAACTGCCAATCCTGAATGCGCGGTGTACGCGCTCACGATTGTGCCTGGAGAAAACCAGTGGCGCGTGATCGGCGCCGGTGGAACTCCGGGTGACCGGGCCGTTCCCTCGTTTGAACTCCGCTACACGACCGATGGCACCGTGCCAACAAGCTCCTCACGGAAATTCACCCAACCTGTCCGCCAGTCGGAGACGATCCACGCCGGATTGTTTGTGAACGAAAAACTGGTCGTCGCCGTCAAGGCAGCTTCAAACAATGGTCCCATGAGCTCGAACTAAGCCCGGGTGCAGCTATGCCAGGTTAATGCCGCCTGAGGTGCAATCGATGGTCTACGCGACGGGTCTGATGGTACTCCAGAGGGGGAAGTTCCGTGAGCGTCGGAGATTGCGTTTCGTTCAATGTGGTTTTCGCCAGGCCCTGAAGAGCCTCCCATCGTGGCCATTCAAGACTCGGCGCATGCGTGATCTGTCGCAAGAGGCTGCGCCACTCAATGATGATTCGGTCAATATCCCCCGCCCCTGTTCGATCAGTAACCCAGGCGTGTTTGCTCGCGGGATTGCGATGCACCGCAGCTACAACGGCTTCGGCTCCGGCGCCATATTTTGGCGGCATTCCGTTATCGAGATAACCCGGGATGCTCTGCAAACCGAACTTTTGATGGCACGCAATCGCGAGCCTGCCGCTCCAACGATTGTCGTCGCCACAAAACCGGAATCCTGCGTCCAGGTTCGCGAGGTCATAGATCAACTCCTCCAAGGGGTAACCCTCATCCTCAAGAGCCGCGGAGATGGCAAGACCGTCGCCCTGTGAGAAAAAACTGACAAGCCGGCCTCGAAGCGTTGGAACTCCAGCCGCATCGACAAGGTTCAAGCGGCGCCAGAGTAGCGCGGTGCCCGTCGCCGTCGATAACCGTTTGCAGACCGGCACCAGCGAGCATTCAGCGCAGTCATACGGCAACACTTCGCGCTCGCGCGGGCGCCACAACGCAACGCCATGGCGATCGACAGGAACCCGCATCGTGAGATTCGCCAGGCTCACCAGCGTGATGATCTTGTGCCCCTGCTGTTCAAATCGCACCACGGGCGTCCTCAGTTGTTCCAGCTTCCGTGACAGCAACGGCACAATCTGCGTCTCCCAAAGTTCAGGTGTCGTCTGGCGTCCCTCCCAATTGGTCAGGCGCCGCACCCATTTCGCAATAATCAATCGATTGTCCTGCAACTGATCCGCAACCGTCGAAGCGCGGCCGTAGATCCTCAGTCCGTTCTCGTGGCCAATGGGTGTGAGAATTCCCGTTCCAATTTTCTCCAGCGCCGCAGACTCGCTCAAAACGGATCGCAACTTGACCGTCATTTCGTTCTGCTTCACCGCGTTCCCATCGCCTCCGCCGGTTTCCAATCCTGATTGCATCGAAGGCTCTGGCATTGCGGGCGACGCAATGAAAACCTCCCGCAAAGACCTTTCGAGGGGTGCAGGAGTCGGCTCCCACTCACCGCGGCTGTTCACCATCTCGCGAACCAGCCGCCGCACGTGCCTCGCGCGCTCCGCATCGGTCTTCAACCCGCACGGCACAATTGGATGTTTGAGCGACTCTTCCACGCCCAGAAAGATCGGCCTCACCGTGAACAGGCGCTCCTGCACCCTCACTGCCTCGGCAAAAGGATCCCGCTCATTCTGCGCGGCCACGGCCATCAGGTTCAGCAAGGCGCCCCAATCCACGGCACCTGTCCGCGACAAATGACACGCCCGCGCATCGAGCAGGCGCAGCTCGTTTGCCGATATGATCACGTACCCCGTCTCGTCCAGGCCGCGCCGCCCGGCGCGGCCAAACATCTGAAGAATCTCGTCCGAACGCAGCGGGTGTTCGATATTATCGCGTCGATACGAATCCGCCGCGAGTGCCACGCTCCGCAAGGAGAAGTTGATTCCCGCCGCAAGTCCCATGGTTGCCACCACGACGCGAAGCTGGCCTGCCTTGGCGAGAGGTTCGATCACACCCGCGCGCGCCGCATAACTCAGCCCGCTGTGATGAAAGCAGACGCGGCTCTTCAAAAGCTTTGTCAGGTGATCCCCAACGATCAACTTCTGTTCGACACTCAGCTGCAACGGGTTCGGATTCGGCAGCTGCCGCGCGAGTTCGGCCGCCATCGATTCGGCTGATTGACGGCGCGGGGCGAACACCAGGACCGGCCCGAGGTCTTCCGCCAGCGCCTTCGCAAGCAATCGCGGCCAGTATCCCCTCACCTCGCTCGGGACATGGTAACTCAGCTGTTTGCCGTGAACTTCTTCAAGCGGAACGGGACGATGCTCGTAACGCACCATGATCGCCTTGCGCCCGAGACGTTGCAGCCAGCGCGTGACGTCCTGTGGATTTTCCACGCTCCCACTCAGGAGCAACAGCTGCGTCTGCGGCGGAGCCAGGGCCAGCGCCAGCTCATAATTCAGCCCGCGATCAGGGTCCCGAATCATCTGGTATTCATCCACAACCAGCAGCGCGGGACCGTCGCCGCGAATCAAACGGTTCTTCTGTGTTTCAAGAGTCGCAACGAGGATGGGTGCGTCCAGGTTTTCTGAGAGATCGCCCGTCGCAATACCCACATCCCAGCCGCGCGCCCGCCACTCTGCAAGTTTGTCGTTGGCAAGGGCACGCGTGGGAACCGTGTAAATGGCCTGGCAGCGATTCTTCCCCTGGTTGGACCAGAGTTCAAAGATCAACGTCTTTCCCGCACCCGTCGGAGCGTGGACGACCACGTCCTTGCCTTCGCGCAAAGCGGTGACCGCCTGCTGCTGCCAGAGATCAGGGACTACCACCTGGTTGAGCACAGGCGAAAGCTGCGAATCAAGCGACTGCACGCCCACAACATACCGAACGCCGCGGAAACGGAAACGGGCAAAACCGAGCGGTTCGACCATGAGCACGCCCGCTCGCTATGACCGAAGCCGCTGCACTCCGTCGAAAGCGTCTGCAACTCTCAATCCGTTGTCGCGTGTCACTCTGGCTCGAATTTGCTGTGGCCTGATCATCAACAGGTTTGACTTGATCTGAGCCCAACTTTAGATTGCTCGCGCATGTTAGCTGCTGAATCCAACGTGGGGACGGCGCCTGCTACCGAGGGTTTAAGCTCAGAAGCAGCGTTATCTTGGAAGCAGATCGTTGAACCCGTAGAACCGTTCCTCGAAGCCGTTCATCTTCGCCTTCGCAAGCAGGTCGATGAGTTCGATCCAGCAATCGCGCCTTATGCCGAGTATTCGCTGAATGGCAATGGAAAGAATCTTCGACCCGCGTTAGTCGCTCTTTCCGCCAATTCACTGGGAAAGATGTCTGATGCCCACGTGACGGTTGCGGTCATAATCGAGATGGTTCACCTCGCAACTCTCGTTCACGACGATGTGATGGACGAGGGAGAGATTCGGCGGGGACGCCCCACCATGGCGGCAAATTGGGGTAATGAAATTGCGGTGTTGTTCGGCGACTGCCTTTTTGCGCAGGCCTTGAAGCTGGCGGCAAGTTTCCCAACTCCAGAAATCTGCCGCGCGGTCGCAATGGCCACCAACACCGTCTGCTCGGGCGAAATCCTTCAAACTCAGCAACGTCGCAACTTCCAATTTTCCAAAGGGGAATATTTCCGCGTGCTGGAAATGAAGACGGCCGAGTTGTTTTCCCTCTCCTGCGACCTCGCCGCTTTTCTCGCGGGCGCCACACCCAGCCAGCGCAATGCCTTGAGGCAGTTTGGAATGGTTTTTGGAACTGCCTACCAGGTTTACGATGATTGCGTCGATTTGTTTGGATCGGAAGCCGTTGCTGGCAAGTCCCTTGGAACCGACCTCGCAAAAGGAAAGCTGACGCTGCCGATGCTCCTGCTCTGGGAACGGGCGACCGATCCCGAGCGCCGCCAGCTCCAGGAACTGATTCGCGACTGGAAACCGAGCGGATTTGCTGTCGTAAGTGCCATGCTGGCCCGATACGATGCGCTCGCTCCTTCCGCGGAGACGATTCACCAGTATCTTCTCAAAGCCCGGCAATTGCTCGGGACCTTGCCCGAATCCCATGGCCGCGCGTCCCTGCTCGGCCTGACCAGCTATTTGGATCGCCAAACGGATGCGCTCACGGCGCCTGACATCGGTCTATGACGATTATGACCGATCCGGAAACCGGCAAAGCGCCGAAAGCCCACGCTCCGGAGCCGGCAATCCCCGCGGGTCCAGTCGCTGCCGAGGAATCATCAAGCGCACCTGCTTCGGATGAAATGCAGTTGGTCGCACGGGCGCGCAAGGGTGACATGGCTGCTTACGATGACCTGGTCCAGCGTTACCAGCAGCGTATTTACGCCACCGTATATCACATGACGGGCAACCATGAAGATGCCAACGATCTCGCGCAGGAGGCGTTCATCAAAGCGTATCACGCGCTCAATTCTTTCAAAGGCGGTTCCAGCTTTTATACGTGGGTCTACCGGATCGCGGTGAACAAAACGATCAACTTCCTCAAGCAGCGGAAGAATCGCACCCACTTGAGCCTCAACGATTTGGACTTCAACGCGGAGAATGATCCCGACCTGGTTTCATTGATATCCGACAAAACGCCACGGCGTGAAGTGAACCTGACGGAATTGCAGGAAAAATTGAACGAGGCCATGCAACGCCTGTCAGAACATCATCGATTGGTAGTGACGTTGCACGATGTGCAGGGCCTGTCCCATGAAGAAATTGCGAAAATCATGGAATGCAATATTGGAACCGTCCGCTCACGGCTCTTTTATGCCCGCCAGCAGCTTCAGGGTTACCTGTCCGATTATTTGAAGTAGCTAGTGAGCACATTGTTTTTTTGAGCACGTTGTATGAACCCGGATTCACAAGACTTTAAGCAGTTGCGTCAGCTTCTCGCCCTCAAACGCCACGAGCAGCCGCCCCCCGGATACTTTCACCATTTCTCCCGCGAAGTCATTGTGCGCATCAAAACCGGGGATTCGGGCGAAAAAGTTCCGTCGAGCTGGATCGAGCGCCTTTGGGCGATGTTGGAAGCCAAGCCGATCTTTGCGGGCGCACTCGGTGCCTCCGTATGCGCGGTTTTGATATCGGGGTTTGTGAATGCTGAGGAGACCGCCGGGGTTGCCACGGCAACCGGATTGCAGCCGCTTCCCAGCGGCGGTCATGGCGGCTTTACTCCCGGTGTCGCAATGGCTTCCGCCGATGCGCTTTCAGCAGACGAACCGACGCTGAATACCAGTCCTGCAGAGGCCAGCCTTGAAAGCCTTTTCGAATTCCGCCCGGGCCGCCTCAACGCCCTTCCCGCAAACAACTGGGTGGTGCCGGCAAATTGAATCCGGTCTATGAAGCCGGTCTAGAGCATCACGCGGATCGCCGTCCCCTTATCAACGCGGAAGAGATCTTTGCAGTCTCGGCCTTATCCCGGGTCCCCCCTCATACGAGCCACACGAGCGGGCTCACGTGTGCAGCAGGACATCGCGGCGCCAGATCCCCTATTCTTCGCGCGAGAATGCCAGGCCGAGCAGTTCTCCGCCAGTCACCTGCAACCGGCTGCCGTGAATCTCCGCAGACAATTGTTCAGTCTTGCCGTCAATCGTCACCGTGAACTGATACGTCCCGCTCTGCTCCTTCCACTCGCCCTGGTTTGATTGGATATTCGGGGCAAGGGTGCCGGACCGGGCAAAAGGAATGCCCTTGAAGAATACCTGCTGCTCAGGCGTGACAATGAGAACTCCGCCCGACGCTGCCGCTGTCAAAAGCGCCTTGCGTTGCGCCATTTCTCTCGAGGACATCGTCGGCTTTTCGCGGCGAAACAGCCCCAGACTGCCGTTCACATCAAAAGTCCATCGTCCGAGGATCCGTTCCGTGTACTTTGTCGATGTTCCATTCGTAAGGAACCCGTGAAGATCCTTCAGGTTCGGCAAGATCGCCGATTCAATACTCTTAACAACCTCGCGGTTGTTCAAAATGGCCTGGACCTTCGGATATTTCAGCACCTCGGAAATAGAGGCGCCCTGCTCGCGCAACTGTGAGAACCCTTCGTCATTGGCGAGGTCCTGAAGCTCCGGCCGCTCCGCCAGACCAAGCAACCCGGGATAACGCTGAAGCCGCTGCTCCAACGCAGGTGTCTGGAAGAGCAGGCCCGCCACGTCGGCGGCATCATAATATTCAGCCGGCGTGTCATCGACGGATTTGGCGACTTTCGACATTCCTGTCCCTTGCAGGTCTTTTCCGAGCCGATTCACCATGCGCACGCTCCGCGCATCGGAATCAGTCTGCGCCTGAAATGTCCAGTAGCTCAGCATGTAAATCGCCTGCGAGACCAAAACCATGTATGCGATGGCATTCAAGGTGCCCAGGCACATTCCGAGCCTTGAATTCAACCGTTCCCAAAGTGCCAGCCGCAGATCCCCCGCCTTGTATTTGTAATGAACTTCAACCTTCTTGTGGATGAACAGCCCCGCGACCTTCGAAAGGGTCAAGATAAGGACAAAGACCAACAGCGCAGGAACAAACCAAAGCAGGACGGGGTTCTTCATTCCTATCGCGCTGAACACCGGCTTGAGAAGATTTCCAATCGGTCCGGCGAGCAAAGTTCCGAGGACAATTCCCACAAACGACGCAGCCACGCGTATGGCACCTTGACGCAACCCGAGGCCAATCAACGAAGCCACCAGCAGCACGGCTAAAATCCAGATCGTCATGCAGTCCAGTTAAATTCATTCGCCGCAAAGGGCAATTGGAAAATGCCGGCGTCCACGATCATTACGATCCGTCGTGCTGTCACTTGTCGCGGAACGGCAACAAGTGAACCTTCGTCTGGCTGAAAGCCTGGTCCAATGCCTGCGCCAGTGTCGCGGCCTGATCCAGCGCTCCGGCGCGCCCCAGCTCCTCCAGTTGCTGCGCCAGTTCCACGACCCGCTTCGCGCCAAGGTTCAAGCTCATGCTTTTCAACGCGTGGGCGTTGAACGCCAGCTTCACTGGATCCTTCAAGGAATCGTGGATCATCGCGATCCTTTGCGGCGCGCCTTCGAGGAATAAATCCACCAATTCGCGCACGATGCTGACGCCGTTTGACGGCGGCATTTCGCCTAGTTCATCGAGAATCGATTCATCCAGGAATTCGTGGCGTGGTGCGACGGGTGCCCGAAGCAGGAAGGCGGTTTCGAACTTCCGTTTGCGCGCCGGCCCCCAGCGTTCCAAGGCATTCTGCAATTCCGCGATGCGGACAGGCTTGGTGATGTAGTCGTCCATTCCAGCCTCCAGGCACTTCTCGCGATCCCCGAGCAAAGCGTTTCCCGTCATGGCAATGATGCAGGGCCTCTTCTCCTGCGGCCAGCGGCTGCAGATCTGCCGCGTTGCTTCAAGCCCATCCATTTCCGGCATTTGCACGTCCAGAAATATGATGTCATACGCCTTTCGTTCGAGCGCCTGCAGGACTTCGACGCCGTTGTTCGCAACGTCTGCGCGATATCCGAGCTTCTGCAGCACGCTAAGGCCGACCTTCTGATTGATCGGGTTGTCATCGGCGAGAAGCAATCGCAGTGGCAGGCGCTGTGCAAAACCCGCATCCAGAACGGGAGCAGTCGGCGCCTTCTTTTCCCGCTGCAATTGGATGTTCAACGCGCGACAAATCGCATCGAGCAACTGGCTGGGCCTGATGGGCTTGTGAACGTAAACGGTAATGCCGGCCTTCATCGGCCGTTCGTCATCCCCACGCAACCGGACCCCGGATAACAAAATCATCGGCATCTCGTCCGACTCCGGCACTTGACGCATCTCCTCCGCGAGAACCAGTCCATCCTTGCCCGGAAGCTGCATGTCGATGATGGCAACGTCGAACGGTCCTTTCTCCCGCACCAGGGTCATCGCCGAATTGCTGTGCCCCGCCACCGAAACCGTCATTCCCCACTGCTCCGCCCGATGACGCATCAACCCGGCATTGGTGGAATTATCCTCGACGATCAACAATCGCTTGCCCACGAGTTGCGGTTGTTGCGACTGCCAGTGGGCGGGTGCGTTGGCCTGCGCGGCTCGTACCGCAATGGTGAAATGAAACGTGGCGCCACGCCCTTCAGCGCTTTCCACCCAGATCTTCCCACCCATCAATTCCGACAGCCGCTTGCAAATCGCAAGGCCAAGGCCGGTCCCGCCGTAATGCCGCGTGGTCGATGCATCCACCTGCTGGAACGACTTGAACAACCGATCCTGCTTGTCGACTGCGATGCCGATGCCCGTGTCGTGAACGGAAAAATGCAGCAACCACTGCTCGGGATGGCGAAGGAATTCAGTGTCCTGTTTGTGATTCGGCTCGAGCACGCGGGTGCCGCGGGCGGTGGGACGGACCTGGATCACCACCTCGCCTTCATGCGTGAACTTCACTGCATTGCCAACCAGGTTGACAATGATCTGCCGCAGGCGGGTGACATCGCCCACGAGGATCTTTGGGATCGCATCGTCGACGAGGTATGCGAGATCGAGATGCTTCTCCGCGGCCTTCGGTGCGAGCAGATCCAGCGCTTCCTCCACGCACGTGTGCAATTCGAAGGGATGATGTTCCAGTTCCAGTTTGCCCGATTCAATCTTGGAGAAGTCCAGGATGTCGTTGATGATCGTCAACAAGGCGTCCGCACTGCTGCGCGTCGCCTCCACATACTCGCGCTGCTCATCCGTCAACTCCGTGTCCAGCAGCAATGCCGTCATTCCGATAACGCCATTCATTGGCGTTCGGATTTCATGGCTCATGTTCGCGAGAAATTCCGACTTCGCGAGCGTGGCTTCCTCCAGTTTCTGGTTCAGTGAGATCAGCGCCCGGTTGCTTTCAATCCACTGCTGCTGGCTCTCGCGCAGCGCGCGATACGCCGCGTCCCGCTGCAACTGGTTCAAATACGCCTTGGAGTGGTAACGAATCCGCGCAATCAACTCGATCCGATCGGGCAGTTTGATCAGGTAATCGTTGGCTCCGACTGCAAACGCATGGCTTTTTACGTGCGGGTTGTCGTTGCTCGACAAGACGATGATCGGAGTCTCGCGCGTCGGCGGATTCGCCCGAAACTGGTTCACCAGCATCAATCCGTCCGCATCCGGCATCACGAGGTCGAGCAAGATAACCGTGGGCTTCAACTGGTTCGCTGCCGCAAGTGCATCGCCGGCCTTCTGGCAAAAATGGAAATCGATGTCGGTCTGGTTGGCGAGTGCCAGCCGGATATTTTCGCTCACCGAAGGCTGATGATCCACCAGCAGGACAACAATGTGATATTCGGGAGAAGGCAGCGAATGGCCGGAGAGCAGCGGCTGGGGGCAATTGATGGGTTCGTCGGCCATGTGTCTGTGACGCTCCGAAACTAAAAGTTCACCGGCCGAACTCAAGACCGATCTGCTGCGGTGTTGTGCGGACGAACGTCCGTACAAGCGACAGCATCGGCCTCAAAAGCAAAGGCGCTGAGCCTTCGCCCAGCGCCTTGAAAATCCGCGAAACTCTTAACCTTTCGCTGCCTCCCCAGGAATCGGGAAAACCTCCTGCGGCGCGACCACCTTTCCGCTCTCAAAATCGGCAGCCGATGGCGAAAGAGAAAGATTGTACCATTGCGAACTCGTATTGCTGACGAGATCGCTCCAGCGCACGAGCTGCCCTGTGTAGGCAGCGATGCGTCCCATCAAGGCAGTCAGCGTCGATTCCGCAACGTCACGCGTTTCGTTCAGCGGTTTGCCTTTCACAATACTGTCAAGCAGATCCACCTGTTCCTGGACCTGGCCGTTGTTGTGCGTCTTGAACTCAGGAATTTTCAACCCCCCGAGCTTCGCCGATTGCATGCGGCCGCCGCCATACGTCGCTCCTTCCGTGCCAATAAAGAATTCACCCACGGAATCGTAACATCCATTCACCTGGCGGCACATGCTGTGGATGTGGCAATCCTCGCCGTAATTATAATCCACGCTGAAGAAATCAAACTGGTTGCCCGTCTGCCGCCGCGCGCGCGAGCCGAATCCAACCGCGGAGACTGGCGTCCGCCCGATAAACCAGTTCGCCACGTCGAGGTTGTGAACGTGCTGCTCGACGATATGGTCACCCGAGGTTTCAACGAAGCTCGTCCAATTCCGAATCATATAGCTCGCGTCAGTGTCATTTTCCTGGCGCCTGCGAAACCAGAGGCTGCCCATGCACCAGCTGACTGTCCCGCCCGTGATCCGGCCAATCGCGCCTTCGGCGATCGCACGCTGGTTCCGCATGTAATTTCCGCTGTGGCGCCGTTGCGTGCCCGCGACAACAGACAATCCCTTTTTTTGAGCTTCAGCGCCCAGCTCGATGACCTTGCGCGCGCCAACGGGATCCACCGCCACGGGTTTCTCGATAAAAATGTGTTTTCCCGCTTTGACCGCGGCTTCGAAATGGACGGGTCGAAAATTCGGCGGTGTCGCGAGAACAACGATGTCCACGGGCTGCGAAACGAGATCGTGGTATGAGGCAGGTCCCGTGAAGACGCGTTCCGCGGCAACGTTGTACTTCTTGGCGGCGGCCTGTGCCCGGTCCGGCATGAAGTCCGCCAGCGCATAGATTTCAATTTCGTGGCCCAGTATCTTCCCGGCTTCGGTGATATCATTCATGGCGCCCGTGCCGCGTCCACCGCAGCCAATCACCCCGATTCGGAACTTCCGTGGCGCATTTTGAGCGCTGATATTGAATAGCGGAACGGTGGAAACGGCTGCGCTGGCGAGGGCCACGCTGTTGATAAATTTTCTGCGGGAGAGGTTGGACTCGTTCATAGGTTTCTGTTTTTTACCGGCGGTTGGAGCCGGATTCGGTGTTCTTGGATTCAGCAACAGACGCAGCGCGCGTTCGGCGGGTGACAGTCAACGGCTTTGCGCGGGTCCGGTGCAATCTCACGCGCCAAGGGAACACGAACAGCACCAACGGCTCAAGCCCCATTCGCGCGATCAAGCCAGCGGCTTCCGCCGGCCTCACGGGCAATCAACCCACTTCCAACTTCAAGCACCACACGCAAGCCTCGGTCACCGATGCGGAGCCGGCGCGCAACACGACCTCATCTGATTTCTCGCACATGGCGCGGATTCTCCTGCGTTGCCATGGGTTTATTCAGCGGATGCTCCGGCCCTCAGTCCGCGCTCGATCCCGCCGGCCCACAGGCGCAAAGCCTTGGCGCACTCTTTTGGTGGATGACCGCCGGCACCGCCATTATCTGGCTCGCCATGATCGCGCTGACGATCTACGCGATCCGCGTCGAACCCGATCCCGCAAAGAATGCGGGGCGCAGTCGGATGTTGATCGTCGTTGGGGGAACGCTGATCCCAACTGTCGTGCTGGCTGTTTTACTTACTTACGGTCTTGCAATGCTGCCCGCGATGGTCGCACCCGCACCCGCTGGAAGTCTGCGAATCAGGGTCATTGGCGAACAGTGGTGGTGGCGGGTGCAGTATGAACGCGAGGGGCGTCTCGTCGAACTCGCCAATGAAATCCGGATTCCTGTCAACGAACCCGTGCAATTCGAATTGATGAGTTCCAATGTGATCCACGCATTCTGGATTCCGTCCCTCGGGGGGAAGCGTGATATGATTCCAGGTCGCGTCATTCCGATCGCGCTGACGGCAAGCCGGACAGGATTGTTTCGCGGCGTTTGCGCCGAATATTGCGGCGCGTCGCACGCGTTGATGAGTTTCATCGTCGAAGTCATGGAAAAGCCGGCGTTCGAAAGCTGGCTTGAACAACAGGCCGCTGACGCAAGGATTCCTTCCAACGACGACGCGCTCCGCGGGCAACACCTGTTCGTCGAAAACGGTTGCGGCGCCTGCCACACCGTTCGAGGAACCCCTGCTTCTGGAACGATGGGCCCGGAACTGACGCATGTCGGAAGCCGCTTCAGCCTCGGCGCAGGTGTGCTGACGAATGACCTTTCCGCGCTTGAAAAGTGGATCGCCAGCCCCGACCGCATCAAACCTGCCGCGCACATGCCCGCTTTCGGGATGCTCCCTCCCGCTGATCAGCGCGCGCTGGCCGCATACCTGAAAGGACTCGAATGAGCCGGCGGCGCGAAAACGAACCAGGTTCACCCGATCGCGATATCTCGCCCCTCACGGAGGCACCGCCAGCAGAGTTGCAAAAGGCGCAACAGAATCGACTCCGCGCAGTGTGGCAATCGCCGCGCGGATGGCGGTATTGGTCCGATGTCAACAACACGCAGGTCGGAGTTTGGTACACCGCGACGGCGTTCCTCTTCTTTCTCTTCGGCGGCGTCCTCGCACTGCTCATCCGAATACAACTTGCAGTTCCCGGAAACACATTCCTCTCGGCGGACACCTACAACCAGGTCTTCACGGTGCACGGTTCCGTGATGATGTTCTTATTCGCGATTCCAATCTTTGAATCCATCGCCGTGATTTTCCTCCCGCAAATGCTCGGCGCCCGCGACCTTCCATTTCCCCTGCTCTCCGCTTTTGGTTATTGGTGTTTTCTGCTCGGCGGAATTTTTCTTTGCGGCTCCATCTTCTTCGATGCCGCGCCCAAAGGCGGCTGGTTCATGTATCCACCCCTCACGTCGCAATATCAACCTGGCTTGGGCGTTGATATCTGGCTGCTCGGCTTTTCATTCATCGAAATTGCTGCGATCGCCGCCGCGGTCGAACTGATCGTAGGCACCTTGAAATGCCGCCCGCCTGGAATGCGCATCAACCTCATCCCGCTCTACTGCTGGTATGTACTCGTCGCAGCTGCAATGGTGCTGTTCGCGTTTCCACCGTTAATTGCAGGAAGCATGTTGATGGAGGTCGAACGCGCCTTCAACTGGCCGTTCTTTGATGCAGCACGCGGGGGAGACCCCCTGTTGTGGCAGCACCTGTTCTGGCTCTTCGGACACCCAGAAGTCTACATCATCTTCCTGCCAAGCATCGCGATTGTGGCAATGATCGTTCCCACCTTCGCGCGCCGCCCCATTGTTGGTTACAGTTGGATCGTCCTTGCCGCGATTGGCACGGGCTTTCTCAGCTTCGGGTTGTGGGTGCATCACATGTTCACCACCGGCCTGCCCGGGATCTCGCTGGGATTGTTTTCAGCCGCAAGTGAAGCTGTCGCCATCCCGACCGGCGTCCAGATCTTCTGTTTCATCGCAACACTTGCCGCTGGGAAGCTCGCGCGCTCAGTTCCGATGTTGTTTATCTTCGGCGGCATCGCGGTCTTCATCATCGGCGGCCTCACGGGAGTGATGGTCGCGCTCGCACCGTTCGATTTTCAGGCGCACGACACGTTCTTCGTTGTCGGGCACCTTCATTATGTCCTGATCGGTGGCGCACTGTTTCCCATCATAGCAGGCTGCTACTATTTCTTCCCTCTCATCAACGGAAAGAAACTCTCGGACAAACTCGGCAAAGCCGGCTTCTGGCTGATGTTCATTGGCTTCAACATCACGTTCCTGCCCATGCACATCACGGGATTGCGCGGCATGGCCCGGCGTGTTTTCACATATCCCGAAGGAATCGGCTTCGATGGATTGAACCTGGTGTCCACCATCGGGTCTTTCATCCTCGGCACGGGTATCGCCGTGGTTGCGTGGGATCTCATCCGGCCCAAACGCAAGCAGCCGTTTTCGGAACAGAATCCCTGGAAAGCGGGAACGCTGGAATGGCTCCCGCATATGCCTCCCGAATCGTGGGGCGTGCGGTCCATTCCTGAAATTGACAGCCGTTATCCCCTTTGGGAGCAGCCTAATTTCCAACGCGACGTCGATGAGGGAAGATTTTATCTGCCCGACGCAGAAGAAGGAAAACGCGAGACTCTCGTCACCTCTGTCATCGACGCCACCCCGGTGCAATGCCTCCGCCTTCCGTTTCCCAGTTGGAAGGCGCTCGTCGCTGCGCTCACGATGGGAGGATTCTTCATCTTCGGCACCTATCATTGGTGGTGGCCTGCGTTGATCAGCGCCGTGGTGGCCACGTTCGCTGTCTGCTACTGGCTTTGGACGGGAACCGCTGTGATTCCCGAAAAGGAAAACAAAGACGTCGGACTCGGCCTCAAGCTGCCCTTGTACCTTTCGGGCCCCAAATCGGTGAGCTGGTGGGCGATGTTCATCACCATGCTTGCTGACTTCACCGCGTTCGTGAGCCTCGTGTTCGGTTACTTTTTCTATTGGACGATCCACGAGAATTTTCCGCCCGACTCCGCCAGGGGGCCAGGGTTGTTGTGGCCGTCCCTTTCAGCGGCTCTGCTTCTGGCTGCGTGGGGTGCGACGCTTTTGAGCAAGCGATGGAATCGTCTGGATCGCGCAATGCCTTTCTACGTGGGAATGGCATTGGCCGTGGTGCTCGCGGTGGCGGGCGCTGGCGCAATGATCGCGGGACCACTGCAAACGGGGCTTGATCCCAAAGCACACGCGTATTCCGCAATCGTCTGGCTGCTGGCCATCTGGGCAGCGTTCCACGTTATCGTTGGGGCCGTCATGCTCCTTTACTGCATCGCGCGCCGAATGGCGCAACGCCTGACATCGAAACACGACATCGATATCTGGAACGTCACGCTCTACTGGCACTTTGTGGCAGTCACAATTGTGATCACAGTTGCAGTCATCGGCGGATTTCCACTGGTCAAATGAAATCGAGCGATCCAGTCGCAGAGCCGCGTCAGAGCCTGTGGCTTCTGGTGATTTCGCCCATCATCTGGTCGGTGCATTTCCTTCTGTGTTACATAACCGCCGCAGTTTGGTGCGCAAAATATGCAGGGCCGGACAAATCACTGGGACCCGTTCGCACCGCGATATGCACCTACACAATACTGGCTGTCATAGGAATCGCATTCGTCGCCTTTCGCGGCTATCGCAAACATTCCCACGGAACCGCGGCCTTGCCGCACGACGACGACACGCCCGAGGATCGTCATCGGTTCCTCGGCTTTGCCACGTTGCTCCTGTCTGGCCTGAGTTTGATCGGAACCTTGTTTGAGGCGCTCGTGCTCGCCTTCTTTTGGAAATGTCACTAGGCCGTGAAAGTTAGTCTCGTCATCATCGGCGCCGCGGTTCTGCTCTTCGCATGGGCGGGACTCGGGCCATTCGCCGAACGCGCGTTCTTTGTCCACATGACAATGCACATGGCCGTCGTCGCAGTCGCGGCGCCGCTCATCGCATTGGGTATCGCGGACAGCCATTGGGATCCCGTGCGGCGCTGGCCCGGATTTTTTGCGCCAGTGCCTTTGTCGATTGCCGAGCTGATCGCGGTTTGGGCCTGGCATACTCCCGGATTGCATCACCTCGCGCGCCATACTCTCGGCGGATTCGTTGCCGAACAGGCAATCTTCCTGATCGCAGGATTGCTGGTGTGGTTGTCGGCATTCGGCGGCGCGCGCGGGAATTTCAATCGCACGGGCGCCGGAATTATCGGCCTTCTCCTGACCTCGATGCATATGACCTTGCTCGGCGCACTGCTCGCCCTGACTCCGCGTGCACTCTACGAACATCATCAGGGTTTTCATTCCCTGACCGCGCTCGGGGACCAGCAACTCGGGGGCGCCATCATGATTCTGATTGGAGGTGCGTCCTACCTCGCGGGCGGATTATGCCTGAGCCGGGGCTTGCTCCGGGAACGCGTGACGAAAACGGAATTCATCGCATGAAGCGCGAAGTCGAAACACACGGTCGCGATGCACGCTCTGAAAAGCGACAAACCCGGCGCCGCTGGGTGATGCGCGGCGTGCTGATCGCAGCGTTGCTTGGCGCCGCCGGATTTCTTCTCGCCGCTTCCGGGATCATTCCGATCACGGCAAGTTCCCGTCATTGGGCGATCACGCGCTGGTTTCTGAACTTCTCCAAGGAGCGCTCCGTTGCGACGCATTCCATCGGAATCAAGGTTCCGCCTCTGAATGACGAATGGCGCATTCTGAAAGGCGCGGGTCATTTCGAAACTGGATGCCGCCCTTGCCATGGCAGTCCCGACGTTCCGCAGCCGCGCATCGCATTTGCAATGACTCCGAATCCGCCGCCGCTCTCCACGCATGGACAGGATTTTGAACCCGCCGAACTATTCTACATCGTGAAACACGGCATCAAGTTCACAGGCATGCCCGCATGGCCTTCACAAAACCGTGACGATGAAGTGTGGGACATGGTCGCATTTCTGCGGAAGCTTCCCGAACTCGACGGCGAGCAATACCGGCGTCTCGTGCATGGCACCGCCACACCTGATGACGACGCCCCGTTGCAGGAACTCCTGCCGTCCAGGGGCACCCGGAACGTGGTCAGCCAGAACTGTGCGCGTTGCCATGGGAGCGACGGCAATGGCCGTGGGAATGAAGCCTTCCCGGCACTCGCAGGACAGAAGGAGCAATACCTTTATGCCTCGATGAAAGCCTATCTCGAAAAAAGGCGTCACAGCGGAATCATGGAGCCGATCGCTGCTGGACTTGACGATGCCGCAATGCGCGAAATCGCGCGCTACTACAGCGCCCTGCCGCGCCGTGCGTCCCCATCCACCAATGCCGCGGCCATTGCCCGCGGCGAAACAATTGCACTCCGTGGGATTCCCGCGCGCCGTGTCGCCGCCTGCGCGCAATGCCATGGACCGTCACCTGTCGAATCCAATCCATTCTATCCACGCCTTGCCGGGCAGTATGCCGGTTATCTCGAACTTCAACTCGGCCTTTTTCAAAAGCGTGCGCGCGGCGGGACACCTTACTCGCACGTAATGCATTACACCGCCGACACACTTTCAGCCGAAGAACGGCGGGACGTGGCGCTCTACTATTCGTCCCTCGAATACCAAACAACGGAGGATGAACCTTGATGCTCTGGCTCCAGTTCCTCGCCTGCGCCGCACTGATCACCTATACCGGTGCGAAGCTCTCACGCTACGCCGACAAGATCTCTGAGATCACCGGGCTGGGCCACACGTGGATCGGTGTCGTGCTGCTGGCGTCTGTGACGTCGCTTCCAGAACTGATCACGGGCACGACCGCGGTTGCGTTGCACCAACTGCCGGACATCGCCGCCGGCGATGTGCTGGGAAGCTGCATGATCAACATTGCAATCATCGCGGCGCTGGATTTCATCTATCGCAAGGAACCGATCCTTGCGTCCGGCGACCGCGCTCACATTCTCAACGCAGCCTTTGGCATTGCCCTCCTCGCCGTCGCTAATATCTCACTACTGCTCGGGAATCGCGTTCCATCAATCGGATGGATTGGCATCTACACACCCATCCTGCTCGCCGGATATCTCCTAGCCGTCCGGATGTTGTTTCGCATGGAGTCTGGCCGGGATTCGGAAACAGAATCCGGCGATGAAGCCGAAGCAACCCGCCGCGCGTCGCGAAAGCGGGTGTATCTTGGTTTCTCGATTCACGCCCTGATGATCATCGCCGCCGCCACATGGCTTCCAAAGGTCGGGGAACGGATCGCGGAGCAAACTGGCCTGGAGCAGAGTTTTGTAGGAACACTCTTCATTGCCTGGTCCACATCCCTTCCCGAATTCGTTGTAACCTTCACGGCGCTTCGTCACGGCGCTGTTCATCTCGCGCTCGGAAACCTGTTCGGCAGCAATACATTCAACCTGGCAATTCTCGCGATCGAGGACATTGCCTACACCAAAGGACCGCTCCTCGAAGCCGTGTCACGAAGCCATTCTGTCAGTTCCAACGCCGCCATTCTCATGACCGCGATCGCCGTGGTTGGACTGGTGACCCGCAGCAAATCACAGAAGCTTGGTTTCGGCCTCGCTTCCATCATGTTGTTCATCGTTTACGCCAGCGGAACCGCCATCAGCTACATGATGGGTCTAGGCAGCGCGGAGGAGTCACAATGAACTGCCGCTGGTACCAGGAAGCCGTAATCTACAGCCTCGACGTCGATACGTTCAAGGATTCCAACGGCGATGGCATTGGCGATTTCGAAGGGCTTCGCCAAAGCTGCCGCTATCTCGCAGCCCTGGGAGTGAACTGCTTGTGGCTTCTGCCGTTCTATCCCTCGCCGAACCGTGACAATGGATACGACGTAACCGATTACTACAGCGTTGACCCACGCCTGGGCACCATGGGCGACTTCGTGCAATTCACGGATGAGGCGCAAAAACACAAGATGCGCGTAATGGTCGATCTTGTGCTCAATCACACCTCGCGCGAACACCCCTGGTTCAAGGAAGCCTGCCGCAGCCGAACATCCCCCTTTCACAAATACTACGTGTGGCGCTACGAAAAACCGCCGGACACCGCGCACGAAGCCATCTTTCCGCCTGAGCAAAAGGGCATCTGGACTTACGAAAAACAGGTCAAGGCCTGGTACCTGCATCGGTTCTATTCACATCAGCCCGACCTCAACATCGACCATCCCCCAGTGCGCGAGGAGATGAAGAAGATCATGGCGTTCTGGCTCAAGCTCGGAGTCGCGGGATTCCGGGTCGATGCTGTCCCATTCCTGGTGGAGCTTCACGGTATGCGCGACGGCAAGCCGCACCAGGCGCTCAACTATGACTTCCTCGAGGAATTCCGGACCTTTCTGACATGGGTCAAGGGCGACGCCATCATGCTGGCCGAGGCGAATGTGGGGCGGCTGGATCAGCTTGAATATTACGGCGATAACAATCGCATGCACATGGTGTTCAACTTCCTCGTAAACCAGGCGCTGTTCCTCTCGCTGGCCCAGGAATCAGCACAGCCGCTCGCTGCAAGCCTGGCGGAAATGCCGCCCATTCCAGAGCAGTGCCAGTGGGGCATGTTCCTGCGCAATCACGACGAGCTTTCCCTGGATCGCCTTTCCGAAGAGCAGCGCGAGATCTGCTTTTCCCGCTTCGCCCCGCAGAAACGCATGAGGATTTTCGCGCGCGGCATTCGCCGCCGCCTCGCTCCGATGTTGCGGGGTGACCGTCGCCGTCTTCTCCTCGCCTACAGCCTCCTCTTCTCCCTGCCCGGCACTCCCGTTCTCTGGTACGGCGAGGAACTGGGGATGGGCGACGACCTGCGACAGCCCGGCCGGTTCAGCGTCCGCAACCCGATGCAGTGGTCCTCCGAAACCAATGGCGGATTCTCCAGCGCGCCGAAAAACAAACTGCTTCGACCTGTCGTGGACACGGGAAACTTTTCGTATCGGCACGTGAATGTGGAAAGCGCACAACGCGATCCCGGCTCGCTGCTGAATGCAGTTGAACAGATGATCCGCGTGCGACAGCAATATCCGCAATTTGGTTGCGGAACCTTTCGCCTGCTTCCCACAAATCGGCCGCGACAAATCCTGGCGCATGGATGCGGCGGCGACGAAAACCTCATGGTGGCCATTCATAACTTCACGGGCACCGCACAAAAGGTTGCGCTGCGAATGGATCACGTCACACGAGGCATTGCTTCCGATGCCCTCCGCGGCGAGGAACATTCCATCACCCAAGGCCGCTGCGATTTCAAAATGGAACCGTTTGGTTATCGCTGGGTGAGAATCAGAAGAATGTGAGAAACCAAAATCACGACCGCTCATGCGGGCAGCATGAACGATCCAAGCCATCTTCAGCTTTATGAAACGAATTGTTGTCATCACAGGCGCTTCGGCAGGAATCGGACGCGCGACCGCTCGAGCCTTCGCTCAGGACGGGGCCGACCTTGCCCTTCTTGCGCGAGGCACTGACGGGCTCGATGCAGCGCAAAAGGAAGTTGAGGCAATGGGACGCCGCTGCATCATCATTCCTCTCGACGTGGCAGACGCATCGGCCATGGAAACCGCGGCGGAACAAACTGAGCGCGAGCTTGGACCGATCGACGTGTGGGTGAACAACGCAATGGTATCCGTCTTTTCGCCCGTCAAGGAAACGCCGCCCGAGGAATTCAAACGCGTCACCGACGTCACATATCTCGGTTATGTGTATGGCACGCTTGCGGCCCTCAAACGAATGTTGCCGCGCGACAGGGGCGTCATCGTGCAGGTGGGTTCTGCTCTGGCGTACCGGGGCATTCCATTGCAGGCCGCGTATTGCGGTGCAAAGCACGCGATCGAGGGTTTCTGCGATTCGTTGCGAACGGAACTGATTCACGATCGCAGCCGCGTGAAGGTGACCCTGGTGCAGATGCCCGCTGTCAACACGCCCCAATTCGGATGGGTGAAGAGCCGCCTTCCCAATCGCGCGCAACCCGTTCCGCCCATCTTTCAACCGGAAATTGCCGCAGATGCAATCCTCCACGCATCCAGGCATCCGAAGCGCGAATACATTCTTGGCTGGCCATCATTGAAAGCGATCTGGGGGAACAAAGTGGCGACGGATTACGCAGACCGCGTCCTGGCGAAAAAGGGAATTGCTTCCCAACAAACCGATCAGCCCGAAGATCCGGATCGTCCTCACAACCTCTGGGATCCCGTGGCGGGCGATCATGGCGCGCACGGGCGTTTCGATGCGCGCGCCTCCCGCTGGAGTTTTCAATGGTGGCTTTCGAAACATCGTTATCCTGTTCTCGGAGGTCTCCTCGCGGCGCTCGTTGCAACCGCGCTAGTGAAGACCCACCGCGGGAATCGATGAGCAGCGGAAACGGGCGGGAGCGAACGGGAAGTCGGAGTTGGTACCGGTGGTCGGACTCGAACCGACACGACTTTTTAGGGTCCCAGGATTTTAAGTCCTGTGCGTCTGCCATTTCGCCACACCGGCGTGAACGATGTCACTGTAATGCGCCCAAAGTTTCCGGCAAATGCTATCACATCGTCGAGCAGGAAATCGGCAAGTGAACCAGCGCTGCTGTGGGCGCAGGGACTTTGCCCTTTGGTTGAAAGGGCTCGATTCTGTATTGTTTCGGAACGGGTAATAACCGCGCGCCAACTCACAATGAAACCATGGACCCACAATTCCAGGAACTCCTGCGATCCACGCTCGATCCCGAAATCTCCCGCTGTGCAGGATGGCGAGCGTTTCTTTGTCGACCGGCTCTGGCCGCGCGGAAAGAAAAAGGCGGCGCTGGCTCTCACCGACTGGCTCAAGGAGGCGGCGCCCAGCCACGATCTGCGCAAGTGGTTCGGCCACGATTCGAACCGTTGGCAGAAATTCCGCCAGGAGGCGATTTATGCAGGAAGTCCTTACAAAACGCGGCAGACACGACACACAACCAGTTCCATGACTCACCGATCCTTCGATTCGCTCACCGTTCGATCCATTGTAGTTGCCGCGATCTTCATTCTCATGCCTGGCCTTGCTCGCGCGCAAACTGCCCTCACCCTTGTGACAAACCAGGGCGCTCGGCTGATTTTCAAGGCGCAGCCGCGGGACGGCGCCTATCCAGGCGATCACAAAATCACTGTCATTCTGCCGCCCGGATATGAGTCGTCTTCAAGAAGGTATCCCGTGCTGTATTCCTTCGACACGCTCGACCTCAGCCGGGAACGCGACGCACTGATACGCGAACGATTCATCGAGCCGATCATCCTCGTGGCTGTCGATAACCGCACACCCCGTTCACGACGATACGATTTAACTCCGACGCAAATACCCGGAATATCGGAGCCAACCGGAGGACTCTCCAACTTCATGAAGGTCCTGATTCACGATATCAAACCGCACATCGATGCCCACTTTCGCACCTTGCCCGATGCTTCCAACACCGGCGTCACGGGTTTTTCATTGGGTGGCTTGGCGTCGTTTCTGATTGGAACGCAGCATCCGGAAATCTTTGGCCGAATCGGTGCGATGGAACCGGCTGTCTGGTGGGGAGGCTCGTGGGCTTCTGTCGAAAACTTTCGGGACCGTCCGTTCAAAGCCCAAAAGCCGCGGATATGGATCATGGGATCAGAGTTGGACTCGGCAAATGCTTGGAAGGCTATTCGACTGACCGCCGCGACCTTTTTGCAAAAGGGCTGGGTTGAAGGCGACGAGCTTGTATTTTACCAGGTTCACAACATGACGCATGGATGGGCGTCCTGCGCGACGCAAATCCGTGACATGCTGTATTTTCTCTTCAGGACCAAAAAACCAGAACTCGTCGACGCACGTTTGAACATTACCCACGGCGATCAAAACAAACCTTTGCGGCTTTGGGAAACCGGCGAATACGCGAACCTCTGCCTGGACCTCTTCTATCGCGGCGGATTCCGCGCCACCGCCATTGCACCCGCGTTAATTTCGAGTGATCCGAAAATTGTGGCCGTTGGCAATCCTGCATTGGGCCAACTGTGGCCGCAGGGAAATGGCTGGGCGACAGTCTCCAGCAAATACAAAGGGGTAAGGTCATCCCTCGATGTGGAAGGTTTCGAATGGAGAGATCATCCGCGTTTTCCGATTGTATCGAATGATACTGACGTGCGGGTCGACGGGGATCTCGCCGAATGGACGAAGCTTCCGTTCTCCTCGACCCGGGGGCGCGATCACTCCGCATCGACGAACGGTTTCGAGTTCAGTGTCTCGATGAATGCGTCAAACCTCTACGTCGCGGTTCAAGTCAAGGACACCTTCCTCAGCTTTCAGCCGACCCTCGGTGAGAAATTCCATCAGGATGGCCTGGAAATCACGGTCGATCCCCGTCCTGATCCCGTCCGGTCCATGGGCAGGGGCTACGAGAAATACTTCGACTTCATCTGCATCCGGCTGGCGCCGAGCGAAACCACCGCCGAGGTAATCCTCTCGCGCTACGACCAGTTCCTGCCGCCCGTGCCGGTTGGCGTTGATGTGGCGATCGGGAAACGCGAAGCAGGTTATTCGGTCGAGATCTCGATGCCCCTGCGTTTGTTGCAATCCATTTATCGGGACGCTCCAAAAGGATTTCATTGGAACGGGTACAAACCGGGGTCGGATGAATCGCAATCGGCGGACTGGGAGCGGTTCCGTTTGAACATCGGCCAATACGACAAGGACAGGGAGGGCAAGATTCAGGAGATTTGGTGGCAGCCGCCATGGGACGGACCCAACAACTTTCCGGGCTCCGGCACTTTCACCCGCTGATATTCACCAAATCATGCGCGTTCGTTGGCGACCTCGCGCGCTGACTCGCACTAACGGCGCATCCATGCGTGGAGTCCTCATTGACTCAGAGCTCCCCGACGACGTCATCGTTCATTTACTTCATCTTGCGGTTCCGTTTCCTCATCCCCGCGTGATGACCAGCCGGGACAACTCCTGTGTCCCCGTTGATTCGCCGCTACAGGACTTCACGGCGCTTATCAGTATGTAGAAAAAACTCTCCGATTCTTTGTCACCTCAGCGCGTGATCTGACCACTTATGCGCGATATGATGACCACCACGATGTCCCCGCGGGCCAACAATGATGCAGACCTGGTTTCCGAAAGCCTGGCGGGGAATCGCGACGCCTTCGGACAGATTGTTTCGCGATATCAGTCGCTCATTTGCTCGCTCGCATACAGCGCCACTGGAAGCCTCGGCGCCAGCGAGGACCTCGCCCAAGAAACCTTCATCACCGCATGGAACCGGCTGCGGCACCTGCGCGAAAAAGACAAGCTGCGCGCGTGGCTGTGCGGGATTGCTCGGAATCGGATCAAAAATAGCCTGCGACGCGAAGGCCGCGACCCTGTCCGCACTGCCGAAACCCTGGACGCCCTCTTCGAGTCGGCTTCGCCGGATCCACTGCCGCACGAACAAGCAATTGGAAAAGAGGAGGAAGCGATTCTCTGGCGCTCGCTCGCACACATTCCCGAAACCTATCGCGAACCGCTCGTCCTGTTCTATCGCGAACATCAATCCATCGAAACCGTCGCGCACTCTTTGGATTTGAGCGAAGACACGGTCAAACAACGGTTATCCCGCGGACGAAATTTATTGCACGAGCAAGTGCTTGCCTTCGTCGAACGCGCACTGGAGCGGAGCAATCCCGGCAGGACATTTACAGTTGGGGTGCTGGCCGCCTTGCCGGCGCTGACGTTATCCGCGCAAGCAGCCACGATCGGTGCCATCGCAGCCAAAGGAACAGGCACCGCCAAGACCGCGGGAGCACTCGGAGTTGGGGCGGTTTTTCTCGGGCCCGTGCTCGCAATTTTTGGAAACTACCTCGGCTATCGTTTAAGCCTCGACGGCGCCACTTCCGATCCGGAGCGCGCCTTCATCCGTAGGTTCTATCAATGGCTCCTGGGTTGCATCGTCGGTTTCATGCTCTTGTACCTGGCACTCTTCGCCGCAAGGACTCTGATCTCAGAGTTCAATCCACGGCTGTTCGTCCTGCTGTTGATCGGAATCGCAACATCGCAAGCGATCGGCCTCATCGCGTTGTGTTGCTGGGGCGCATGGCGCGAACGCTGCATTGCCGATGCGATAAAATCGGAGGCTCCGCCAGCGGCGCGGATCAAGCCAGCCTGGGAATATCGCAGCTCACTAACGCTGTTTGGCTGGCCCCTCGTGCATATTCGCATCGGTGGCGATCTCGCTGAGCGCCGCACGCCGGTCAAAGCATGGATTGCCGCGGGCGACATCGCGATCGGCCTGGCATTCGCGTTCGGCGGTGTTGCGATGGCTCCGATCAGTGTCGGCGGGCTTGCGATCGGGCTTCTTTCCTGGGGCGGATTCGCAGTGGGGATGGCTGCGTGGGGCGGCTTGGCACTCGGTGGGTTTGCGATGGGTGGATTGGCCTTGGGATGGCAGGCGTTTGGTGGATGTGCCATCGCATGGCAGGCCGCGGTGGGCGGCGCGGCGGTGGCGAAGGATTTTGCGCTCGGTGGGTTTGCCCATGCCGCGGAAGCTAACAATCAAATTGCTGCGGGGGTCATCGAACCGATGCCCTTCTTCAGTTCCGGCGGCTTCATTTTTCATCACATGATCTGGCTGAACTTGATCTGGGTGATCCCGACGGCGCTCTGGTGGTGGTTGCTGCGAATTGGCAACCGCCGAAACGCCAGCAGCCAGTGCATCCGGTGAAATACCGGGAGCCAACAATCCATTTCAGAACCTTTCAACGATTGTTGGAAAAAGTATTAATCTGCTTTGGGCCGCGCCATGTTGTTGCTTTCGCCGGCCGCTGCTCTTCTGGAAAAGAATGGAAATCTTAAAGCCGGCCACCGCGTCTTCGGTCTCGTCGGCGGCGTTTTCCACGACGGCACAGGATGATCCGCAATAGGCAAACATCCAGAGCATGAAATGGAATTTTCGGCGCTAAGGTATGCTGCCAGTTCCGATGGCATATCCACGGCCGCAGCCCGAAAATAGGAAGCCACGACAATTGCAATCGTCCGGTGAACCGCTTCATTGCGATAAACCAGATCGCGCTTGGAAAAGTGGATGGAAGGGTACGGGTTGGCTTCCCAGATGATCGGCATGCCCCGATGATCGAGGGAATAATCGAATGCGACAAAGTCCAGACCGAGCGCGCGTTTTGCCTTCTGAAATGCCGGGTGAAGACCGCACGGCGCATTGATGTAATTCAATTCCTCGGACCTGGTGATGTCGTTGACCACCCGATTACGACCGCGCGTTATCCATCCATGAGACACCTGAAGGTGATGCGCCACGCCGAAATCACCGGCCACTACGTAGCGGTATTTGCGATAGAGTTTGTCTGTTGGGCTCGACGAATCGATTAACTCGACGGCAACGGGCCGCGTGAATTCCCGCAGCGGAATCTTGCGCGCCTCGTCAGGAGTATCAGCACGCACCATCTGCTTCCCATGGCCAAAATCCTCTCGAACGAAGAAAGGAAATTGCAATCCGAAGAAAGATTCATGAAAAGCTTGAGGGTCGGTGATCCGAAACGTTTTCGGAGTACGCAATCCCGTTTCCCTAATCAGCTCCGAACCCTGCAACTTGGCGGCCCGGCTTAATCGATCCACCCGATTGATAATCGGAATCCCAGCTTGATCACATCGCGCTCCCAATTCGACTGCATGGCGGTACGTTCTTCCGGACCACGCCTCAACGGGATCCTGCAACCATGGAATTAATAGTCGGTATTGGTTGGATGCGCGAAGACGGCAGGGCAATTTTGCGGTTTCGAATCGGGAACGATGCTCCGGCAGATTTTCCGCAATCCAGTCCAATATTACATCATAGAAACCACGATAACGCCGGGCGTGATAAACAATCAGAAATTCGCAGGCCTTCATGGCATGTTGACCACTCGTCCTTCAGGGGAACCGTCTTCAAGCCGGGAGGCGAAGTATCTTCTCAGATAACGGTGCATTGCTGGCTTGTCCGTTGCCCACCGCCAGGCCCCATCTTTCCCCAGAGCAATATCCCTCTGCGGATCAAATTGGTGCTCCCGAAGGCCCCGATGTCTTTCTTGAGGCATGCGATCGCTCAACTCTCCATGCCAGAGATGAAGGACAGTGCCCGATATACAGGAAACCCTTTCCTGCACGTCGTTGTGAAAACGCAGCGCCCAGTCCTGATAATATTCGCGCTGGCGGGCATTCAGATGATGGAGTTCAACCACGATCTCGGGCCGGTTAAACGCTGCGCAAACGAGGGCCGTATCGCCTCCGCCAATGATCGACGCGTCATACCATCCATGCCGTTCAAGCACCTCCCGGCGCGCGACCCACGCCATTCCGCTGGCCGGAGTTCCAGCCGCACGACGCATTACAGCTCGCATGAACCCTTCAAAGGATCCGCGTTCTGCCAAAGCAGCTCCCATCGCAGGTTGCGCGACCCATTCCGGATTCACTTCAAATCGTGATACTCGTGCTTCACGAGATGCGTGAACCACCCGGTTGAACGGTTGCAACAAAGGGACCCGCTGCAATTCCTTTACGGCGCGCTCGATCCATCCAGGATCGTGGAAGAGCAAATCGCAATCGACCCACGCCACGTACCGGCAGGATTCAGGCAAACGAGACAATCCGTGGTTAAGCAAACGTTCCTTCTGCCACATCACGTCACCATCGGAACATTGAATCAGGATGTCCGCGTCCCCTTCCTTCAGAACAAACTCGCCTTCCTTTGCCAGCTCGACAGTGAGAAGCGGAGCGCCGATATGCTTTCGGAAATGTCGATAGTTGGCGAGGCGCCGTTCGTACCTGACAAAGTTGAAATACGTTGTGATGACCCACAACTCCGAGGAGGAACTGGCAGGCACGTTCATGGGAACAGCGTTTCCGCGGTCGGCTGCTTGCGCACCATGGTTAACCCATCGCCATACGGAACGTCGAAAACCTGATACCGCACATCGCGTTTCAGCTCGTCCATAAGGTCGCGAACCCTGTGTTCGTAAGATTTGTCCGGTCCGTAGATGCGTGAAGCGCGGACGACAATGCTATCGTGAAAAAATATTACTCCGCGTGCAGTAACCAGAGGTGCGAACGCTTCAAAATCGAACTTCGCCTGTTCATAGGAATGATAACCATCAATAAACACCACGCCGATCTCACCGAGGGCGCGATATCCCGGTTGATTCACGAACTGCTGAGTGGTGGCACAGTGGTGTTCAATATTTGTAACTCCAAACTTTGCGAAGTGTGCCTGCACGGCGGCCGGTTCCCGCCAAAAGCCATCCACGAGCGCGGGGTCGATGAATTGCACGGTGCCATCTCCGTCGTCCGACAGCGCTCGTCCGATCATCAAGGGCGCGAATCCGCGGTAAGATCCAATTACGACGGCTGTGGCAGGCTTGACGATCCGCGTTATCCCGTAATACAGCCACCCCAATCCCAGGTTCGCGGTTTCCCGCCTTTGGCCATGCCCCATCTGGGTCATGACTTCGTGTTCCAGGATATTTCTTACCCAGGTATCAAATGGTGCCCTCATAAAACGCGGAGGGTTTTACTGGCAGAATCCCCCGCTGGCAATGAAAAGCCTGCGGGAGCTCCGATGATTCGCGCGCCTCGACTGCATGCCACTGCGTGATTACCCATCCGCCAGCTTGACTTCGAATTCAGTGTCGGTAAGAACGCGCAATGGGAGAACGCGCAATGGGGTCGCATCTAAAACGTTGACAATTGCTTCTGAAGCTTCGCAACAAACCTCTGGCGCTCCGGGTCAGTCGCCAATAAAACTCCAAATCGCTTCACACCTTGTGCAGCCGCTTG